>OKTB01001112.1_pt1 | contig 11480 bp, 10 predicted proteins | sample 1606131 | NCBI WGS metagenome assembly OKTB01 (sample SAMEA3879518, study PRJEB24766) | human gut metagenome | biome: human-associated habitat; feature: feces | place: USA | collected 1985/1987
GCAACTTCCGCCTGACGGATCGTGAGATGATCCGTATTCTCCAGTACACGACGCATAGATCTTGTATACTCCTGCTTATCCGCCTGTGCGCGCAGAGAATGCACCGCCGGTCCTTTAGAGCCGTTCAACATTTTGGACTGAATAAATGTCTTGTCTATGTTTTTTCCCATTTCCCCGCCAAGAGCATCTACTTCCCTTACAAGATGTCCTTTGGAAGATCCCCCTATATTCGGATTGCACGGCATCAGCGCAATACTTTCCACGCTTACCGTAAAAATAACCGTTTCCAGTCCCATTCTCGCGCACGCCAGCGCCGCTTCACATCCGGCATGACCTGCCCCAATTACACATACATCAACTTTTTCTGTTATCTGAGCCATCTTTTCCGCCTTATTTTCTGTGCTTTTCTGCAATAGAATGCGCACCATATAACATTCCATTGTCCTAAACAATAGAATGCACGCTCTGCAAGCATTCTTTTGTCATGAATCATCGCATACTTTCTGCACCAATCATACACGAATCCTGCGTTTCCGGCAACTATTTCTGTGAGCAGTGCTCTACACCCCTGCTCACTGCCGCTGGTGAAAACCATTTACGAAACCTTTTCCCAGAGACTTTTCGCTGCCTGGCTTTTTCCAACTTCACAAAAATATCTCTTCAAGACTTTTCGACACCTGGTCAGATCATTTTCCCATGCAAAATTTGGAAAAAATCTCGTTTACCAGATCATCACCGACCTCTTCCCCGATAATCCGACCAAGGGACGCATACGCGCTCATCAGGTCGATGGAATAGAAATCCTCCGGCATATCGTCTTCCAGGCTTTTCTGAACCATTTTCAGGCTGTCATACGCCTCGCAGAGGGCTTCTTTGTGGCGCATGCTCGTGATAACCACCTCGTCCTCCGAACGGATTTCTCCATGGAAAAACATCTGCTCCAGAAGCTGCTCAAATTCCTCGATTCCGGCATTTTTCTTTGCAGAAGTGCGGATCATGGAAACCTCCCTGCCGCCGAACGCCTCCTGCAAATCCGTTTTGCTGACAGCCGCTTCCAGATCTGATTTGTTAAGCAGTACGATGACCTTCTGATCCCGGATCATCTCAATAATCTGCCTGTCATTTTCATCCAGCGGGCGCGACGAGTCAACCACATACAGAATTAAATCTGCCTCTTTTGCATACTGCATCGCACGCTCTACACCGATTTTTTCCACGACATCATCCGTACTGCGGATTCCCGCCGTATCAATGATATTCAAACTGATTCCCTTTAACCGGATGGATTCCTCCAGGGCATCGCGCGTCGTGCCTGCGATATCCGTTACAATCGCGCGCTCTTCTCCGACCAACAGGTTTAACAGAGAAGATTTTCCAGCATTCGGCTTTCCGACAATGACGGTGCGGATGCCTTCTTTACGTAAAAGTCCGTCCTCTGCGGACGCGATCAGCTTTCCGATCTCTCCTAAAAGCTTCTGCGTGATTTTGCCGAGTTTTTCCGAATAGCCTTCTGTACTGATATGCTCCGGATCGTCTAACGCGGATTCGATAAATGCAATTTCATATAAAAGCGCCGCACGCAGGCTCTTCACTTTCTCTGCAACAGAGCCGCGCAGCTGTTTGATCGACGCCTGCATCGAAAACTGGTTTTTCGCCTGAATCAGATCCATAACCGCCTCAGCTTCGGATAAGTCGATTCTGCCGCTCAAAAACGCTCGTTTCGTAAATTCGCCCGGCTCCGCCATCCTCGCACCGGCATGCAGAACAGCCTCCAACACACGTTTGGTTAAAAGCACGCCGCCGTGGCAGTTGATCTCTACCGTATCCTCTGTCGTATAGCTTCTGGGTGCTTTCATGACAGAAACCATAACCTCATCCAGAATCGTTCCGTTTTCTTCGACAAAACCATAATGAATTGTATGCGTCTGCCAGTTTTTTAGTGTGTGTTCTTTCTTCTTATTGACCACAACCCGGTTCGCAACCGCAATCGCCTCCGGACCGCTAATGCGGATAATGCCGATTCCCGCATCAGACAACGCCGTTGCAATCGCCGCAATGGTATCTGATTTCATACTACCTCCATAAAAAAGAATGTGCCTTGGCACATTCTCGCGCCGAGGCGCGGTTGCTTTAGCAACCATCTACCCCTGCGCCGAGTGCGCATCCTCGCGGAGCGTTTATTATCGTATGGAAACGAAGTTTCCTATACGATGAAAAAGAACCGGCAGCTTTGACACCGCCGGTTCCTAAATACTTTATCTCTCACCGTTCTTCTTCAGCGTTACAACAACGTGGCGGTAAGGCTCTTCTCCTTCGCTGTGGGTTGTAACATATTTATCATTCTGAAGAGCGGAATGAATGATCCTTCTCTCATAAGGATTCATCGGCTCCAGCGCTACAGGTCTTCTGCTGCGCTTTACCTTATAGGCAATATTCTTTGCCAGATTTTCAAGGGTTTCTTTTCTTCTCTTGCGGTAATCTTCTGTATCCACCTTTACGCGGATATAGTCTTCAGAATCCTTATTTACTACCAGAGATACCAGATACTGTAAAGAGTCCAGCGTCTGTCCTCTCTTACCGATCAGGATTCCCATTTCATCGCCCTTTAAATCGATGTCTAAATGTTTTTCAACTTCATCGTAAGCGATATCCATCACAACATCCATCTTCATGGCTGCAAATACATCATTCAAAAACTGAAGCGCCTTATCCTCAACGGTAACCTTTACCCTTGCCTGAATGACTGCCGGTTTTGCATTGAATCCAAGGAAGCCGGTAGAGCCCTCTTCCAGAATTTCATATTCCAGCTTGTCGCTTGTCACTAAAAAATGCTGGCAGGCCGCTGTTACCGCATCGCCAACTGTTTTTGCCGAAAATCTTTGGAAATCCATGCTGACCCCTCCTGTTATTTACTTATTATTCTTCTCGTTGTAATCCCTTACCATATTTGCCTTGGAAGCAAGACTTCCGGGCTTGGCCGCATTTTTGTTATAATACTCCGTTGCCTTACGCATTGCTTCTTCCTTCTGTTCCTGTGTCATGGAAGGAGCTTTTGCCTTTGTGGCGGCCGGTGCAGAACTGGTTTTTACATTTCTCGTGCTCATATTGGCGTAGTTATTGAGCTTCGCAGGATCAATTCCCTGCTTGCGCAGCTTCGCATCCCGCTTCTCCAGATTTTTCTTGATCTGCGCGTCAATATCCATCTTATCGATGTGCTTGTTGATCAGCACCTGCTGCACGCTTCTTACAACAGAACCAGCAATCCAGTAAAGACCCATACCGGAAGGCAATGTATAACAGAATACCGCAGACATGATCGGCATTACGTTATTCATCATCTTCATGGAAGCTGCCATGCTGCTGTTGTCATTATTGGAAGATGCATCGGAAGCCTGGGGCATCAGCTTAACGTTCAGCCACTGGGTTAAAGCAGACAGAACCGGAATTGCCAGACCTGCAACGACCATCAGCCATGCACCTGCGGCGATCGCTTCATGTACCGTATAGGACGGAGAGTTACCCATGTTCAGACCAAGGAAATTGTTATAATGCTCCATCTTCTGCATGGTATCCGTGATCTCTGTCGCCAGCGTCGGAAAGTGATCCGCCAGATTTTTCCATTCTGAAGTCGATGCTTTATACAAAACATCAATAAAAGTGTTCTGAATGTACTCTGCATTACCGGATGTAAATGCCTCATTGGTAAACTGCTTTGCATACATTGCTGCATTGGAGAAGTTCTCCGAATTGCTTAAAAATTCTGCACTGCCGGCTGTGTTGGCAAGCTTTTCCACCATCGGGAAAAATGCTTCCTTTACCTGGTTTACATAAGCCGGTACGTTCATAAACACACGATACAGAGCAAACAGGATCGGCATCTGAATCAGCATCTGCACACAGCTGCCGGTGGGAGATACGCCGTACTTTGCATAAACAGCCTTAGTCTCCTGCTGCATCGCCATCATGGAATCGTTATCTTTCTTGCCTTCGTAGCGTTTCTGAATCGCCTGCAGCTCCGGGTTCATCTTCGCGCTGAGCTTTGAGAACTTCTGCTGTTTAATGGTAAACGGCATCAGAAGCAGATAAATAACGATCGTAAAAATAATAATTGCCAGACCAATATTCGGAATCCCGATTTTGTCCAGCACCCAGAATATGCCGTTCATGATCCAGCCGAGCACTTTGGCAATCGGTCCAAGGATAGAGCCGCCATACTGTGTTAATAAAATAGCATTCAATGATATTTCCTCCTGCTTTTTGATTCCGGTTTACGGGACCGGATCATACCCTCCTTTGGAAAAAGGATTGCACCTTAAAATCCTCCAGACGGCAAGCAGTCCGCCTTTTAACGCGCCATATTTCTCTACGGCTTCCAGTCCGTATTCCGAACAGGTCGGAAAATAAGGACATTTCGTTGTCTTTAAAGGAGACAGATACCGCTGGTAGAATTTTATCATTGCGATCAGAATAGTTTTCATCATTTTCAATTCGATTGATCGGCTTCACATTCCGTTTTTGTTTCTTCTTTCATAATGTGGTGAAGCCTTCCAAGGTGTAATACTGCGCTCTCCATCTGTTCAAATGAAATGGATGCTGCAGAAGCCCGCGCTGTGATTACTATATTTAAACCACTATTAAATATATCCTCATGTAATCGATAGCTTTCCTTTACGAGCCTTTTCACGCGATGCCGAACCACGCTGTTGCCGACTTTTTTACTTACGGAAATCCCAAGCAGGTTTTCATCCTGATGATTCTCCAATACATACATGACCAAATACCTGTTGGCGCGGGAAACGCCTTTTTTGTAAACCTCCTGGAACTGCCGGTTCTTTCTCAACGACTGCGTAAATCTCATGAAATTGTCTCCATAGAGAAAATAGGCCACAAAACTGCGGCCTATGCGGATAATCTCTTTCTTCCTTTTGCTCTTCTGGCTGCTAATACTTTTCTGCCGCCAGCACTGCTCATTCTTGCTCTGAAGCCGTGTACTTTGGAACGCTGCCTTTTCTTAGGCTGAAATGTCATCTTCATGAAAGCTACACCTCCCTTTCAGGCCTTATCTGCTATAAGGCATATTTATGACATGTATCGGAAAATATCATTGACATTATATAGGCAGAAATTCGATAAGTCAAGCAATTTCCTGTATTTTAAAGGATTTTTGAACCTGGAAAATTTTTCTACAGAAATCTTTTCAAAATCGTTATTTTACACAATACAAGATATTGTTATCGGCAAAATTATTTTTCCACAAGATCTAGTTTATAAACATCTGTGGATTTTCGAATCCACAGATCCACAGATTTACATAACATTATCCACAAAATGTGGAAAACTTGTGGATAACTCCGTTTTTATCCCCACTCTACACACAGAATCCCCAGAAAATACAATGTGTATATGTGTATTCCACTTATCCACATAATCCTCATAATTATCCACGTCAACTACTCTCTGTTTGGGGATATCCACAGCTTTTGTGGACATGATCCGTGGAGTAATTAACATTTGCCATTTTCGAACAATTCGTTTATTATAGAATAGAATAAATCTCAAAGGGGATTTTATACCATTTTTTGGGGTTTCTTTAGTGACGGTCACAGATGAGGAGGCTTTTTATGCATTTTATTGGGGAAAACTGGGAGATGATCAAGCAGACAATCCACACGGAATATGATCTTACCAACATTTCCTATAATACCTGGATTGAACCCCTGCAGTTTTATGATGTAAAGGATGATACTGTCTACATCCAGATTCCGACCGGACAGGCTCATGCCCTCAACTACATCTCCAACAAGTACAGCAATTATTTTAAGGTAACCATTTCCGAGATGATGGATCATGATTACGATATTTCATTCATCCTCGAAAAAGAGAAGGCCGCCGATACGGATACCGATTTAAAGTCTCCCTCTTCTAATATAAATAACATCAATTACGAACAGGCGAATTTAAACCCCAAGTACAAGTTCGACACCTTCATTGTCGGCAATAACAACAAATTCGCTCATTCCGCCTGTCTCGCAGTTGCGGAATCTCCCGGAAATGCCTACAATCCGCTGTTTATCTATGGCGGTGCCGGTCTGGGAAAGACGCATCTGATGCATTCCATCGGTCACTTCATCCTGGAGCAGAATCCGAATATGAAGGTTCTTTATGTCACTTCGGAATCCTTTACCAACGAAGTAATCGAATCCATCCGAAGCGGTAACGCGACCGCCATGACAAAGCTGCGCGAAAAATACCGGACTGTAGATGTCCTGATGATCGACGATATTCAGTTTATTATAGGAAAAGAAAGTACACAGGAAGAATTTTTCCACACCTTTAACGTGCTGCATTCCGCAGGCAAACAGATCGTACTGTCCTCTGATAAGCCGCCAAAAGAAATGGAAACCCTGGAAGAACGTTTCCGTTCCCGTTTCGACTGGGGCCTGATTGCGGACATCCAGCCACCTGACTATGAAACCCGAATGGCGATCCTGCGCAAAAACGCCGAGGCATGTAATAAACCCGTCGATGATGAGATTTTTAAATACATTGCTACCAATATTAAGTCCAACATCCGGGAACTGGAGGGCGCTTTTAACAGAATTATTGCCAAATCCAAGATTGAGAACCAGAGTGAAATTACAATGGAACTGGCAGAAGACGCCTTAAAAGACATTATAAATCCTGACAAACCAAAGGAAATCACCCCGGAACTGATTATAGAAGTCGTTGCGGAACACTTCGGCGTTAGTCCGGAAGATATTACTTCCAAAAAACGGAACTCCGAATTCGTTCAGCCGCGTCAGGTCGTCATGTATCTGTGCAGGAAGCTGACGGATACTTCCTATGTCAATATTGGCAAATTGCTCGGCAAAAAAGACCACACTACAATTATCCACGGTGTGAATAAAATTGAGGATGAGTTAAAAAATAACGACGAATTGGCCAGCAAGGTTGAAACGATCAAAAAGAAGATCTGTGTATAACCTGGTCGTAATCCCCGACTTATCCTAAGGTTGTACACAGGATAACCGTTTCCTGTTTTCCGCTATTTTACAGGGCTTGTGATACTTATCCACATTTCAACAACGCCTATTAAGAAAGATTACGAATTTAATTATTTATATCTTTGTTTGCGCTCCTGCAGGCCATCGCACGCCGGGTGTCTTTGGAAAACCCAGTGGATGTGGATAAGTCACAGAACACACAGTTAAAAGAAGGGAGTTTTTCACATATGAAATTTATCTGTCCGAAATCAGAGCTATTAAACGGACTTCAGGTTGTTTCCAAAGCAGTTCCTGCAAAAACAACTATGACAATCCTCGAATGCATTTTAGTTGACTGTACCCAGGGATGTATCAAACTGACTGCCAACGATATGGAACTCGGCATTGAGACCATTGTAGAAGGCACGATTGAAGAACCTGGCGTTATTGCGCTGGATGCAAAGATTTTTCTTGAAATTGTCAGAAAATTACCAGATAACGATATTACGATACTATCTGACAATAGCTATCAAACTCTGATAACTTGTGAAAAAGCGAAATTCAACATTGCCGGAAAATGCGGCGATGATTTCGCTTACCTGCCGGAAATAGAGCGCAGCAACAGCATTGTTGTTTCTCAGTTCACATTGAAAGAAGTTATCCGCCAGACGATTTTCTCGATCGCTGACAACGATAACAACCGTCTGATGACCGGCGAACTGTTTGAAATTAACGGCGATGAGCTGAAGGTAGTTTCCCTCGACGGACATCGCATTTCTATCCGGAAAATTCAGCTGAAGGATACCTATGAACCCCAGAAAGTTGTTATCCCGGGTAAGACCCTGAATGAAGTCAGCAAGATTCTTTCCGGTGAAACAGAAAAAGATGTGTCCCTGTTCTTTACCGACAATCAGGTTGTGTTTGAATTTGATCAGACAACCGTTGTATCCAGACTGATTGAAGGCGAATATTTCCGCATTGACCAGATGCTTTCCAGCGATTATGAAACAAAGGTGACAATCAACAAACGTGAATTGTTAAGCTGTATCGACCGTGCGACTCTGCTCGTAAAGGAAGGCGACAAAAAGCCGATCATTATTAACATTACAGACGGTCTGATGGAGCTGAAAATCAACTCTGCCATCGGCAGCATGGACGAGCAGATCGATATCGAAAAGAGCGGAAAGGATCTGATGATCGGTTTCAACCCGAGATTTTTGATCGATGCGCTGAGAGTCATTGACGATGAACAGATCACGATTTATCTGGTTAATCCAAAGGCTCCCTGCTTTATCCGCAATGAGGAGAACAGCTACATTTACCTGATTCTCCCTGTTAACTTTACAACTGTTTAACTGCAAAAGCGCCGGAAAATGGCGCAGGAAAGAAGGAACGATTCATGCAGACCTATCGGATCAGAGATGAATTTATCAAGCTTGGACAGGCTTTAAAGGCAGCGGGCTTTGTGGAGTCCGGCGTCGACGCCAAATTCGCTGTACAGGACGGGCTTGTCAAAGTAAACGGACAGGTAGAAACCGCACGCGGTAAAAAGCTGGTGCCCGGAGACGTGGTAGAATATGACGGACAGACCTTAAAGATCGAGTGAATTTCCAGACACCGATCTGACAGAAAGAGGAACTATGGTTATTAAATCGCTGGAATTATCCAACTTTCGGAATTACAGCCTGTTAAACCTTTCCTTCGACCGAGGGACGAATATTTTATACGGCGATAACGCACAGGGAAAAACCAATATCTTAGAGGCAATTTATCTGTGTGCGACAACCAAGTCCCATAAAGGCGCAAAGGATAAGGATATCGTAAATTTCAACGAGGAGGAGGCACATATCCGTGCCTATCTCGAGAAAAAAGAAGACGAAATCCGCATCGACATGCACCTTCGGAAAAACAAATCCAAGGGCATTGCGATTGACGGGACCCGCATCAAAAAAGCGGCGGAGCTTCTGGGCATTATGAACGTGGTATTTTTTTCCCCGGAAGATCTGTACATTATCAAGAACGGTCCGGCAGAGCGCAGACATTTCGTGGACATGGAGCTGTGTCAGCTGGATGCAGGATATCTGTACAACTTAAACCATTACAATCGGATTGTGAACCAGCGCAACCGGCTGTTAAAGGATATTTACCAGAATCCGTCCCTGCGGGATACGCTGTCGGTCTGGGATGACCAGATGGCGGCGTTTGGCAGCCAGGTGATCGAGAGAAGGATCACCTTTACGGAGCAGCTAAACGACATCATCGGAGAGATTCACAGCCGTCTTTCCGGAGGCAGGGAGCATTTAAAGGTTGTGTATGAACCGGATGTGACGAGCGAGAATTTTGCAGAGGCACTGCACCGTAACCAGGAGCGGGATATTCGCCTGAAGATGACATCAACGGGTCCGCACCGGGATGATTTTTCATTCCTGGCAGACGGCGTGGATATCCGTAAATTCGGATCCCAGGGACAGCAGAGGACGGCGGCGTTGTCCTTGAAGCTTTCCGAGATTGAGCTTGTAAAAAAGATGACAAAGGATACGCCGGTGCTTTTATTAGACGATGTGTTGTCGGAGCTGGACAGCAACCGTCAGAATTACCTGCTGAACAGTATCGGGGACATTCAGACGATTATTACTTGTACCGGTCTGGATGATTTTGTCAACAACCGGTTTGAGATCAATAAAGTTTTCAGAGTAGCAAACGGGACGGTGGATGCCGGCCAGAATGGAGGAATATAAATGAGCGTTGAATACGGAGCAGATCAAATTCAGATTCTGGAGGGTCTGGAAGCGGTCCGCAAACGGCCGGGCATGTATATCGGTTCCACCTCTTCCAGAGGTCTGCATCACCTGGTTTACGAGATTGTAGATAATGCGGTGGACGAGGCACTGGCAGGCTTCTGTGACCACATTGAAGTAACGATCAACGAAGATAACTCGATCACGGTTGTCGATAACGGACGAGGCATTCCGGTTGGAATCAACCACAAAGCGGGCATTCCTGCAGTAGAGGTTGTTTTCACGATCCTACACGCCGGCGGTAAATTCGGCGGCGGCGGATACAAGGTTTCCGGCGGTCTCCATGGCGTAGGCGCATCCGTTGTAAATGCGCTTTCTGACTGGCTGGAGGTCGAAATCTGTCAGGGCGGAAAGGTTTACAAGCAGCGTTACGAGCGTGGTCATGTCTGCTATCCGTTAAAGGAGATCGGAACCTGCGATTTGGAAAAGACCGGGACAAAAGTAACGTTTAAGCCGGATGCGACGATTTTTACCGAGACGACGGTTTACGAATTTGATATTTTAAAGACACGTCTGCGGGAAATGGCATTTCTGACTAAGGGATTAAAGATTTCCCTGACAGACCTGCGCGGGGAAGAGCCCCACACAAGAACCTTCCACTACGAGGGCGGTATCCGGGAGTTCGTCACCTATCTAAACGGCAGCAAGGTTCCGCTTTATGACAAGGTAATGTACTTTGAGGGCACGAAAAACAATGTTTACGTCGAGGTTGCACTGCAGCACAACGATTCCTACAACGAGAGTGTGTTCTCTTTTGTCAATAATATCAATACGCCGGAGGGCGGTACGCATCTGGTGGGCTTTAGGAATGCGCTGACAAAGACGTTTAACGACTATGCGAGAAGTAATAAACTGTTAAAGGATAACGAGCCCAACCTGTCCGGCGACGATATCCGTGAAGGTCTGACTGCGATCATCAGTGTCAAGATTGAAGATCCTCAGTTTGAGGGACAGACCAAACAGAAGCTGGGAAACTCCGAGGCGAGAAGTGCTGTGGACAGCGTGGTGAGCGAACAGCTGACGTATTTTCTGGAGCAGAACCCGTCCGTTGCAAAGACGATTGTAGAAAAGTCCGTTCTGGCGCAGCGTGCAAGGGAAGCGGCAAGAAGGGCGCGGGATTTGACGAGAAGAAAGACTGCGCTGGAAAATACAGCCCTGCCCGGCAAGCTGGCAGACTGCTCGGATAAAGACCCGAAAAACTGCGAGATTTACATCGTAGAGGGGGATTCCGCGGGCGGCTCTGCAAAGAAGGCGAGAAGCCGTGCGACGCAGGCGATCCTTCCCCTGCGCGGCAAGATTTTGAACGTAGAAAAAGCCCGTCTGGACAAGATTTTTTCCAATGCCGAAATCAAGGCGATGATTACCGCATTCGGAACCGGTATTCATGAGGATTTTGATATCAGCAAGCTGCGGTATCATAAGATTGTTATCATGACGGATGCCGATGTGGATGGTGCGCATATCGCAACTCTGATGCTGACCTTTATTTACCGGTTTATGCCGGAGCTGATCAAGCAGGGACACGTTTATCTGGCAAAGCCCCCGCTGTATAAGCTGGAAAAGAACAAAAAGGTTTGGTACGCCTACAGCGACGAAGAGCTGGCGGCGATTATCAACGAGGTCGGCAGAGATCAGAATAACAAAATCCAGCGTTACAAAGGTCTGGGTGAGATGGATGCGGAACAGCTCTGGGAGACCA
>OKTB01001131.1_pt1 | contig 11273 bp, 9 predicted proteins | sample 1606131 | NCBI WGS metagenome assembly OKTB01 (sample SAMEA3879518, study PRJEB24766) | human gut metagenome | biome: human-associated habitat; feature: feces | place: USA | collected 1985/1987
CTCTGGTGCCGGTTGCTCTGATCTCCATGACTTACGGAGTATTCTATCTTCTGGGAAGCAGGGTATTATTCGCAGGAGAGGGCGCATACCGGAAGAAATGGGCGTTGCCTGCATTTTTACTCTGTACGGAAGTGCTGGTGCTTTTCGGAGATTATTCTTATTATACTGTAGAGAATTTTATGATTGCCAGGAGCAGACAGGGGAAGGCTGCATTGGGAAGTATCCTGATCCCCATGATATTTTTCCTGCTGCTGACACTGCTTCGAAAAATACAGGAAGAACAGAAGATCACTGTCGGTTTCTGGGTGCTGTTGGGATCTGTGATGACGGCCTGCTGTCTGGCCAGTACCATGGGAGCATTGCTGGCATGCATGCTGGTGGGAACGGCCGGGCTCTGTGGTGCGGTCAGTTACAGAAAATGGAAACTCATACTGCCATTGATCGGCTGTTGTATTCCCTGCATTGTGTATGCCGGAATGTATTTGCTGTTGGGATGATAGGACCGGAGGAGAAGAATGGATGCTTTAAAGCTGTTTCAGGAATATATGGGGACCGGACTGATTGTTCTGTGGTTCCTGGTGAGTCTGCTGTATCTGTGGCTCACAGAGAAAAGAAAATATATCCGGGTGATGTTTCTTTATGTGCCGTTAGTATTGCTGCTTGTCTTTTTTAATCCGCTGGTGGCGAAGATCGTCTCTCAGATGGCGGATGGGGAAATCTATTACCGTATCCTGTGGTTGTTGCCTGTGACGCCGGTGATTGCTTTCGGTACGGTGCAGCTTTGTGGAAAACTCGCCGGTAGAAAAAGATATGTGGGGATAACGTTGGCTATTGTGCTGTTTACGATATCCGGCAGTCTGATCTACAGGAATCCCAATTTTCAGAAGGCGGAAAATGCGTATCATGTACCCCAGAGCGTTGTGGATATCTGTGATACCATTGAGGTTCCGGGCAGAGAAGTCATGGCGGCATTCCCGGGAGAACTGCTGCAGTATGTGAGACAGTATTCCAATGTGATTTGTATGCCCTACGGCCGGGACATTATGGTGAGCAAGTGGACGGTGCAGAATGATCTTTATGATGTTATGGAGCAGGAGGTCATTGATGCACAGGAGCTGGCAGAACTGGCCAGAGAAGAGGCCTGTGCCTATGTGATCCTGTCGGAAGATAAAAAACTGGTGGGGAAGATGCAGGATCAGGAATTTGAAGAATTCGGAAGAATGCACGGATATGTGATCTACAAAGATTCCACAGTGGATCTGTATTACTTTATGAAGGAATGAGATTTCAGGGAAAAACAAGTGGCTCCCGGAGCAGCAAAGTAACTGGCTGCTTCGGGAGCCTTTTTTGACCGGAATTATTTTTCCTGGGATGCATAATCCTTGGAATAGTAATTCAGGAAGTATTCAAAACGTTTGGCGATGAGCTTACGTCCTTTTACATTCAGGTGCAGATTGTCGACAAGATATTCATCGGCATTGTCTTCGGTAATGCTGCCGTACAGGTTATCCATGAAGGATACGCTGTGGATATTGGCGGAGTAACATTCCTTGATCACATAAGTGGATAAGACATCACGGCCGTTGTAAATATACATATCGGAGCTTACATAGTCGCCGTTCTCATCCACAGCATATGCATAGGTCGGAGACATAACGATAATGCGGATCTGGGGGTAATAGTTCTGCAATACTTCAATGCTGGCCTCCAGATTGCCGGTAAACTGCGTGGGATCCGTGGGATTCTCATCACTGTACATGGCATTGCCGGACAGATAATCGGTAGCATCATACATAATGGCAATGGTGTCGATCGTGTTGAAATCCAGAGTTTTCAGTGTGTTGATTACTTCCTCTGCCTCGGCCGGTGTCTTGTCGCCCAGAGCATTGGCTGCATCGGTGTAGTAGCCATCCAGAGGAACCCCAACGGCCAGGTTCACCAGCCAGTAGAGACAGTAAGCATCCATGGGGGCAACGGTGGGGTCGTAGTTTAACTGCTGTGCAGCAAGGTAACTTCCGCTGATGGAACAGTTATAAACGGTGGTATCGGTCTCTTTGGCGATCAGATTGGCCAGATTGTCGGAAGAGTCCCTGTCATCTGCGAAGGGAGCATTTCCGAAGACAACGATATTGGAAGCATCATTAATGATCATCTGACCGTTTTCGTCGGTCAGGGGAAGGATGGAATCCCAACTGTCGTCGTAGGAACCCTGCCCGTCCTTGAAGATGTCGGACTGGCTGATCCTCTGTCCCCAGTGTGTGACGCGGTATCCTACCACGCCGACAACAATAAGAAGCACGAGAGCAAACAGTACGTGAAAATTCAGAAAGCGCCGGATACCGGCAGGGGCCGCAGACTCTTCGCCCTCAGGGATTTCTTCATCGGCATCTACGTAAAGGTCTTCTATGTCGTCATCGGAATCGGTATGGAAATTGTGCACAGAACCGGAACGAGTATTCCCGGAATGGAAATTACCAGAATCTGTGTCTTGCATTGTGTCGTTTTCCAGATCTACAATCTCAATATCCGGCATGTCATTCACAGAAGATGCGTGGATATTATGGTTGTTATTGTTTCGTTTCATGTATTCTCTCCGTTTCAGGTAATTCAATAATGTAGTGGTAAAAAGAGTTATATTGATTTTACTATTATACGAAAAGAAAGTCCATAATATTAGAAAGATTTAAGAAATTCTGAAGAAATGGGTGAATGCCTTGATGTGGGGAAAATACAATGCTATAATGTTACGGAATTATTACACCGAGAATTATGAGCAGAAGGGATAGATCAGATGAAAAAATTATTTAACCATACAAAACGTCCGGATCGTAACTGGGAAGAAGACGTACAGGATGGTTACGATTGGGACGAGGAAGAATATACCGGAGAAGACGACGGCGAGGAATACTATGCCGACGAAGAAGAGTATCCGGAAGAGACTGACGGCGAAGAGTACTATGCCGATGAGGAAGAATACACCGGAGAAGACGACGGTGAAGAGTACTATGCCGATGCGGAAGAGTACACCGGAGAAGACGGCGAAGAGTACTATGCTGATGAGGAAGAGTACACCGGAGAAGAAGACGGTGAGGAGTACTACGCCGATGAGGAAGAGCACACCGGAGAAGAAGACGGTGAGGAGTACTATGCCGATGATGTGGAGTACATCGAAGAGAGTGACGATGAGGAGTATTATGCCGACGAGGATTACGAGGAAGAGCCGGCTCCCACGGGCAGGAGAAAGACCGGGGGCAAAAAGCAGGGCGGAATCGCTGTAATCTGGACAAAATTCCTGAACCTGAGTACCATGGACCGGATCATGGCAGCTACCGGAGTGGCGGTACTGATTCTGGCTATCGTGACCGGAAGTGTCTATGCCAGTGCCCGGGCAGTGGATGGACAGGTATCGGAGTTCGTCAGCGTGGGAACACAGCTGGACGGCATCCAGATGATCGGTGAGCAGGGACTTCTGGCAGTGGCAGACGCACAGATGGCAAAGATCGCGGCAGCCAATGCGGTAGAAGAAGATCCGGAAGAACAGAAGGAATATGAAGAGGCAGAGTACACCAACGGCGGTACGGTAGAACTGGAGCTGGTCTCTGTACAGAAGGATCTGAAGATCAAATTTAACAATAAAAAGACCGGCAAGCTGATCTCCAACGTACCCTTCAGCGTAACCATCACAGATCCCAACGGCAAGACCGAGACCTGGACTGATGACGATATGGACGGTATTATCTATAAAAAGGGTATTACGCCGGGGAATTACTCCGTAGCGGTAAACGCACTGACGGATGATAAATACAAGGACTATGTTCTGCCGACAGCAGCACAGAAAGTAGAAGTAAAGAAAGATATCGCCTATAAAAAGGTCGATGTCTCCAATGAGATCAAGAAAGAATCTGAGATCAATGCTGCAAAAGAGGATACACAGATCAAGGATACTACTGTAGAGTCAACACTGCAGGATACTGTGCAGTGGGTGGCAAGTACCGCGACTGCCAATACTTATAAAGAAGTATCCAAGGATACCATTACCGATCCGGAGACCGTAACGGTGGCTTACAGCGGTAAGTTCCTGCGGATGGCAGAAGTGTCTCCTACAGCGGAACCGACAGCAGAACCTACAACAGAGCCCACAGCAGAACCTACAAAAGAACCGACAGTATCCCCGACTGCAGAGCCCACAGCGACTCCGACAGTAACCCCGACGGCAACAGCAACCCCGACGGCAACAGCAACCCCTACAGCGACTCCGGCGGCAACAGCAACCCCGACAGCGGCCCCTACGGCAACCCCTACAGCGGCCCCTACGGCAACTCCTACAGCGACTCCTACGGCAACCCCTACAGCGACTCCGGCGGCGACAATTACTCTGGATAAAACGGCAGTGACGACTTATCAGAAGGCAACGGATACAGTTACCGCAAAAGTCAGCGGAAGTGGAACCGTAAGTGCGGCTTCCAGCGATACCGGTATAGCAACTGTGGCTGTAAGCGGCAAGACCATTACTATCACCGGTGTGAAAGCGGGAAGTGCTACGGTAACGGTAACGTATACAGAAGGCAGCAACAAGGTGGAAGCCAAGTGCACAGTAACAGTAAAGGCTTCCAATGCGAGAGAAGATAAAACTACCAAGCTGAAAGACAAGAGCGGTGTACAGCTGTATGTACAGGATGGTGACAGCTATCGTGAAGCAGTCTATGCGGATTACTTTACTGCCTCTAAGTTCTTTATCAAAGGTGATGTGAAATACACCGGATGGCAGACACTGGACGGAAAGCTTTATTTCTTTACAGCGGATGGCAACAAGGTTACCGGAGAACAGGTCATTCAGGGCGCAAAATACAATTTTGCCAGTGACGGATCTCTGGTAGTTGGTTCCGGCACCATGGGAATCGATGTGTCCAAGTGGAATGGAAAAATTGACTGGAACGCCGTGAAGAATTCCGGTGTCAGCTATGTGATCATCCGTGTGGGTTATCGCGGTTCCTCTCAGGGAGCACTGATCGATGACCCTACCTTCAAGACCAACATCAAGGGAGCTACGGCAGCAGGACTGAAAGTGGGTGTATACTTCTTTACCCAGGCAGTGGATGAGGTCGAGGCAGTACAGGAAGCCTCCATGGTACTGGACCGTATCAGCGGTTACAAGATTTCCTATCCGGTATTCCTGGATGTGGAAGGAAGCGGCGGAAGAGGTGATAAGATCGATTCCGCTACCAGAACGGCAGTATGTAAGGCATTCTGCAATACCATTCAGAATGCAGGATACACCGCAGGTGTGTATGCCAACAAGACCTGGCTCAGCCAGAAGATGGATGCAAGTGCACTGAGTGGCTACAAGATCTGGCTGGCCCAGTATGCAGCAGCACCCACCTACACCGGACGCTATGATCTGTGGCAATACAAATCCACAGGAAAAGTCAGCGGCATCAGCGGCAATGTGGATCTGAACCTCAGCTACCTGGGATATTAACATCAGCAATGACTAGCCGGTGAGACTGCTTGCAGGCGGAACCGGCTGGCCATTAGCTGATGAAACACACATGAGCATGTAGGACGATAGTCCGGAATGCGAATGTGTGTCACGGATCCGAGAGCACGAAGTGCGGAGGAGCCGTGTTGATATCCTGCTTGTTTTATGGTAAAATATCTCTATCTATAACAAAAAATGTGCGCTGTGCGCAGAACGGAGAAAAAATGAGAACTTATCTGGTAACAGGAGGGGCCGGTTTTATCGGTTCCAACTATATTCATTACATGTTTAAAAAATACGATAATGAAATCCGTATCATCAACGTGGATGCACTGACCTATGCAGGCAATCTTGAGAATCTCAAGGACGTGGAGAAGCGTGAGAACTACACCTTTGTCAAGGCTAATATCTGTGACAAGGATGCCATCAGCAAAATTTTCGCAGAGAATGATATCGACCGTGTGGTACATTTTGCGGCAGAAAGCCATGTAGACAGAAGTATCCGCAACCCGGAGATCTTCGTACAGACCAATGTCCTGGGTACTGCAGTGATGCTGAACTGTGCCAAGGCAGCCTGGGAGCTTCCCGATGGCAGCTTCAAAGAAGGCAAGAAGTTCCTGCATGTATCTACAGATGAGGTCTACGGATCTCTTCCCGATGATGACAATGCATTCTTCTATGAGACCACTCCGTATGATCCCCACAGCCCTTACTCCGCAAGTAAGGCAAGCTCGGACATGCTGGTGAAGGCATATATGGATACCTATCATTTCCCTGCCAACATTACCAACTGCTCCAACAATTACGGTCCTTTCCAGTTCCCTGAGAAGCTGATCCCTCTGATCATCAATAATGCATTGCATGGCAAAAAGCTTCCGGTCTACGGTGACGGTAAGAACGTCCGTGACTGGCTGTATGTGGAAGACCATGCTAAGGCTATCGATATGGTACAGGAACAGGGAAGACTGTTCGAAACCTACAATGTGGGCGGACATAATGAGAAGCAGAATATCGAGATCATCCACATTATCATTGAGACTCTGCAGGAGATGCTTCCGGATTCCGATCCCCGCAAGGCACATATTAACAACGACCTGATCACTTACGTGGAGGATCGTAAGGGACATGACAGAAGATATGCCATTGCACCGGACAAGATCAAGGCAGAGATCGGCTGGTATCCCGAGACCATGTTCAAGGAAGGCATCCGCAAGACCATCGCCTGGTACTTCGAGCATGAAGACTGGATGAATAATGTGACCAGCGGTGATTACCAGAAGTACTACAATGAGATGTACGAAGAAAAGTAAAGAATACCTGTTAAATGGGAACGATGAACGTCGTTCCCATTCGGTGTGTTAAAAAACAAGTAAAAAGAAGCCCGAAAAGGGCGGATCGGAGGACGAAATGAAAGGAATTATACTGGCGGGAGGTTCCGGAACCAGACTGTATCCCCTGACAAAAGCGATTTCCAAGCAGATCATGCCGGTGTACGATAAACCCATGATCTATTATCCCCTGTCAACACTGATGCTGGCAGATATCAGAGAGGTATTGATCATCTCCACCCCAAGAGACCTTCCGGTATTTCAGGAATTGCTGGGAGACGGCAGCCAGCTGGGCATGCACCTGGAATATGCGGTGCAGGATCAGCCCCGCGGGCTGGCAGATGCCTTTATCATCGGTGCGGATTTCATCGGTAATGACAGAGTGGCACTGGTACTGGGAGATAATATTTTCTACGGACAGAGCTTTTCCGCAGTATTGCGCAGAGTAGCTGCCAGAGAAAAGGGCGCAACTATTTTCGGCTATTATGTGCGTGATCCCAGAGAATACGGTGTAGTGGAATTTGATGAGAACGGCAAGGCACTTTCCATCGAGGAGAAGCCGGAGCATCCCAAGAGCAATTATGCGGTTCCCGGACTGTATTTCTATGACAATGCTGTAGTGGAGATCGCAAAGAATGTAAAGCCCTCTGCAAGAGGAGAGATTGAGATCACCAGCATCAACAACGAGTACCTGAACAGAGGCAGTTTACAGGTAGAGACACTGGGAAGAGGCTTTGCATGGCTGGATACCGGCAATCATGATGCCCTTCTGGATGCGGCAGATTTTGTGGCGGCTTTCCAGAAGAGACAGGGTCTGTACATTTCCTGTATTGAAGAGATCGCTTTCAAGCGAGGATTCATTGACAAAGAGCAGCTGCTTGCTCTGGCAGAGCCGCTGCTTAAGACGAACTACGGAAAATATCTGGTAGAGGTAGCAAATGGACTCTAAGCTGCGGAAAATGGCGATTCTGGCCTCCATGGCGGTGATCCTGCTGGTGGCACTGCTGGTCATGTATGTCAACAGGGAGCAGTTTACGGCAGCTTCCGGACCGCCGGCATCCGGCACTCAGAATGCCGGAGCGGGTGACAGTGCATCTCCGGCGGAAAATGGCGATCAGGCAGAAGAGACGGTCTCACCGGATGGTCAGATCGGCAATGATCTGAAGGCATTTTTAAAAGATAATACGTTTTTTGATCAGGAAGTAAATCCAATTCTGGAAGCTGCAAAGGATAACAGCAACCGTCTATCTCTGGTAGCCACCTCCATAGAAAAGGATCTGCGGATCCAGATCGTGGACAACGAAGGAAGTCCGGTGACCGGGGAGAGCTTCTACGTACGACTGGACGGTTTGGGAGATTACAAGGATCTGGATCAGGACGGTATCATTTACATTGGAGATCTGGATTCCGGAGACTATTATATTGAGCTCCTTCCCATTGAGGGATATAAGGTTCCGGTCAGTGAGACAAGAGTTCACGTCAAGGATAAAGTGGAGTTTCTGGCCATTGACGATATTTCCCTGTTGATCAAGACGGAGGATGAAGTGGATGCAGAAGCCGAGGACAGCGCCGTGGCAGGTGCTCTGGCAGATGCGGACAAGACAGAGATCCAGAAGCTGCAGACCACGTCCGGTAACGCAAAGGTCGGTATCGATGTCTCCAAATGGAACAAGGAGATCGACTGGGATAAGGTGGAAAACGCAGGAGTGCAGTTTGCCATTATCCGTGCCGGATACCGCGGTTCGGTAACCGGAAGCCTGGTGGAAGATCCCATGTTCGTGACGAACATGAAGGGTGCACAGGCCGCAGGAATTCCGGTGGGCGTATATTTTTTCACCCAGGCTGTGGATGAGAAGGAAGCTGTGGAAGAGGCTTCCGCGGTGATCGAACTGATCCGGGATTACCGGCTGAACTATCCGGTATTTATCGATACCGAAGGTGCGGGCGGTAACGGCCGTGCGGACAGTCTGGATGCGGAGACCAGAACACTGGTATGTGAAGCGTTCTGCAGGACCATAGAAAATGCCGGATACACGGCGGGTGTCTATGCTAGCCGTAACTGGTACAACAATAATCTGCAGACAGCAAGACTGGAAAACTATCATATCTGGCTGGCAGAGTATCGCAGTGTTCCGTTATATCAGGGATATTATAAGACCTGGCAGTATACCTCCAAGGGAAAAGTGGACGGCATCGAAGGTCGTGTGGACATGAATATCACCTACGAATAGTCAATAAAAATAAAGAGTGAGGACGAAATAAATGGGTAAAATAACAGTAGAAACCTGTGAAATTGAAGGATTAAAGATCATTACTCCTACGGTATTCGGAGATGCCAGAGGATATTTTATGGAGACTTACAATTATAACGATTTCAAGGCTGCGGGAATTCCTGAGGTGTTCGTACAGGACAATCAGTCCGCTTCCAAGAAGGGTGTATTGCGTGGACTGCATTTCCAGAAACATTTTCCTCAGGACAAGCTGGTGCGCGTGATCCGCGGAGAAGTCTATGACGTGGCAGTGGATCTGCGGGAAGGTTCCAGGACTTTCGGCCAGTGGTACGGAGTGCTTTTGTCTGAAGAGAACAAGAAGCAGTTCTTTATCCCGAAGAATTTTGCACATGGTTTTCTGGTACTGTCGGATTATGCGGAATTCTGCTATAAATGTACGGATTTCTATCATCCCGATGATGAGGGCGGTATCGCTTACAACACACCGGATATCGGTGTGAAATGGCCGATTCCAGAAGGCATGGAACTGACGCTTTCCGAGAAGGATACCAAGTGGGGCACATTGGAACAGTACGTGAAGGAAAAAGAGAATGAAGGTAAGTAAAAAAGCGGGCATTGCCCTGTTTGTGACAACGGCAGTGATCATGGCAGTACTTATTGTATTCCATAAGAATCCGGGACCTGCGGCGGATCCGGGACAGGAACTGGCCAAGAAGATCATTTCCTGCGTAGTGATCGCGGCGGCATGCGTTGCTTTTATTCACTGGTATGATAAATTCACCGGACTGCCGGTGGAACTGTTCCAGAACCGGCATCTGATCTGGAAACTGGCCAAAAATGATTTCAAAAAAAGATATGCGGGATCTTATCTGGGTGCGGTATGGGCTATGGCACAGCCGGTGGTCACGGTGGCTATGTATTACATTGTTTTTGATAAGATCATGGGTAATACGAGTACTCCCCTGCGGGAGGGTGTGGAAGTACCCTTTGTATTGTTCCTGACGGCTGGGCTTGTACCCTGGTTCTATTTTAGTGAGGCATTAAACAATGGAACCAATGCGCTGCTGGAATATAACTATCTGGTGAAAAAAGTAGTATTTAAGATCAGTATCCTGCCTATCATCAAGATTATTGCAGCCACCTTTATTCATGTATTTTTTGTGTGTCTGCTGTTGATTGTGGCAGCAATTTACGGGTATTATCCTACCATATATACGATACAGATCGTATACTATAGCTTCTGCCTGTTCATTTTTGTACTGGCACTCAGCTATACGACTTGTGCAGTAGTAGTATTTTTCCGGGATCTGTCTCAGATCATCAGTATCGGATTGCAGATCGGCATGTGGGCCACTCCTATTTTGTGGAATCTGGATTCCCTGTCCGGCAATTGGATCACGATTCTGAAGCTGAATCCTCTGGTGTATATTGTAAACGGTTATCGAAGTGCTATTTATGAGAAGGAATGGTTTTTCCAGGATTTCTTTTCCACCATGTATTTCTGGATCGTAACGGTAGTACTGTTCGGGTTGGGAGCCGTTATTTTCAAACGATTGAAGGTACATTTCGCAGACGTGCTATAATACGAATGATTGTTACGATTTCGAGAGTTCGAAGAACGGAGAAATCGTATTATAAAAAACAGAGCATAGCAAAACTTTTATAGATGAAGAACCTTGTGGGGAGGAGCTGCATTACAAAACTGTTGTGGGGAAAACAGAAAGGGTGAAAGTAATTGAAGGGTGCTCGTGAAAAATTAAGAAAATTCTGGTTATGGAAGCCGGGAAAGATCCTGCTGGCCGTGGGATGCTGCGGACTGCTGCTGTTGACGCTGATTCCATTGTTTCGTCTGACAGTCTATGCGGTTCCGTATTATGATGATTACAACTGGGCGACCGATGCATTATGCAATAATACCTGGGTTGATTTTTATACCAATAACAAAGGGTACGAATGCGAACAACGGCTCGACTTCTATAACGATCATACGGGAGAAGATTTTACAATTATCTATTATCCTAACGGTATGACTGACGAATTGAAAACAAGTTTTTATTGGGACTGGAAAGACGAATATTTCGATTCTTTCTATGTCGAATATGCAAACGGGACTGATTATTACGAGGATGTTCGAATAGGTAACGAATATTTAAAGTGTTTCCTAAACGGAGACCGGGTGACCTTCGAGGCATTCCACTGGTAATAAAAAAGGCAATCGTAACGATTGCCTTTTTT
>OKTB01001133.1_pt1 | contig 11272 bp, 6 predicted proteins | sample 1606131 | NCBI WGS metagenome assembly OKTB01 (sample SAMEA3879518, study PRJEB24766) | human gut metagenome | biome: human-associated habitat; feature: feces | place: USA | collected 1985/1987
GTATCATTGACAAAGGAATTCAATCTGGTCATTACGACTCCGAGCGGAATTCCCGGGGAGTATTGGGGCTCGGTCATGTCCGGAATTGAACATGCACTCAAGGAATTCTCTGATATCAATATCCATTTCAGACATGCATTGTACAATCAGTTTGATGTCTATTCTTGCCGTTCCGCGTTTGAATCTGTGTTGGAGATGTCGCCAGATGCTGTGATTATCGGGCCTACATTTGCCTCTGAGACAGTTCGCCTTTGCAATGAACTTGACAAGTCTGAGGTGCCGTATGTCTTTGTGGACTCTGTTATTGACGGAACTAGTCCAGTCGCTTCATATACGACTGACCAATATGCCTGCGGACATCTTTTGGGGAGGCTTTTGTCTTCATTTACTCCGAGTGACGCAAAATTTGCAATTTGTGGAACTGCGCGTGTGGGTGATGAGCGGTCCAACAATACCAGAGAACGAAAAAAAGGGTTCTTGGCATATTTTAAGGAGACTGACCGTTCTGGAAGTGTTACTGAAATACGCTTTTCCATTTCTAATCCCAAAGAAACTGAAAACCTTATTCTGGATATGGTGGAGAAAAATCCAGACATCAAGGGTATTGCAGTTCTCAATTCGAGAGGTTATGTAGTGGCTGATATTCTCCGTCGCCATGGCATTGACGATATCCGGCTTATGTCGTTCGATCTTACATCGAATAATGTTCGCTGTATTCAGAACGAGTCTATTTCCGCAGTTCTTTGTCAACGTCCTGAACTGCAGGGTTTCTTCTCAGTAAAGTCACTTATTCATTGGCTGCTTTATCGTAAGACTGATGCAGACCGGCATCATAAAATGCCGATAGATGTCGTGTTCAAGGAGAATTTGCCGTTCTATAAGGAAATCGTGGATTCTGATTAATCTCCAACTTTCTTATTTATTGATTTCTGGTGTGTTATATTCTTGCTGATGTGCAGGCGAGAGGAATTTCGTGAATTATTTTTTCGTGCACGTGCACAATTATGAAATATATTACTATATTTGCAAAAACAAATGAACACATCAAAACAAATCTACCAATAAATAAGATTGTCTATGATAAAAATGACTGAAAGTTGGCGCTGGTATGGCCCAAATGACCCTGTATCATTGTCTTATATCAAACAGGCTGGCGTTACTGACATTGTTCATGCTCTTCATCACATACCGAATGGAGAGGTTTGGACGGTGGATGAAATTCGCAAGCGACAGAATATCATTGCGGAATATGGACTTAAATGGAGCGTTGTCGAGAGTGTTCCTGTGCATGAGCACATAAAGACACGTGAAGGAAAGTATCAGGAATACATTGACAATTACAAGCAGTCATTGCGTAATCTCGCCGAGTGCGGTATCAAGTGTGTTACTTATAACTTCATGCCTGTTCTTGACTGGACGAGGACTGACCTTGCTTGGGAAATGCCGGCCGGCTATTTCATCATCTTTTGCGTCTGTGCAACCTCATACCTCATCGGTTGGGTGATAATGAAGACGCTCGTTCCTAAATATAAAGTAATCGCATTGTAAATTGTAAGAAGTATGATAAGAAAGTGTTTGGCAATTCTGTCAATGCTGATATTTTCTTTCGCAATGGCGTCTGAAGGAATTGCTGGAGGAAAAGAAAATGTCAAAGTCATTGCGAATAAAGTTGCAGAATGGCAAATTGCAAATTTTGGCGACAATACATATGTGAGATATGATCGTCACCCATTGCATTGGGCCAACGGTGCATTGTATCGTGGAATGTTGGAATGGGCACAAAAAACAGGATTTGAACCGGCAGAGAAATTTGTATATGATATTGGAAAACAGATGGACTGGAGAATGGCCAAGAGAATGTATCATGCAGATGATATATGTGTAGGTCAATCATTCCTGATGCTTTATGATAAATATAAGGATGAGGCAATGCTGAAGCCTGTTAAAGAAAGAGCAGATTCAGTGATAGCGTTCAGATCGGATGCAGACCTCAACTTTAAGACAAAGAGAGCCTTGGACAGGTGGTCATGGTGCGATGCATTGTTTATGGCTCCTCCAGTGTATGCTGAACTTAGCCGTATAACTGGTGACAGGAAGTATCTTGACTTTATGGAAGAAGAGTTCCTTTCATCCACAAATTATCTGTTCGACAATATTCAGAATCTATATTTTAGGGATTCAAGATTTTTTGGTCAGAAGGAAGAGAATGGTGCTGATGTGTTCTGGGGTCGAGGAAATGGATGGTGCTATGCAGGACTTACTTTCCTTCTCGAGACTGTGCCTGTAACAGATCCGATGTATGCGTATTTTAAAAGTCTTTATCTTAAGATGACGGAAGCTGTGTTGGCGACTCAAGATGAAAATGGTTCTTGGCATGCAAGCCTTCTGGCTCCTCTACAGTATTCTTCTCCTGAAAACAGTGCATCTGGTTTTATGACTTATGGATTGGCCTGGGGTGTAAATCACGGAATTCTCAAAGGAAAGACATATAGAAAGGCTGCTCTCAAGGGGTGGAATGCTCTTTGCTCATATGTTAGTGAAGATGGAAAACTGCAATATGTCCAACTGGTCGCAGGCTCTCCTGAAAAAATTGAAAAGGATATGACCGAGGTCTATGGCGTCGGAGCATTCCTTTTGGCTGCTTCAGAAATAATTGACTTTTAAAATAATATAGTTATGAAAATGAATTCAGAAATTCGCTATGCCTCTTCTCCAGAGGAGGTCAAGCGTTATGATACTGCGCAGTTGCGTTCAAATTATCTTATTGAGAATGTGTTTTCTGCGGATGAGGTGAATCTTACCTACACTATGCATGACAGGATGATCGCCGGGGGCATAATGCCTGTGAATGAAGCAGTAGAACTTAAGCCGATTGATATTCTGCGTTCAGAATTCTTTTTGGAGCGGAGGGAGATGGGCATTTTCAATGTCGGGGGTCCCGGTGTCGTTACTGCAGAAGATGTAGAGTATAAGATGGATTATAAAGAGGCTTTATATCTCGGACGGGGACGGAGAAAAATAACGTTCAAAAGCATTGACCCGACTAATCCTGCAAAGTTTTATTTCTGTTCAGCCAATGCTCACGCTACCTATCCTGATCATCTTACGACTCGTGAGAATGCCGTGAAGATGGAACTTGGCTCATTGGAGGCAAGCAATCATAGAATAATTAACAGGATGCTGGTCAAGGAGGTGGTTCAGACGTGCCAACTCCAGATGGGAATGACTGAATTGAAGCCGGGTAGTACTTGGAATACAATGCCTGCACATACGCACAACCGTAGAATGGAAGTCTATTTCTATTTTGAATTGCCGGAAGACCAGGCTGTTTGTCACTTTATGGGCGAACCTGATGAAACAAGACACATATGGATGAAAAATGGCCAGGCCGTGATTTCTCCTGAATGGAGCATTCATTCAGCATGTGCTACAAGTAACTATACATTCATCTGGGCGATGTGTGGAGAAAATCTGGATTATGACGATATGGATGTTTGCCCAGTTTCAGAATTGAGATAATTGTTATATAAAATTCCTACATCATCAAGCCCCGATAACTGTTTGTCGGGGCTTTTGACGTTCTTTACCATTCCTGTCCGTCTTTGATCTATTAGGTGTTGGCTGAACGGTATTCTTTTCCCAAACCAGACACTCCGGCGATTCCCACAATTTTCCCAAGCGGGATGTCCACATTTATGTCCTTCAGGTTTTGCACCATGGTGCCACGCACCAAAATCTTATCCGGATTTTTCATTGATTCAAATGATTGCAGCCTCGAATATAGTAACATTCATAAAATAACCTGCATCATCTTAAGGAATCTTTTCTGTCTATATCTTTTTCTCATCAGTCATGTGCCACTGGCACACTCCTTCTTCATATGCTATGGCGTTTATAAAGTCGATTTGATAGCAGTGCCTACGAGAGAATCAGCGCAGCCGTAATATAGATGCCATTTTCCTCTGTATAGTACGAGTCCTTCCACGAATACAGTTCCGTCCGGATATTGACCGCATTTTTCAAAATCTTTTTCAGGTACTAGAAATGCTTCATCTAGGCGTCCCTTCAGTTTGCAAGGGTCTTTCAAATCGAACAACATCTGCCCTGCACAGTAGGAGTTGGAGGCATAGCGCCTGTCCCTGTTTTTCCCTCCAAGGTTTTTCCCATTGTATATCAGTAAGATTCCTTTGTCCGTTATTATTGCCGGAGGTCCACATTCGGTCATATCGCTGTCGAAATGCCCTTTTCTAGGGGTTGCCACCTTGAGAAGTCCCCCATTTTCATCCAGCATAGGGGTCCAGTTGAGCAAATCTTCAGATGTTGCCAAATTTATAAATCTTTCTCCCCAATACATCAGGTATTTCCCGTTGACCTTTGCAATTACCATTTTCCCGTTCTTGATATCGGTGACAATGGAGCCCGACTTGCAGAATAAATCACGAAATCTGCCGTCATATGCCTTGCCGAATGCCGGGCCATGCTTTGTCCAATGCTTCAGGTCTCTTGATGTCGCCACAGCGAGTCTGGCAGTCTTCCTGTTCCACTGAGTGTACATCATTACGTACATGCCGTCTTTGGTTACAGCCACCCTCGGATCTTCACATCCTCCCGGCCATTCCAGTGAAAACTGATCATCGTTATCAGGATACATTACCGGTTCTGGTTCTGTGAGGAAATGAATTCCGTCTTTAGAGCTGGCGTAGCCGATTCTTGAAGTCCTTTGTCCGATGCCTTTTCCGTAATTGTCTTCTGCTCGGAAAAGCAACACAATCTTGCCGTCTTTCACTATTGCAGCAGGGTTGAAAGTGTCATTCCCTGCCCAGTGTACCATGGTTTTGCTACAAGGACAATTGAACACAAGACTGCTGTCCGGAGCAATCACCGGAATAGACTTGGCCGGGCGTTTGAATCCGTTCAATGCCCAGTCCGGCATCCGGTCGTTAGTGTCATTGCCATCCAATGCTCTCAGCCACTGTCTTTTTGTCCCGCCGTCGCATTTTATGGGTTTTCCTGACAATTCAGTCCATAGTTTTGCAGTATTTTCATCAATTTCCTTGTCAAGAGACGCATACCAGCCAGGGAAATAGCCTTTCAATGCAAGCATCTGAACTTGCCTGAAGTCTTTGTCTTCCGGGGTCAGATCCTTAAAATAAATCAGCGTTCCTCCGTTGTCAATGATATCTTTCTGGATGCTTGATACAGAAACGTCTCTTACGGAACAATTGTTTTTTACGCAGTATGCCGCGGAATATCCTGCTGCTTCTCCGAGAGCCATCCAGCATGGCTCCATCCTTAGCGTGGAAAAACCGACGTGACTTCCGGAGACCGCAACAGGGAAGAGCAGATTGTCAGTTTCTTTTGGAACCATAACTCCATATGGTACGGTATAAGGTGCTGTCGGGTAGCTGAAAAAACCATCAAGGTGAACCCTATTCTTTTCGCGCTTGCGCACTGCGTGGGAATCCAAGGCATAGTGGCTGGAAGTGATTGATTCTGAGTGAATGGGCGGTCTGCCGTTTTTTTGTGACGGCAATGCGTCTTGAGCCGTGAAAAAGTATGTGCCCTCAAGTCTGCGCCCTTCCCGGACATATACTTGACGAGGAAAATTGCCGTTGTCTGTATATTCATCTGCTGCAAGTCCATATTTGAGGCAGGCTTTTCGGAAACTCTCAGGAAGTTCTTCATCGTGTTGGGCAAACCACAGCAATCCGAGTGTATATTCTTTCAGTCTTTGAGCGAATCCGTCCCGCCATTCCCAGCTTGCTGTCGGCCAAGGCTGATTCTCTTCCGGTAGATCTGTGGATATCAATGCCAGATGCTGATTGTTAGCGTCTCTTTTCTTGTTCGGCAGTGTTACCATATTCGTGACTTTCGACATTCCCCAGACGTCACCTGGAATGGCTGTCCTACCTCCTTCGAGTATTCTTTTCCGGTTCTGTTCCATCTGTTCAGCAGAAACGCGACTGAAGCGGACATCAGTATTTCTTCCGCTTAATACATCATCAATAAGTGATAGGTACTCATTTCTGTCATAGTGCTCTGGCTTAGGAATAGCCACGCAATTAGTCGTGTCGTCAGTCAGGCAGAGACGATAGTTGTATGCCTGAATGGCACCATCTCCTTCATAACTTGTCCCATCTTCATCCGGGCCGTGTTTCCACCATCTGTATATTTTCCCTGCGCATGGTTCATCGAATTCATCGCGTCCTTCACGCCCAAGTCGGAACGGAACACCGGCTGCTGCGCCAAGATCTCCTTCATAAGTGGCGTCGATAAATACTTTTCCATAATACTCCTCTGTCTTTCCGCTTATTCTGTCGCTCACTTTTATGCAGATGATTCTATTCTTGTGTTTAAGTATGTTGTCTGAGGAAGAGTCGAACTGTTTCATTGTCAAGACAGTAATATTGCCTGCATAGTTTCCTGACAACATTTTTTCGAAACTTTCCGACGCTATATGGGGCTCAAAATGATAGCCGTCACTGCACGTTTTAACTTGTGGAGAATCATTCCCATACAATTCTTTGTATTTTTCGAGATTAAGCCTCGTGAATTCCGTAAAAAGCCCTGTGGTGGCACCTCTGGTCGCTATGTCTGTAGCTCCTAAACCATTTGCCGGCAGGCCTCCGACGTAATTGTTCCTTTCAAGTATTACGCAGTTGCATCCCGCCTGTGCGGCAGATATCGCGGTAGTTATTCCTGCGGGGGTGCCTCCAACGATAACCACATCATATGTTCTCTCTGCATTATGAGTTTTGCCCTCTGTCATTAAACTGCAGAGGAGCATAATCATACTTGTCGCTACTTTTGATATGAACGTATATTTTCTTGCTGATCTTGACATGCTTATTTCAAAATGAGATAGTTGGACTTCTTCTGTATGTTATATCCTTTCAATACGAGACTGTTTCCCTCACCTGCAAGTTCCTCAGTCTCAATTGTCACTTCCTTAGTTTCTCCCGGTAGCATTGAAAAGAAATTCTCAGAGTAGAAAGATGGTCTGACAGGTTTTCCGTCAGAATCCAGAAGTTGAATTTGGGTGAAGAACGCAATTGTGTTCCCAGTATTCTTGAGAAGGACATTTATGACATCCTTTCCGTTTTGCCTCTTTATATTGTGTTTTATAGAGACTTTTGCCTTACCAAGTTCTGATATGCTCTCAAAGCCTGCCGTTGCCGGACCCGTGAGCGTTTTCTTCCCTTGGTATTCGTTGGTTGACCTCCAGTAGAAATTGCTCCCGACTTCTTTCCCTGTCGCATCAAGAAGTCTCAACTTGAGGAAATGTACAGGACTGATGTTTTCTGGAAATGTAATCTTCAGAACATCATTTGCAACTCCGTCAGCCGGCAGTTCGACAGCTGAACTGAATGTCTTGATTTTTCGGGAATTGATATCCCATATCTCGGCACAGACTTTAAGACCACTGAATTTTTCCGGATAGTCATTGACGACGGAGACAGTGTTTTTCAGATAGTCGAACTGGGGGTGCAGCGGCTCGCATGCATTTGCTGTGGCATAGAGGGCGGCTGTCGGCTCCAGTGACCAATCCCACATGCGTCCGCACACTTGCCGTATGGCTGAATTATGGTACCAGAAAAGAAGACCTGAAGTGTAGCGGTCACCATAACTCAGTTTGTTATAGTTCCAGACTTCCCAAATGCTCTTGTAAAGCATTGCCCCGACGAATTGGGCTTTCATTGCATATTCATCGATAGTTTCGGATTCTCCGTATTGGTCCACAAGATTTTTGTAGAGAGTTGACATCTGATGGAATCCGTTCCCGTCACTGTAGTCCCAGACCTCTTTGTTTATCGGCCATAGATCTTTTTCCGGCATCATTTCCCGCAGACATTCTACGGTAGGAAGACAAGGTGCACCATATTCCGGATTGAAGCCGTCCACTCTGCTTCCGCGGTCTGATGCAGTGTTCTCATAATGCCTCATCGGATTTACTGTCTTATATGGACTTCCATCGTGAACACCGTCACATTCAGACTGCATCTGGTAGCCTCTTGTACCGTCGATTGAGGCGAGCAGTTCTCTTATTCCCGACATTTCTGTCGATTCGTTCGAACAGACATAGTATGCTAAGGATGGATGGTTCCTAATTCTTTTTACAGTCGATTCGACATTTTGGAGATAGAGCCCTCTGTCAACGGGATGTTTTGTGTCTCCTGTCATCCAGAATTCTGTCCAGACCATTATTCCCAATTCATCGCACAGTTCATAGAAACGATCGGATTCGGTAATTCCGCCTCCCCAGAGTCGAATCAGATTTATCCCGGCTTGTGAACTGTATCTCAATTCTGCTTCAGTACGCTTGTCCGATATCCGCAGCATGTTCTCAGGAATCCAGTTGGTTCCGCGTATGAAAATTGGTTTTCCGTTCACCCTGAATGTCCTGGATTTGTCTGGAGTATTTGTATCAGACGTGATTTCCCGTATGCCGAAACGGGTGCCTATGCTGTCCAAAACAGTATTCTCCTGCACTGCTTTAAGAGATAGAGTGTAAAGTTCCGCCTTCCCTTTATTCTTGGGCCACCAGAGTTTCGGATTGTCAATTCTCAGACACGGAAAGTCATCGGGAGTAAATTCTGCAGTTTTGCTCATTCCTCGTGGGACAGATATGGTTTTCTCAAAATCAATACCCGCCTCTGGTATGCTACCTATGATACGGACTTTCTGAGTCCTGAAGCTTGGATTGAATACTTCCACGCTGATGCTTTCCTCAGCCTTGTCGTAGTTCGGAGTGTTGAGTTTGCTCTTTACGAACGGGTGCTTCAGACATACGCTACCTGTTCTGAAGAAATAAATGTCTTTCCATATTCCAGTGTTTCTGTCTCTGATGCCGTCGAGAAAACTGAAGTCCCAACCAACTGTCATCAACATTGTTACGTTCTTCCCGATTTCACCGTTACCGCCATTGCGGAATTCTCCGACGGCTCCGAACGACTTCTCATTTCCCTTTCTCGGTCCTCCAGGTTCATCGACAGGATATACTTTTACGGCTAAAGTGTTACCATCAGTTCTTATATAGTCCGTAACATCGATGATTTCTTGCTTGAACATCCCTGAGATGAAACTTACCATCTTTCCGTTCAACCAGAATTCTGCCCTATAGTTTATACCGTCAATCTGCATCCAGATTTTTTCATTCTTTCCTTTTGAGACGCCACTAAACTCCGCCCTGAACCAATAGGTGTAAAAATCTCTTCCGGCAGTGCTTATGTCCGGTATGATTCCGCTAGATATCTTGTTGTTCAATCCATAATAAGGCTCTGGATATATGCCGTTGTGTACCAGAGAATTGAGTACGGTTCCGGGAACAATCGCAGGCATCCATCCTTTGACGTCCAACCCGGGTTGTGAAATCTTTTCTGCAGGGAGGCGGACCTCATCCGCTTTCTTCATTACCCATCCGGTGTTTCCATTGTGCCCCTCGACAGATGTCAGAGAGAAGAGATAGTCCCTTTCCCCAGCAAATGAATAGGAGAACATTCCTATAAAAACCAAGAAGGAGATTATTGTCTTTTTCATCGTGTTTGTTGTTATTATGTTATTCGTTATTCTTTTGAAGGCTGCTGACGAAATCTTTGGGATGCATTCCGAATTGGATATGGAAGCATTTTGTGAAATATGATGGTGACCTGAAGCCTACCATGTAGCAAATCTCACTTATGGACAAGTCTTTCTCGACGAGCAATTTCGCCGCCTGTCTGAGTCTCTCCATCTTGAGATAATCATTAGGACTGATGTCGAGAACACCCTTTATCTTCCGATAAAAGTTAGCACGGCTCATATTCATCATTTCCGCAATATCATCCATACGGAACTTAGAATTGCTGAGGTTTTCATTCACTATCTCCTGTAGGCGTTTCAGAAATCTGCTGTCTCCTGATGAAATATCAGACGAACTGATTGTTGAGAGAGGATTTTTCAGAAATGCCTCCAGTATCTGCTGTCTGGTTTTCAGCAGGTTAGCTATGACAGAAACGAGGTATTGCAAAGAGAACGGTTTCTCAATATATGCGTCAGCGCCTACATTCATTCCCTCTATCTTTGATTCGAGAGTAGTCTTGGCCGTGAGAAGGACTAAAGGTATGTGTGTGAAGCGAATGTCGTTACGGACAATTCTGCACAATTCGATTCCGTCCATTTGCGGCATCATTATGTCGCTCACAATAATATTGACATTTTCATTTTCAAGGACCTCAAGAGCTTCTTTACCATTACCTGCCGCCACAGTCTGCCATTTGTCACTTAGGGATTCCTTTATGAAGCAGCACAGTTCCGGGTTGTCTTCTACGATGAGAATCAACTTGTCTTCTGAGACAATGCTTATAGGTGAGGCTGGCCTATCTCCAGACAAGTCTGGCTCAGCGGTTTCGGCATTACAGTTTTCTTTAGGCATGTCACCATCGTACAGAGGGATTCGGAGCACAAACTCATTCGCGTCAGGATTATCTGTCATTTCAAGTTTTCCATGTTGAAGTTCAGCAAGCGATTTTGACAGATAAAGCCCGATGCCGGTTCCTGACTGTCCATTGGTGTTTGTGTACCGGTAGAACTGGGAAAAAATCTCTATCCTCTTGTCCAATGGAACTATCGGTCCATCGTTGCTGATGTTCAACAGAAACTCGTTTCCTTCCTTATGCAGGAGTATGTCTATTCTTGAACAAGAATATTTCATTGCATTTGTCAGTAGGTTACTGATGATTTTTGTCAGGGACTCCTTGTTTACCATCGCAAAAATATCTCTTTCGACAATTTTGAGTTGACATTTTTTGTTCTGGTAGGCTATGGCGTCAGAGAAACGTCCCACAATCTCTTCCAAAAGTTCAGGAATGTTCTCACAAGAGAGTTCGAGATGCAGGTTTTCCTTCTCAATTTTTTGAAAATCAAGCAGTTGGTTCACTAGAGACAACAGCCTGTCTGTATTCTTTTTCATTGTTGTAAGGTCTCTTAGGATAGCAGGATCCGTACTCTCTTTAGAAAGAACATTCTCAAGAGGACCTTTTATCAGAGTCAGCGGAGTGCGTATTTCGTGAGTGATATTTGTGAAGAATGCAATTTTAGTGTCATATACTTCCTTTTCCTTTGCAAGTTCAAAGGATTTTATGTATTTGTCCCTTTTGGCTAATTGTTGCCGGTATATCAGATATACAGATGCGACAAGCAGAACTAACGCCAACATAATGTATATTGTCTTCGCGGGGATGGAGTTCCACCAAGGAGGCCGTATTGTGATGCGTACATTCTTGACAATGTCGGG
>OKTB01001136.1_pt1 | contig 11234 bp, 6 predicted proteins | sample 1606131 | NCBI WGS metagenome assembly OKTB01 (sample SAMEA3879518, study PRJEB24766) | human gut metagenome | biome: human-associated habitat; feature: feces | place: USA | collected 1985/1987
TGTGCCATGTGGAGAGTTTCACGGACTCACGCCATTTAGGATGTCGCATGAAGTCGAAGTGCATCCTTGACAATACCCAGGCTTTTCCCTCCGTCTGGAGTGCGTCATATCCGAATCCGAGTGCCGTCGCTGCTTGATAAGCTATTTCCTGGGCCATGTCCATGAAGGCTGCCGGCTTCAAATCCATATTCGAATCGACATCATAGCATGGGACTTCTGACTCTATAATGTATTTCTTTTCTTCCGTGTAATTTCCGCTCATATCAATTTCAGGTTTCAGTCAATATCATCTTTGTGGAATTCTCTTGTCCGAGGCGTCTTTTTACGCATAATTCCTAACAACTCACAAAATTACAAATGAAATCGCATTTTATCAAAAATACGGAGGATTTACAAAGCAAAACTCCCCCGCGCGAAACGCACGAGGGAGCGGAGAAATTGTGTGTGTTATAGTGGTTTCAGGTCAGAATTGTGCAACCTATTTCACTTTCATTATGTTCAGTTCCACTTTAGGTTCCATAACACGGTTCACATCCCAGGTCATGGCCTTTGCAAGCTTGAAAGCAGCATTGGCACGTATATCTTCGCAAGATGCACCGAACTTCACATTGTATGTGCCGGCAGCGGTTTCCCACCTTGAAGCAGACTCATTGAAAGATGCCAGGGTATAAGGGTCGATTGTCATTGACAATACTTCGCTTTCGCCAGGTTTGAGCTCATGGGTCTTGGCGAATGCCTTGAGTTCCATTGCCGGTTTAACGAGACCTCCGTCAGGTGCTGCGACATAGAGCTGGACTGCCTCCTTGCCGGCTGCAGAACCATTGTTGCGTACTGTAATAGAAGCAGTTACGTTTCCGTCCTTGCCCACCTTCACTACAGGGTTGCTGTACTCGAATATGGTGTAAGAGAGACCGAATCCGAACGGATATGAAACCTGCTTGCCGACGGTATTGAAGTAACGGTATCCTACCCAGATGTCCTCGTTGTAATCTACATAGTCCACATCCTTTATTTCCTTCATGGTCTGCTTACTGGTCGTGAACGGATTCATAGCCGGACGGCCCGTGTAGTTGTAAGGGAAGTTGAATGATGAAGGGATATCGAAGTATGATACCGGGAAGGTCATCGGAAGTTTTCCTGACGGATATGACTTGCCGCAGAGAACGTCTGCAACTGTATAGCCGCCTTCCTGACCAGGTGTCCAGGCGAGGAGGATAGCATCAGGAATGTGTTTCCATGAAGCGGTCTCGATGACGCCACCGATATTGAGGACAACGATAACTTTCTTGCCTGCAGCATGATATGAATCCGAGAGGTTCTGGAGGAGTTCGCGTTCGCGGCCTGTAAGAGTGAAGTCACCGTCAACGCTTCTGCGGTCTGCACCCTCACCTGCATTTCTGGTGATGGTGAGGACAGCTATGTCGGTAGAAGCGACTTTCCTGTCAATGAAAGCTCTGTTTACATTCAACTCGCCTACTACGGCTTCGCCGAGAAGGATGCTGAAAGGATTGGTCGAAGAATTCTTCGCGTCAAGTCTAGAGAACTTGATGTACTGCTCGTACCATTCGCGGATGTCCTTATCCACTGCAAAGCCGTCAGCCTCAAGACCTTCTGCAATGTTGCGGATATATGGCTTGTTCACATTTCCCGAACCCGTACCGCCTGCAACAAAGTCGTAAGAACCTACTCCGTAGAGAGCCACGTTCTTCACATCTTTCATAGGAAGGACGGATGCGTCATTCTTAAGAAGAACCAAGCCCTCAGCAGCCGCCTTGCGGACGAGTTCCGCATGAGCTTCAAGTTCAGGAGCATTTGAGAACTTGTATTTGTTGAAACGTGGGGTACGGACGATGTATTCCAGCATGTTGCGCACGCATTTGTCCACGTCAGCGATATCAAGGCTGCCATCCTTTACTGCATTGACAATATTCTCGATCTGTTCCTCGTTGCCCGGTTCCATGAGGTCATTCTGCGCGTGTACCTGCGCAGTGGTGTTTCTGGTTCCGGTCCAGTCTGTCATCACGATGCCGTCGAAGCCCCATTCGTCGCGGAGGATTGTGGTGAGGAGTTCGCGGTCTTCCTGTGTATAAACACCATTGATCTTATTATATGATGACATGACAGTCCAAGGGTGAGACTCGCGCACTACGATTTCGAAGCCTTTCAAATACATCTCGCGGAGGGCTCTTGTACTGATGCGGGAATCGGCCTTGAGACGGTTGGTCTCCTGGTTGTTTCCGGCGAAATGCTTTGCACTTACGCCCACGCCGTTGCTTTGGATACCATTCACATAAGCGGCCGCAATCTTTCCTGTCAGGAGAGGGTCTTCAGAATAGTATTCGAAGTTACGCCCGCAGAGCGGGTTTCTGTGGAGATTCAGGCCAGGTGCCAGAAGGACATCCACGCCATATTCTTTCACCTCTTCGCCCATTGCAGTCGTAAGCTGCTGTACCAGAGGGGCATTCCAAGTAGATGCCATTACTGTTCCTACAGGGAAACCTGTGCAATAATAGGTTTTGCTGTCACCTTCTCTGGTAGGGTTTATGCGGAGTCCGGCAGGGCCGTCCGCAAGTACTGTCCGAGGAATTCCCAGACGTGGAATCGCACGGGTTGTTCCGGCAGCTCCTGGCACTGTGGATTCGTCAAATGCCGTCATCGAGCCGGCCGCAACACTTCCCCAGCCCGCTCCGACCAGAAGAGAGGCTTTTTCCTCAAGTGTCATAGCCTTGAGTACTTCGTCAATGTTGTTTTTGTTCAGCTGTGGCTGTGCTGCCATAGGAATGGCACACAATCCAGCACATACAATCGCAGTTACTTTGTTCATATTATTAAATTTGTTGTTCGTGCAACGTTAGTAATCCTTGAACGCTTCCTTATTTTACCGTAATGACGGTTCTCAGATAGCGCGTCAGTTCAGGGAAACCGTTGTCGGTGGCCTGAAGAACAAGATGGATGGTCTGTCCAGGTTTCGCATCCTCAGGAACTGTAACGACAGCCTTCTCTGCAGAAGGATCCTCAACTGTAACTTCTCCTTGATATGTTCCAACAGGGAATACCCACCATTTGAGAGTTACCTGGTTTCCGTCAGGGTCAGACACTCTGGCATTGACCTTAACCTTCTGTCCTGGCTTCGCGGAAATGTCGAAAGGTCCATTGATCTCAGGAGAGTGGTTTGCGTCAGCGAAGTTCGGAGTTACAGACCATTTCATGCGTGCGACCATCTGGTTCGATCTTTCGGGATACAAGTTAGGGAACTGTGGGTTCTCGTCAGGTTTTCCCGGATTCATATACATGGCCATCAATGCTGCCATTCCTGTAGTGTCAGGTTTCTGGGCATTGGCTTTCTTGGCCTGCTGGTTGATATTGGTACCCATGTAGGTGTATTTGCGGTCCGGAGCGCCGAGTTCACGACGTCCTGACCATCCGCCCCATGTGTCATCTTCCCAAGCGCGGAGACCGTTGTCAATGAGATTGAAGTAGCAGCCGCTGTCGCCGTCGCCATACCATGTGCCCTTAGGCTGGATAGGACGCCAGATGAGGTAGCCCTGTTTCTCAAGTTCTTCCTTGGAATACTGGCCTGAAGGTCCGATGAAGTCGGTAAGGTCACCCTCGACCATCTGTTTTCCGTCTCCCCATACCCTTACGAGTGCTCCGAGAGGTCCGATGGTGATATTCTGTGCAGTGTATTCAGGAGATGACTGATAATTATAGACTGAGTTGTCATAACGGCTCATCTTTCCGCCTGTAGTCTGGATGCGGAGGTCCGGCCAGTCAATCGCGATATAGTTCACATAACAGCCGTCCTGGTCGCCTGAGAAGCAGAGCACGAGCTTGTCGCAGAGCTTCTTGTAAATGGCATCCCACTTGTCGGTACCCTTATATTCTTCTTCGATGGATTTCAATGCCCTTGCGATGGACGAGCTTCCGCCCCAAGCCTGGCAGAAGACCTTGCCCGGTTTGTCATCGAGCATAATCTCCTTAATCAGTTCCGAGCCTGGAGTATCATGGTCCATCTCGCCTTCAAAATCCACGTTGCCTACACGAATCTTGGACTTCAACTCCTCATAAGTAGGATAGGACGGGTCATGGACCTTGAGATTCTCATAGCATTGTCCATAGGCATCGATGATATCGTCAATGAATCTTTCATCCCATTTGTAGCGCCATGATGTCTGAGGCCCGAGGCCCATGTTTGCATACTCACTACCAGGAATGAACTGGGTAGTTCCCTTTCCGTCGCCCCGCCAGTGGAAACGGCTTGCGTTATAGACAATGGCCTCGGTTTGGAAGTCATTGGCATGTAACACATAACGGATAAGGGAGTTGTTGTCATCAAGCTCCGGGTCACATGTAACTATGACTCTAGGCTTGACATAGACACCATCTTTCTGGCTTTCGCATGAGACGAAAAGCGACACTGCAGCGATGACAGATATAATTATGCGGCTCGTTTTCATATTTTCAATATCAATGTAAAGTTAATAATTTCCGCCGTTATTTGAACAACAGAGGGACAAATTCCGAGAGATAGAGTCTCCAGCAGTTCCATACGTGTCCGCCGGCTGACTCCCGGTAGGTATAAGGAAATCCCATTTCATCAAGTTTGGCACGGAAAGCTTCATTGTTCTTATATAGAAAATCCTCAGTACCGATACCTGTCCAATAAAGTTTAGGCTTGTTAGCAAACTGGATTTTTAGCTTCTCATCAATATTCTGATATATAGGAGACTTAGCTGCATCTGAAACACCGATTGCAGCGGAGAACAGACCTACATAGCCGAAACTCTTAGGATTGTTTGCTGAAATGTAGGCTGAGTGGAATCCTCCCATTGACAATCCTGCTATTGCACGGCTGTCTTTTTTCGCAATTGTGCGATAGGTCTTGTCAACGTAATTCACTATTTCCATGAAATGTGACTCAAAAGCTCCGTCCATTGTGCCCTCCTTGAAATAGTGAGGCTTGTAGTAGCCGAGATCACTTTCTCCAGGAGCGGCCTGCATTGCAGTATGGCCGTTGGTCATGACCACAATCATCGGAACTGCTTTGCCCTGGGCGATAAGATTGTCAAGAATCTGGCATGCACGGCCGAAATTCACCCACTCGTCTTCATCTCCTCCCATACCATGGAGAAGGTAGAGGACCGGATATCTGGTCTTGCCTGAATGCTCGTATCCGGCCGGGGTATAGACATTGATTCTTCTGTCCATCTTGAAGGCATCAGAATGATACCATGTGTGGCTCAATGTTCCGTGAGGGACATCTTTCACCATGAAGAGATCGCCGAGACCGCCTCCGACAACAAACACGTTGTTGATGGTAGCGAAATCACGATATACATGAGGGTTGTTCGGGTCAATCGTAGGAACGTCATCCACGATAAACTCGTAGCTGTAGAGTTCTGAAGGGAGAGGGGCTGTTGTCAATGTCCATATGCCGTCCTTGCCTTCTGTCATGTCAATCAGTCCTGAGCCCACCATACCGGCAACATTCTTATTGTCGTCTTTTCCTGTCACAAAATCGCCTGCAATCTGAACCCTGTGGGCCTTAGGAGCAAGGAAATTGAAAGTAACAGAATGGTCATCATTGACAATGGCCGACTGGAGATCCTGTGAGATGAATAAATTCTGCTGTGCAAATGCGCCAAGTCCGCAAAGGAGCAGGGCTGCGCTCAATATTGTCTTTTTCATTTTCATTCTTCTGATTATTGCCGGCCACATCATTCTGACAATGGTGAAGCCGGCATCCAATTAACATTTATTTGTTACCAACCCGGATTCTGTTTCATATTAGGATTGACATTCATTTCCTCTGCAGGGAATGGAAGCAATTCGTGCTTGTTCTTCTTGAATCCGACTTTTCCGTCCTCATTATATCTCACGTACTTGACAGTTCCGTCCGGATAGAGATGCGGATGAGTTGCACCCCTGTTCGCAAGGCGGTCAGCTGCTTCACCCCAGCGGATGATGTTCTGGTAACGGAGTCCTTCGAAGCAAAGTTCCACATAAGACTCATCCTTAATTACCTGAAGAGTTACGTCTGACACTTCAGGAGCCTTGGCTCTGGTACGTATCTTATTGATAAGTTCTTTTGCTCTTCCGGTATTGCCAGCCTGGAACTGAGCCTCGGCAGCAAAGATAAGAACCTCATCATAGCGCATGATATGGTCTGTGAGAGGATAGTAATATGGACGGCCTGCCGGCTTGATCACTCTGTACTTGTGATTGTAGTAGCCTTCATTGTCATAGATGTCCATATCGTCATTGATGGAAGTGCCATACTTGTTTACCAAATCATCATAGGTCGCGATGAAGTTGGTGAGACGGTATCCGTTCTTGCCTTCGATCTTCACGAATGTGTCGTAAAGGGCCTTGGTAGGATTGTTCTGGAAACCGAATGTATAGCTCCAAAATGGTGATTCTGATGTGTATTTGTACTTCTCTCCGCGGAGACCCGTCCACATTCCATGGTAAGTCACGTTCGGTGAAGTAGTTGCTGCATCATTGACAGCACGCATAACGAAGACGTCCTCGATTCCTGCGACAGCGTCAGGTGTTCCGAAATTCGTAAGGTCAGGATTGAGGTCGAAAAGTTCAGTCTTGATGACGTTCTCGAACTCAGTGGCGGCATCAGAATATTTCTTCTGCCACAGATAAGCCTTACCGAGCATAGCCTGGGCGAATTCCTTGGTAACACGGAATGTGACGTCGCTCATCTGCTTCTTGGAGGTAAGGTCACCGCTTCCGATGGCATCATTGAGGTCAGACTCGACAGCGGCCCAGAGGTTTTCGACAGTGCTGTTGCTCTGCATATATTCTTTCTCTGAAAGCACATGGTCAACAAGAGGTGCCGGTCCCCAGAGTGTAACAAGCTGGAAGTTGGCCCACGCACGGAATACTTTGGCTTCAGCCACCGCACGTTTCTTTACCTCGGTATCAGGAGAAACCCTTTCGATAATCAGGTTCGCCCTATAAATAAGGGTATAGAGACCAGCATAGAGGTTCTTGATTGTGGCATTGTCTGAACCGAATGTGTATTCGCTCCACTGATAGAAACTTCCGTCCGCACGGCTTCCGCCGCCTGCCCAGAGGTCGTCTCCAAGGAAGTTGGCAAGCCAACATACACTGTTGATTCCTCCTGAATGACAGGTCTTGAACTGATCGTACACAGCCACGATTCCCTCTTCAGCATCAGTATCAGTCTTATAGAATGAACCGATATTCGTAACACTGTGCTGAGGGATGTCGAGCTTGCTCTGACAAGAACCGAGAGCCAGAAGACCGGCTGCGACAGCTGCACTTGCAATTATATGTTTGAATTTCATAATTCTTTCAATTTTAGTATTTTAGAATGACAGGTTAAGACCGAATACTGTCTTTTTACGGCTTGGATACTGGCCGTAGTCGATACCAAGACCATTAGTGCTTACTGAAACCTCAGGGTCGAATCCAGGATACTTGGTGAACAGGAACCAGTCGTCAAGTGACACATAGAGTCTGAGGCTTGAGATGTGAATCTTGTTGATAAGCTTCTTAGGGAAGGTATAGCCAAGCTGAATCTGTTTGATCTTGAAGTATGAACCATTGAACACGAGAGCAGAAGACTGGCAGTACTTGTCGTAAGCATAGTTCATGAGTTTCGCGCTAGGATATTTGGCCTCCTGTCCCGGAGTTGTCCAGCGTCTGTCGAAGAAATACTGGAGAGTATTTGCCTGAACTCGCATTGAACGAGGAATTCCGTAGGCAATATCATTGCCGTATGCTCCATTTCCGAAGACAACAATATCGAAGTTCTTGTAACCGAGATTGAGGGTAAGACCATAGGTGAAGTCAGGAATACCCGATCCGATATTGGTCATATCATTGTCAGTAATCTGACCGTCGTCATCAAGGTCGGCAAAGATAGGGTCACCTGTCTGCTTGTCAACGCCTTCATATTTGTAACCGCGCATGTACCAGATAGGCTGGTCTTTCTCGAAGTAGCAGGTGAGACCTGTTCCGCCGGAACCTCCGGCTACTCGTGAAAGTGTCTCATAGATACTTGTCACCTTGTTTTTCAATGTTGCGATATTGGCGCTTACTGCATAAGTAAAATCACCTTTTGAATCGCGCCATCCGAGGTCAATCTCATGTCCCTTGTTGAGTACGTCACCTGCATTGAGTGGAGAAAGTGTTCCGCCAACGGTAAGAGACGAGGTTACGCTAGGCATGATAAGGTCCTTGGTCTGTTTGCGGAACCAGTCGTAGGTGAGGGTAAGTCTGTCATTGAACATACGGAGGTCAAATCCGAGGTCAAGCTGCTCAGAGGTTTCCCACTTGAGGTTGAAGTTACCCACAGCGCTAGGCACTGAACCGGTAGCATATGACTTGTCATTGGTCATACCGACTTTGATGGTCGAACCGATGGTCGCATCGTACATATATTTGCCGAGACCTGCGATAGAACCGTTCTGTCCCCAAGATGCACGAAGTTTCAAGTTGGATACAGGCTTGATGTTCATCTTCTTCCACCAGCCCTCTCTGGAAATTGTCCAACCGAGCGAAACTGCAGGGAAATAACCCCATCTGGTATTGAGAGGAAGGATAGAAAGGTCGGCAGCATCTGCACGGAGGGAAGCCTGGATGAAGTACTTGCCATTGTAGTCATAACTTACACGACCGAAGTATGAAAGGTCGGCATAGTTGAGTTTCTCACCGCCGGTGATTGTCTTTGTGGCAGTACCGGTCTGGTTTCCGAAGAAAGCATAGTTAGGATCAAGTTTGGTGATACCGACATTGTCCTGACCTGTTCCCTGAATCTGGCCTGTCTGTGTCCATTCCGCCTTGTGGGAATATGACATACCGACCATGGCACTGAAATTATGCTTGTCAGCGAAAGTCCTGGAGTAGTTCGCGAAGTTCTCCCACTGATAGTAAGTGTTTGTACCTGAGGTGGCTGAAAGTGTCACATAATCAGTGTAGGTATCAGTATTCGTGACGTTAGGCCATGTCGTGCTCTGGTTGACGACGCTTCTGATGTTGTAACCGAGACGGGAGGTAAATACAAGTCCCTTGACAGGAGTGAAGTCAAGTGAGGTGGAACCGCGAAGTTCGAACATCTCATTACTCGGGTCCTGATAGTTGATGGTGATGTAAGGGTTGATGTTGTTGGATTCCTGGAAAGGAGACATCGAATAGTAGTCACCGTCAGGGGCTTTGACGAATGTATGGCCCTGGTCAATGAGAGCCTGCATGTGCGCAGGGACATTGTCCTTGGAATATGTCACAGGAGTGAGAGGGTCCATCTGGATGGTAGCCGCAGGAAGCGAGTACATACCGCCGGCATTGATGAACTTGGCAGAAGCATAGCCGAATGAATTGTTCGTGGTGAACTTAAGCCAATCCTTGATCTTATAGTCGGCATTGACAGTGGCGCTGAGGCGCTTGAACTGGTCCTTGTCACCGATGACAGGGCCGTTGTTGTCAAGGAAGGAGACAGCCGCATAGATCGAGCCGTTGTTGTTTGCTCCTGAGAAAGCTACGTTGTGACGCTGCATGAAACCTGTTTCGAAAGCCACGTCAGCCCAGTTAGTATCGGTCTTGCCGTCATAGTACTTGGAAATGATCTCTTCAGAAACAAGGTTACCCTCCCTTACCCATGTAAGATAGTCCTTGGCATTCAGCACGTCAGGGACATGAGCCATCTGCTGCCAGCTGAGCTGCATGTCATAAGAAATCCTGCGGACACCCTTGGAAGCGCGTTTGGTGGTTACGAGAACGACACCATTACCTGCTGACGCACCATAAATTGCGGCAGAAGCCGCATCCTTGAGGACTTCGATACTTTCAATGTCACTAGGGTCAATGTTGGAGATGTTCTTTGTCCTGAGGCCATCCACAACGTAAAGAGGGTCAGAAGAACTGTTGGATGAATATCCACGGATTCTGATGGAAGACTCAGCACCCGGAGCGCCTGATGAAGATACTATCTGGACACCGGCAGTCTTGCCCTGAAGTGATCCGGCGATATCAGTAACTGAACGGTTAGTGATATCCTCAGATTTCACCTGGGAGATGGCTCCTGTAACGGAACTCTTCTTCTGGACACCGTATCCTACAACGACAGTCTCTTCGAGAAGAAGGTTGTCTTCCTCCATCACAATATCCACAACGGCATTGAAAGCTTTGATAGTCTGTGCATTATATCCAATGCATGAGAACTCTATTACCGATCCCTTAGGGAGTGTGATAGAGTATTTTCCGTCGGCGCCAGTAGCCGAGCCGTTAGTTGTTCCCTGCTGAATCACAGCAACTCCGGCGAGCGGGACATTTTTCACGTCCACTACTGTTCCGGTAACTGTGATGTTGTCCTGAGCAAGGACTGAAATTGTACATAACAGTACAAGTACCAGTGATGTTAATACTCGTTTCATTTAGTTGATTATTAGATTGTATTTTAATTCGACATGGTGATGACGACGAGAGCCGCCAAGAAGAGAAGGAACATTGCTGCAAGATACTTGTTTGTTCCATTAGGCGCATCCTTGAATTCTTTCCAGATGAGGACGCCCCAAATCATTGCAACGACAGGAGAAGCATTGCTGAGCGCATAGGTCACTGCAGGATTGCCAGAGCCTGAAGCCATGAAACTGATGACCATACCGCTCATCCAGATGAAGCCGCCGAGCATACCGATGAGATGTGTCCGGGCATCTCCGTTTGAGACATAGTCTTTCATTGAACATTTCCCTTCGACAGAGTGTCTCATTGCGACTCCATTTATGACAGGAGTGGAGAGGAGAACTCCCAAGGCGAAGAAGAATACGGCAGCATAAGGAGTAAGAGTTCCGACTCCGCCGGAAACATAAGCCGGGTCAATGCCTTTGATCACAAGTCCGTAGAAGAATGCGAAACCGAAACCTGAAATGATGGCGAAGATGATTCCTGTAAGAGGGGTCTTCTTCTGGCTGCTGGTAAGACGGCTGTATGAAACGGCACAGAATATCATTGCACTTACGGCAAGTACAAGACCTATCCACAAGAGAGTCTTGTTGCCGGTGAATCCGCCGACAAAATAGTTGAATACTACACCGCCGACCCATCCGAGGCCACCGCCGATAGGAAAACCTACTGACATTCCGGCAATAGAATTGGCTGCAGTAAGGAAGATATTGGCAAAATTCCAGATGAAACCTCCAAGCATGAGGCTGACCCAAAAGGGTTGGTCTCTTTTTTATATAGGGTGTCGTAGAGTTGTC
>OKTB01001148.1_pt1 | contig 11159 bp, 9 predicted proteins | sample 1606131 | NCBI WGS metagenome assembly OKTB01 (sample SAMEA3879518, study PRJEB24766) | human gut metagenome | biome: human-associated habitat; feature: feces | place: USA | collected 1985/1987
AGGCCCATGCCCCGCTCCACCATCTGGCACAGCAGCGCGGCGCTGCCCAGTTCCAGATAGGGCTGCAATTGCAGGCCGTGGGCGGCCAGACACTGGTCCAGTGCATCGCGGTAGCTCATGCCCCGCTCGGTGAGCAGGAATTCCTGCTGCACCAGCTCTTCCAACGACACGGTGTCCCGGGCGGCCAGCGGATGCCCGGCGGGCGCGATGAAGCACACCGGCTCCGGTACGTCCACGGCCTGCACCAGCGTAGGCTGCAGCAGGGGATGGTCCAGCGTATAGGCCAGGTCTACCTGATTGGTGGTCAGCATCTGCAGCATGCCGTCGTCAGTGGCGGTGCAGAGCACCAGTTCCACCTGCGGGAACTGCGCGTGGTACCGCTGGAGCAGGTCGGGCAGAAAGGTGCTGCACACCGAGTCGGCCAGCGCGATGCGCAGCCGCCCGCTGATCTGCTGGGGCAGCTGCAGGGCGGCCTGCGCCTGCTCCACGGTGGCCAGCAGAGTGCGGGCGTAGCCCAGAAAGGTCTCACCGGCACCGGTCAGGCGCACGGTCTTGCCCACCCGGTCGAACAGGGGGGCACCCAGTTCCGCTTCCAACTGGGCGATCTGGGAGGACACCGCCGACTGGGAATAGCCCAGCTGCCGCGCTGTGCGCGAAAAGCTGTGCAGCTCGGCAATGTGCAAAAAGGTGTTGATGTTGCGCAGTTCCATAGCAGGCTCCTCAGCGGCGGGTGATGTCCCGCACGGTCAGCACGGGATCGTCTACAGTAAAGTGCACTTCCAGCCCGCCGAACTCCATGCCGTAGACCCGCGCAGGGTCGTGCTGGTAGGAGGGGCGGGGGTCGTTGGCCAGTACCCCGCGCAGGGCGTCGCGGTCGGCCTGTGGCACGGCGGCCCAGAGTTCTTCCGGGCAGGACACCTCCAACAGGTGGCGCCGGGTCTGGCCGGTAAAGCCCTCGGCAGCGTCCGGGTGACAGTCGGCGTAGGGGATATAGGGCTTGATGTCATAGATGGGGGTGCCGTCCATCAGGTCAGCCCCGCGCACCAGCAGGACGGGGCCCACCTCCGGGCGCATCTCGATGCCTTCCAGCTTCACGCTGGAAAGGCCCAAGGGGTTGGGCCGGAAGGGGGACCGGGTGGCGAACACGCCCATGCGGGTATTGCCGCCCAGACGCGGCGGCCGAACGGTGGGGGACCAGCTGTCCCGCACCGCGCCGGAAAACTGCCACACCAGCCAGATGTGGCTGAAATCCTCGAGGCCGCGCACGGCGTCGGCATTGCGGTATTCGGGGGTAAAAATGACCTCGCCCCGCAGGCTGTCCACCAGCCCGCTCTGGCGCGGGATGCCGAACTTGGTGGGGAAGGCGGTGCGGATATGGGCGATGACCTTGAGGGTCATTTCTTCGGGTGCAGACATGGGGACTCCTCCTTATTATAAGCCACGGCAGAAGCCCACGGCACGGCCCTCGATTTGGATCTCTTCCAGCTGGGGGCCTGCGAATACCATGGGAGGGCAGACGGCGGTGTTGTCGGCCAGCAGCATGACGGTCCCGCCCTGGCGGTGGAAGTGCTTGAGGGTGGCTTCCTCGCCGATGCGCACTGCGGCGATCTCGCCCTGCTCCACCTCCGGCTGGCAGCGGATGCAGACGATGTCGCCGTCGCAGATGGTGGGAGCCATGCTGTCGCCGTGGCAGGTCAGTGCAAAGTCAGCGTGCCACGCCGCCGGAACGCCGATGTACTGCTCGATGTTCTGCTCGGCGGTGATGGGGGTGCCGCAGGCGATGGAGCCCACCAGCGGCACCATGGCCATGGCGGGCAGCGGCTCAAAGCCCGGCGGCGGGCAAGGCACGTCCAGCCCCAGCAGATAGGCCGGGGTGGTCTCCAGTGCCGCGGCCAGCTCTTCCAGCTTTGCCTGCGGGATGTCGTTGACCCCTTTTTCCAGCTTGGTGATGGAGGATTTGGAGCGGTATCCCATGCGCTGGGCCAGCTGCTCCTGCGAGAGGCCCAGTTCTTCGCGCCGCAGCCGGACGCGGGTGGAAAGTTCGGACATAGACGCCTCCGTTCAAAAACGAATGGTTGTGCGGTGAAATGGGTGCTTCTGGAGGCAGTATACCAGAAAAGTGGGCGAAAATCAACTTTTTTCGCGCGATTTTTGAAAATCGGTTGACAGACAATCAACTTGCGACTATACTACAACCAAAGATTGTTGAACGACGTGAAACCGACAAAAAGGAGCGGAGAACATGGCCAATACCAGACTGATCGAAGAATACATCCGCGACAGCGGCTACAAGCTGCGGCATGTGGCCCGCGCGCTGCACATCAGCGAGAGCGCGCTGCACAGCAAACTGCAGGGGCAGACCCAGTTCAAACTGAACGAAGCCGAAAATCTGTCGGCGATGCTGGGAATGACGATGTCGGAGCGGGATGCCTGCTTTTTTGACACCCAGAACCGCTATGAGCGCAGCCTGGCCGCTGCAGAAAGGAGAAAGCCGAAATGACAAAACAACAGCGTGATGCCACCCGCAGCGCCCTGCTGGCCTATGGCCGGCGGCAGTGGGCGCGGTCGCCGGTGAACCGCCGGTGGGAAAAGGCCATTGAGGACAGCATGGCCTATTACAAGGAAGCGGATCCCATCCGGGCCGATCTGTTGCAGCTGCGCTATCTGCAGCACCGCAAGGAGGCCGACGTGCTGGAACAGCTGCACATCGGCCGCACGACCTACCAGAAAGCGGAACTGGACCTGCTGAGCACCATTGCAGTGTATGCCGCCCAGAATGGTGCCTTCAACTGAAGAGATGCTGATAAAATCCCATTGATTTCCGCAGCAGGAAGTCGGTGGGATTTTTGCGTCGGAAGAAAACTGCCGCGACCCGGCCAATGGAGCGGATCAATAAAAACATGCCTCATAATACCCCAAAAATACAATAAAATGTTGAAAATGACTGAAATAGTTGCTATAATGACGATGCGGATAAAAAGAGAACATGATATAGCATAATAATCCGCTTCCTGCATTTGCGGGATTGCTCCAATGATTTAGCACAATGAGGGATTTTCCCCGCATTTGCGGGGGTAACAGAAGAAAAACAGAGTAAAAATCGCTGAAAAAACGTGAAAGTCCTGTTTATGGGATGGCATATCTGTTATTCTTTGCTTATCAGAAAAACACCGGCTGCCAATGGGAACGATGCTTTGGAGGTGGAACGATGAAACGACCGGAACGATCCTGCAAGGTGCGGCGTTTTGCAGGCAAAACAGACCCGGATAACAGCAGTTTGTGGCTGCCGCTCTGGATGCATCTGCGGGACACAGCAGGCATTATGCGGTTTCTGGTGCAGCAGTGGCTGCCGGAAAGTGTGCGGCGGAATCTGGACCTGGACGAGGAACTGCTGACCCGGACTGTCGTTTTTCTGGGGTGGGTCCACGATATCGGGAAAATCACGCTGGCCTTTGCCGGCCCGATCATGAGCCTGCTGCCGGAGGCAAAACAGCGATTGGAGGAGGATACCGAGCTCCGCTGGAACGAGCAGAAAAAGAAATTTTCCCACCATGCGCTGGCCGGGGAGGCGATCCTGCGGGAGCTGGGCTGCCCGGAAGGGTTGGCCTCGGTCGTGGGGGCACACCACGGCAAGCCGCAGGAGGCAAATAATGTTCTGGACCAGCTGGAAGACGGAGTGTATGAAACAAATTACTGGCCCAAAGGACGGAAAACATTCTGGTGGAGCTGCTGGCAGGAACTGTTCGATCACGCCCTGCAGGAAAGCGGATTTTCTGACGTGAAAGAGCTGCCGGAGCTGTCGGTCCCGACGGAACTCCTTCTGACCGGCCTGCTCATCATGGCGGACTGGATCGCCAGCAATCCCCGGTATTTCCCGCTGATCCCGGTAGAGGAACTGGGCGACGAGAGCCTTTATCCGGCCCGCGTGGAACGGGCATGGCAGAAATTCGCACCGACCCTTCCCTGGGAAGTGCAGGAGGCCGCGGCGGACCCGGCGGAGTTCCGGGAGCGGTTCGGCTTTCTTCCGAACGAAGTGCAGCAGGCTATGCTGGAGGCTGTGAACAACGCACAGGAACCGGGCATTTTTATTCTGGAAGCCCAGATGGGCGTGGGCAAAACCGAGGCTGCGCTGGCAGCGGCGGAGGTTCTGGCACAGCGCTGTGGGGAGGGCGGCATCTTCTTTGGTCTGCCGACCCAGGCCACCGCCAACGGTATTTTTGGGCGGCTGCTGAACTGGGCGCAGAAACAGTCGGACGGGCTGGAACACTCCATCCGGCTGGCGCACGGCATGGCGCAGCTGAATGCGGACTATTTGAAATTGCAGCAGGAGCCGGTGCCGGTGGAGGATGACGCCGACGACCCGGAGGAACGGGTGATGGTGCACCAGTGGTTTCAGGGCAGCAAACAGGCGCTTCTGGCCAACTTTGTCATTGGCACGGTGGATCAGCTGCTGATGGCGGCCTTGCAGCAGAAGCATGTGATGCTGCGGCATCTCGGCCTGGCGGGCAAGGTGGTGGTGATCGACGAGTGTCATGCTTACGACGCCTACATGAATTGTTATCTGGACCGGGCACTGAACTGGCTGGGAGAGTACCGGGTGCCGGTGATCCTGCTTTCGGCCACACTGCCCGCCAAGCGGCGCACCGAACTTGTGACCGCATATCTCAACCGGAAAACGCTGCCGGATGCACCCTGGAAAACCTGCCGCGGCTACCCGCTGCTGACCTGGACCGATGGAAAACAGGTGCAGCAAACCGGCATTCCGCTGCACACACCGCCGCGCCGGGTGACGATGGAATCCCTGACGGAGGAACATCTGCCGGAAATGCTGCAGAACGCGCTGCGGGAGGGTGGCTGTGCAGGCGTGATCGTCAACACGGTGCGGAAAGCGCAGGACCTTGCGGCCCGCCTGCGAGAAGAGCTGCCGGAATTTGAAGTGCTTGTGTTCCACGCACAGTTCCTGATGCCTGACCGCGCCGAAAAGGAACAACGCCTGATGGAGCGCATCGGCAAGCGCTCGACCCCGGCGCAGCGCGACCGGCTGATCGTGGTGGGTACGCAGGTGCTCGAGCAGTCACTGGATATCGATTTCGATTACATGATTACGGAACTGTGCCCGATGGACCTGCTGCTGCAGCGTATCGGACGGCTGCACCGGCATCCGGGCCGGGCGCGTCCGCAGCCGGTGCAGGAAGCCCGCTGTGCAGTGCTGGACACCGGGACCGAGGAATTTGACGAGGGCAGTGCAGCCATCTATGGCGAATGGCTGCTCGGACGTACCCGGAAGCTTCTGCCGCAGGAAGTGCAGCTGCCTGCGGATATCGCCCGGCTGGTACAGGACACCTACGGCTGGGAGCCGGACTGCCTGCCCGCAGACCCGCAGAGCACAGCGGCACGGGGAACATATGAGCTGGAACAGGCCAAGAAGCAGCGCAGCGCCAAGGCCTTTGCCATTTCGTCGCCGAGAGCATGCGGTGATGCGCTGGACGACTGGATGGATGACAGGGCAAAGACCAGCGACGCCGGTGCCCGTGCCGCTGTGCGCGACGGCGACCCGTCCATTGAAGTGCTGGTCATGATGCAGGACGGCGCAGGCAATGTCCGCTTCCTGCCCGGAGAGGGAGAAGCGGCCGGGCCCTGTGTAGCGGTGGACCAGCCCCCGCAGCCGGAAGAAGCCTTGCAGATTGCGCGGCAGAGGCTGCGTCTGCCGGGGTACTTCAGCAAGCGATGGAGCGTGCAGCAAACCATTGACGCGCTGGAAGCCGAGACCCGGAAGCATTTTGCGGCATGGCAGCTCTCCCCGTTGCTGCGCGGGGAACTGGTCCTGCTGCTGGACAAGCACCGCACGGCACACCTTGCCGGGCAGGTGCTGCACTACGACCGTGAGAACGGCCTGACCTATCAGAAGGAGGATGAGGATGGAGACGATGGAGTTTAACCTGCTGCGGGAACGGTGGGTCCGGGTGCGGACACAGGACTGCACTGTGCAGGAAGTCTCGCTGACCGACGCACTGCTCCATGCACACGCGTATGTGGACCTTGCGGGCGAGATGCCCACGCAGGACGCCGCCATGCTGCGGCTGCAGCTGGCGGTGCTGCACACGGTGTTCTCCCGCGTGGATGGGAACGGTGTACCGGCACCGTTTGAAGAACCCCGGGATGCTCTGCAGCGCTGGGGCGAATTGTGGCAGTTGGGGCACTTCCCGGAACAGCCGATCCGGGATTATCTGGACAAATGGCAGGACCGTTTCTGGCTGTTCCACCCGGAGCGCCCCTTCTGGCAGGTGCCGGAAGCGAAGATCGGCAGTCCATTCGGAGCGAAAAAGCTGAACGGAGAAGTGTTTGAAAGCGAGAATAAAACCAGCCTGTTTTCTGCCTGTGCGGGAACAGGAAAGGAAAGCATGGACTACCCGCAGGCTGCACGATGGCTTGTGTCTTTAAACAATTATGACGATGCGGCGGCTAAGAAAAAGGCAAAAGACCGGCCGCTGCCGTCGATGGGGCCGGGGTGGCTCGGCCGGATCGGTGTGATCTATGTAAAAGGCAGCAATCTGTTTGAAACACTGATGCGGAACCTGATGTTCCTGCAAGATGGCGGAGAGCTCTGGGAACCGGATGTTCCGTGTTGGGAGCTTGAGGATGCAAGAAGCGGCGAACGAACTGAGGTGGCATGCCCGGATAACTTTGCGGAGCTGATGACGACGCAGTTTCGACGGATCCTTCTGGAACGGAAGGAAAACAAAGTTGTGGGCTATACGGTCTTGGGAGGAGACTTCTTTGATTCCAAGAATGCATTTGCAGAACCGATGACGCTCTGGAATAAAAAAGAGGACAAAAAGACAGGGCTGGTGTATTACGATCCGCGGAAACATGAGATGGGAAAACAGCTCTGGCGGGAGTTTTCCGCTATCAGTGATAGGGGCGGCCATAAACCCGGCGTGATCTGGTGGAATACCTATTTGCAGGGCCGGAAATTGCTGAGCAGAAAAGAAATTCTACAGGTTTGTGCAGTTGGGGTGGAATACGGAGCGCAAAGTGCCTCCATGAAAGATTGTTACACGGATGCGCTTTCGATGAATCTTGAACTGCTAAATGAATTGGGCCGTACATGGCAGATCTGTGTTGACGATGAGGTGAACAACTGTGAGCAGGCTGCATGGATCGTGGGTCGTCTGGCACAGAACCTGGCCCTTGCGGCAGGGGACAAGAACGACACCGGTGCCGAAGCCGCCCGCGCGCAGTTCTATTTTGCGGTCGATCAGCCGTTCCGGCGGTGGCTGCAAGGCATTGACCCGGAGACGGATGAACCGGTCGAGAAGGCGGCCGAGTGGCAGGTGCAGGCATACCGGCTTGCGGCAGAATTGGGCAGACAGATGGTGGAGCAGGCGGGGACCGCTGCATTCATCGGGCATCGCGTTCCGGATAAAAAGAATTCGGAAAAGAGTTATCTGTATACAGCGCCCAAGACCTACAACAGCTTTCTGTATGATTTGCGGAAGCTGTACCCGAAACAGGATGAAGGAGGGACAGAATGAAAACCAATGAGGTGAAAGCCTGCGTGACCCGGCAGCTGCGTCGGCTGCAAGTTCTGCCGGAGCCGCAGAGACGGGCCGAGCTTGCCGAGCTGCGCCGGGGCGTGGGGCGTCAGCCCGGAGACCTGCCTGCGTTGTGGGGTGCTCTGCTGGCCGACATGCCGGAGCAGCTGCAGGGCAGCAATGGCCCGTCAAAGGCGGAATGGGCCGTCTATACGGCGTTGACCCTGTTTGCCCTGCACCAGCAGGGGGAAGCCGGTGTTTCCATGAACCAGCCGGGCAGAACACTGGGCAGTGCAGTGCGGCAGCTGGCCGAAAAAACGGCTGCCGGGCAGGACTGGACCGAGAGCAGTGTGCTCCGGCGGTTCAACGCGCTGGCAACGGCGGATTCCATGCCGGAAGTCTCGCACCACCTGCGCGGGAAGGGATCCCGCTGGATTATCCGCAGCTGGCCGAGGATCTGTATCAATACCAGTTTGTGGACGGTGCGCCGAATGTCCGTTTGCGGTGGGGCCGGGACCTTTATGCGAACCCCACGGAGAAAACCAAAGAGAACGAAAAGGAGAATTGAGATGGATACCAAACGCCTGTATGTTGATTTTCATGTTCTGCAGACCGTGCCGCCCAGCTGCGTCAACCGCGACGACACCGGCAGCCCCAAGACCGCTGTCTATGGCGGGGCCGTCCGTGCCCGGGTGTCCTCGCAGGCGTGGAAGCACGCCATGCGCGTGATGTTCACTGAGGAAATGAGCGATGCAGTTGAGACCGGTTACCGCACCAAGAAGGGCACCGATCTGGTGGCAGAGCAGATCAAAGCCCTTGCTCCGGACAAGGATGCCCTCAAACTGGCCCAGAAGGTCATTGCAGATGCAGGCATCAAGAGCGATGACAAGGGCACAAAAGCGCTGTTTTTCATGAGTACGGCACAGGCAAAGGCATTGGCAGAGCTGGCTGTAGAAGGCTGCAAGGACAAAAAGCAGTACAAGGAAGCCCTGAAAGCGGCTCCCTCTGCGGACATGGCGCTGTTTGGCCGCATGGTGGCAGATGACCCGTCGCTGAACTACGACGCTGCCGCACAGGTGGCCCACAGCATCTCCACCCATGCCGTACAGAACGAGTTTGATTACTTCACCGCCGTGGATGACTGTGCCCCGGAGGATTCGGCAGGCGCGGGCCATCTGGGCACGGTGGAGTACAACTCTTCCACCCTGTATCGCTATGCCACCGTCAACATGATGGAACTGGTGCACCTGCTGGGGGCTGAAAAGGCAGCCCAGGCTGTCCGGGTGTTCGGCGAAGCCTTCATCCGCTCCATGCCCACCGGCAAGCAGAACAGCTTTGCCAACCGCACCCTGCCGGATGCTGTCTATGTCACCCTGCGGGAGGATCAGCCTGTGAACCTCTGCGGTGCCTTTGAAAAGCCGGTGCGCAAGAGCGAAGAAGGCTATGCAGAACCGTCCAAGATGGCGCTGAAACAGTATGCAAAGGAACTCTACAATACCTTTGCAGAGGCACCGGAGCAGAGCTTTACGGTGGGTACCGGGCTGGAAGAACTGGCACAGCCCATGCCGCTGAACACCATGCTGGCGGTACTGGAAAAGGCCGTAGAGGAGAAGCTGTCCGGGAATGAGGTGTGACCATGGCGACCTTATTGCTTCGGCTGGCTGCACCCCTGCAGTCCTGGGGTTCGGACTCCAAGTTTGAGACCCGCAAGACCGACCGGGAACCCACCAAGAGCGGCGTGGTCGGCCTGTTGGCGGCGGCGCTGGGGCTGCGCCGGGACGACACGGAGGGCCTTGCCCGGCTGAACGGCCTGCGCTTTGCCGTGCGGGCAGACCAGGAGGGCAGCCTGCTGGTGGATTTTCACACCGCCAAAAGCCGGGACACCTCCTATGTGACCTACCGCCACTATCTGCAGGACGCCGTTTTTCTGGCGGGGCTGGAAAGCGGGGACGAAGCTCTGCTGCGGGAGCTGGAAGCGGCTCTGCGGCACCCGGTCTACCCGCTGTATCTGGGGCGGCGCTCCTGCCCGCCCACCCTGCCGCTCTGTCTGGGCATCCGGCAGGGGAGCCTGCTGGACGTCCTCCGGACGGAACCCATGCAGGGACGAAAACCGGAAACAGGGAAGCTGCGCATCGTGGCCGACGCCGACCCGGCAGACCCTGCAGCAGTGCCCCGGCAGGATCTGCCGGTGTCCTTCAGCCCGGTGCACCGACAGTACGGGTTCCGACCGGTGCGGGAATGGCGGCTGGAACGGCCGGAAATGCCGGAACCGACGGAGCACGACCCCATGGCGGAATTGCAGAATTGAGGTGAGATGCAATGTATTTGTCCCGCGCAGAACTTGACCCCACCCGCCGCAGTACCATGATCGCGCTGACTTCTCCACAGAAGTTCCACGGCGCGGTGGAAAACTCGTTCTCCGGCGAACGACGCCGCAGGCTGTGGCGGCTGGACAGCCTGAACGGAAAATTGTATCTGCTGCTGCTCAGCGAGGAGCTCCCCGACCTGACCGGACTGTGTGCGCAGTTCGGGACGGGTGCCGCACCGGAAACGCGCCGCTACGAGCCGCTGCTGGAACGGGTGACCTCGGGCAGCTGCTGGCAGTTCCGCCTGACCGCCAACCCCACCCGCAGCAAAAAAGACTCTGCCGACCATACGGCCCGGGGCACCCTGAAACCCTGCTATCTCGAGGTGGAGCAGGAGGAATGGCTGTGGGCGCAGGCCGCAAAGCACGGCTTTGCCTTGACGGAGGGCGCTTTTCAGGTGACCCGGAAACAGACCTGTCACTTCCGGAAGAACGGAAAGCGGCCGGTCACATTGCTGGCGGTGACCTATGAGGGCATCCTTCAGGTGACCGACCCGGAAGCGTTCCGGGAGATGCTGTGTCAGGGCATTGGCCGCGGCAAAGCCTACGGCCTTGGCCTGATGACCATCCTGCACGGAGGAAGCAGCCATGGATGATGTGCCGGGCATGATCCGCCCTGATCTGCAGGCGCTGCCGCAGGTCCGGGACCGGATGACCTTTCTGTACCTGGAACACTGCACGCTGGGCCGTCAGGACGGTGCCATCACGGTGACGGATGAAAAGGGTATCGTTCAGATCCCGGCGGCGGGCATTTCGGTGCTGCTGCTCGGCCCCGGCACCCGTGTGACCCACCGTGCCATGGAGCTGATGGGGGATACCGGTGTGGCAGCGGTCTGGGTGGGGGAGCATGGCGTGCGGTTCTACGCCCATGGCCGTGCCCTGAGTGAGCACTCCCGCCTGCTGGAACGGCAGGCTGAGCGCTTTTCCAACCAGCGGGAGCATCTGGAAGTGGTGCGCAAAATGTACCAGCTCCGTTTCCCGGATGAGGATGTTTCCCGCCTGACCACCCAGCAGCTCCGGGGCCGGGAGGGCAGCCGGGTGCGCACGGCATACCGCAAGGCCGCAAAGGCCACCGGTGTCAAATGGAATGGCCGGGTGTATGACCCCAATGATTTTTCTGCAGGAGACCTCGTCAATCAGGCACTTTCGGCGGGCACGGCCTGCCTGTACGGCCTGGCCTTTGCGGTCATCACTGCGCTGGGCTGTGCGCCGGGACTGGGATTTGTCCACGTCAAGCACGAGGGCTCTTTTGTGTACGA
>OKTB01001149.1_pt1 | contig 11151 bp, 10 predicted proteins | sample 1606131 | NCBI WGS metagenome assembly OKTB01 (sample SAMEA3879518, study PRJEB24766) | human gut metagenome | biome: human-associated habitat; feature: feces | place: USA | collected 1985/1987
AATCCACCACCAGATGGCAGTCCGACTCACGGGAAAGGTACCAGTCTATTTCCTTCTGCACTTCCTTCACGCGCCCCAGGGGGTCGGACTGGATGGCCTCTTTCAGAGCCGCCAGGCGGGAAGTGGTATTGTGGAAATTGGGAATGGTCTCAAACAGGGGCTCTCCGGGCAGGTCTGCCGTGAGCTTCTGGAATTCGCCGAAGGCGCGCGCCGCTTCCTGGCACTGCTTGGTAGTTTCAATCTGGTCATACGTGCGTGCGCGTTCAATGAACGGGTACACGCGCCAGCAGTTGCCGTCCGAATCCAGGGCGTACGGCTTGCCGTCCACGGAGGGAACCAGCGTGAGAGTGCGGCGGTAAGCTTCCGGGCACTGTTCCTCCTTCAGGCGCTTCAGGGCGTGGTCCGTCACGCGCTTTACGTTCTCCATCAGAGGGATAGGCTGCTTGAACACGTTATGGTTCACGCGCTGGAGGATGTAGCGGATGCGCTGTCCCGCCTGATCCACCCAGATGCAGTAGGTGTCATTGATGTGGCCGCTGCCGTAGGAATAACCGTGGACAAAATCGCCGCGGAGATCGAACAGGGTTGATACAGCCTTGAGATCGTGCATAGGGAAAAAGGCTTAGTTGAGCTTTTCAGGGTATACGCCCTGCTGGATAAGTTTGTTGATGCCTTCCACAACCATGGGCTTGTCCCCCGGATAGGTCATGCCGAACCAGGAGGAAGAAGTGGGAAGAACGGCGCAATCCGCCCGGTCCGCATGAATCAGGGCGTCCACCACGGTGGGAATAAAGCATTCGCTCTTGGGTTCCTGGCCGTGTTCTTTCAGGAAGTCAATGAAATGATCCTCCGTCAGTTCGATGAAGGAGGGGGAGAACAGCCAGAAATTCATGGAAACCAGTTCTGCAGGATCCACCGGCAGGCGTTCGCCCTTCAGGTTGTTGCCGCGCACTACGCCGTCTTCGTCAGCCTGGATTTTCACGAATTCCTCCACGCCATCCAGAAGGCCGCCCTTGATGGAGCAAATGCCGCGGTTCACGTCCCCGTTGTCGGAGAGGGTGTTCTTCAGCGGATAGCCGATCATGCCGTAATGGGCCTTGCCGGGTTCATCCGTAGTGGAGGTCAGGAACTTGGCGGCCTGCACAAAAGCGTCCGCACCGTAAAAGTCATCCGCATTCACTACGGCAAAGGGTTCCTTCACCACGTGGCGGGCGGCACGCAGGGCGTGGGCGGTGCCCCAGGGCTTTTCCCGGCCTTCCGGCACGGAGAAGCCTTCCGGCAGGTCGTCCAGGGACTGGAAAGCGTAATCCACCTCAATCTTGCCGGCAAAACGGCTGCCGACCTTTTCCTTGAAAATATCTTCAAAGTCACGGCGGATAATGAATACCACTTTTCCGAAACCGGCCCGGATGGCATCATAAACAGAGTAGTCAAGAACTACTTCCCCGTTGGGGCCCATCGGGTCAAGTTGCTTGAGACCGCCGTAACGGCTGCCCATGCCAGCTGCTAAAACAAGAAGTGTAGGCTTCATCATACGCAGGCCATTATGACCAAGCCTCCCCGTTTGGCAACAGGAAAATGCCGGAAAACCGGAGAAATCCGCCCGTTAAAAAACGTAAGAGCACCAAAGCCCCAGCACTACTTTTTTGAAATCGTCCCGCCCGTAGCCGCAATACCACCCCAGGAAAGGCTCCACCCGCAGACCGCTGGAAACGGCCCACAGCACCCCCGTGCGCACCATCAGCTCTTTCAAGCCGTTCCTCCCCAGATAATCATGGGCAAAACCCAGGGAAACCGTATTCACCATGGCGACGGATTCGCACAGCAGGGGCTGCCAGGTAACGCCCCACTGGGAATATACACCCTCCTGTCCGGAATCATACAGGAAGGAACCGCGGAAAGACCAGGAAGGGGTGGGATTCCATTTAAGGGACAGGCCCGGCTCCGTCCCGTTCTTCAGGGGACAGGAATCGTACCACTGCCCGTTGACAAAAAGCCCGGCCGTACATTCGTCCGCCAGATAATACTGGACTTCCCCGTGTAAAGTGGCCTGACTGAAATGGCGGCCCTGCCAGTTGCGGATGGCGAAAAGTTCCCCGCTCACCGCCCAGGAATCAGACAGGGAGGCTCCGCCGGAAATCTGGCCCTCCGTGGAATCAGCCCCCATCTTTTCCCCCCGGTGGACATAGTATGAACGGTAGCCGCCAAGCATCTCCCCGCCCATGCGGATGGGGGAACGGCCGTCCACCTCCGTCAGGGGCGGCGGCCCGTCATACCCCAGGACGGCCTGCACGGCACAGCACAGGATGATGGAAAACAGCCTCATGAAAGACTTTTAACACAATTCGCTGCGCCGCTCCAACGCCAAAACGGTGCATGCACATTCTCCGGGCTTGGCAAAACGGAAATCTGCCCTTACCCTCTCGCGCATGGTTCATTTCACCCTGTTCGGGATACCTGTTTACATCCGCCCCAGCTTCTGGGTGGTGCTGGCCATTTTCGGCGGTGCCCTCAGCATCAGCAGTGTGGAAGATCTCATTTATCCGGCCCTGTTCGTCATTGCCGGCTTCGTCGCCATCCTGTCCCATGAAATGGGGCACGCGCTGGTGGGCCGCAAGCTGGGCGGCGGCCAGCAGACGATTGTTCTGGAACTCTTCGGCGGCCTGACAAGCAGCCATGGCATGCAACTGACGCGCGGAGGGCGGGCCCTCATGATTCTGGCAGGCCCCATGATGACCCTGCTGCTGGGCATTATCAGCCTGGGGCTCACCTGGAACATCGTCGCTCCAGTCATGACTTCTTACAACCTGAACTTCTGGGACCTGGCCATCAGCCCCTTCACAGCAGCGCTCATCTCCCCCAAGCTGTACATTCTCTCCTGCCTCATCATGATTGGAGAATGGTGGACTATCCTGAATCTGCTGCCCATCTACCCCCTGGACGGCGGCCAGCTGATCGCACAGTACATCCGCTCCCCCAGGAAAGTATTCATGACCGGATTCATCACGGCCATCCTCATCGGACTGCTCAGTTTCCAGCTCTTCCACGGCTACTTTATCCCCATCTTCATGGCCCTCTTCGCCTACAGCAATTACCGGGAATACAAAAACGCCCCCTTTTAATATTATTCCGAGTTTCCTTCGCGGGCCCTGCCCGTTCTATTCAACAAACCATCCAATATGTCTCAGCAAACCGCAATCACCCCTACCCGCGCCCAGGATTTCCCCGAGTGGTACCAGCAAGTCATCAAGGCCGCCGACATGGCGGAAAATTCCGAGGTGCGCGGCTGCATGGTCATCAAGCCATGGGGCTACGCCATTTGGGAACTCATTCAAAAGGACCTGGACCAGCGCTTCAAGGACACCGGCCATACGAACGCCTATTTCCCCCTCCTGATTCCTATCTCCTATCTGGAAAAGGAAGCGGAGCATGCCGAAGGCTTCGCCACGGAATGCGCCGTAGTCACCCACCACAGGCTGGAAGCGCAAAAGGATGAAGCCACCGGCAAGACACGCATGATTCCCACCGGGGAGCTTACGGAACCCTTCGTCATCCGGCCCACCTCGGAAACCGTCATCGGCGCGGCTTTCGCCCGCTGGACCTCCAGTTACCGGGACCTGCCCCTCAAAGTCAACCAGTGGTGCAACGTGATGCGCTGGGAAATGAGGCCCCGAATCTTCCTGCGCACGGCGGAATTCCTGTGGCAGGAAGGGCATACGGCCCATGAAACCCGCGAGGAAGCCATTGAGGAAACCCTCACCATGCACAAGGTTTATGAAGAATTCCAGCGGGACGTGCTCGCCATCCCCACCATTCCAGGGGAAAAGACGGAGGCGGAACGCTTCCCCGGCGCGGAACAAACCTACACGGTGGAAGCCATGGTGCAGGACCGCAAGGCCATCCAGGCAGGGACCTCCCACTTCCTGGGGCAGAATTTCTCCAAATCCCAGAACATCTGCTTCGCCGGAAGGGACAACACCCAGCAATTCGCATGGACAAGCTCCTGGGGAGTTTCCACCCGCATGATCGGAGCGCTCATCATGATGCACTCCGACGACGACGGACTCGTCTGCCCGCCCCGCGTCGCTCCCCAGCAAATCGTCATCATTCCCGTCACGCCCAAGGAAGAAAGCCGCCAGGCCATTCTGGACCACTGCGAGGAACTGGCGCGCACCCTCCGCACCAAAACCTTCCACGGCCAGCCGCTGCGCGTGCTGGTGGACAGGCGCGACCTGGGCGGCGGCGCCAAGAAATGGGAATGGGTGAAAAAAGGCGTGCCCGTGCGTCTGGAAATAGGCCCCCGGGACCTGGAAAAAGGCTCCGTCTGCCTTCAGCGGCGCGACCGGCCCGCCAATGAAAAATCCTTCGTCCCGGAAACGGAACTGATCGATACCGCTGCGGATATTCTCCAAAGCATCCAGGACACCCTGCTTCAGCGGGCCATTGCCTTCCGGGACTCCCATATCCGCCCCGCCTCCACTCTGCGGGAATTGGAAGAAAACTTCTCCGGAGAGGGAGATGCAGACTGGCTCCAGGTGCCGTGGGACGGGTCTCCGGAAGAAGAAGAAGAACTGGCTAAACGGCTGCGCATTTCCATCCGCTGCATCCCGCTCGGCGAGCTGGGCCGCGGCGAGCCGGCACCCTGCATCCTCACCGGACGCATGACGAAACGCCGTGTTCTCTGGGCCAGAAGCTACTGAACCCTGACACCCCCTTTCAACGGGATTGTTCCAAGACAGGCAAAACGGGCCTTTTCGGAACAATCCCGTTTTTTACGCCTCTCCACTTTCCCCAAAAACGGCATGAACAAGAAACGGAGCGGCATACCCCACAGGGCAGAATCCTCCCCTCTCCTGCCCCATACGCCGGCAACGACGCACACATGTCGGCAAAACAGGATTTTTCTCTAAAAAAATCTTGCCAAGACAGAAAAATCTTATATACTCTTGGCACACGGACGCCATAAGGCTCCAATCGTTCCAAGCGGATGTAGCTCAGGGGTAGAGCGCAACCTTGCCAAGGTTGATGTCGTGGGTTCGAATCCCATCATCCGCTCCATTTTTTGTCTTCGGGGTTATTGTAATCCCCTCATTTTACAAAGCCCCCTTGGTAGCAGATTGTGTGATATTCAGTCCTATTACATGGTTTTGTTATGCACTATGCTATACATCAACTTTCCGGTGTATAGCAGATTCAAAACCGCTAACACTACAACATTATGGCTGAAATTATCAAAAGAAAAGACACTTGGTACGTCTGCTTCCGAGTTGAAGGAAAACTCAAAGTTCGTACCATCGGCATCAAGATCACTCTCTTGGTTTCTCCTGGACTGCCCCCAATGTAGTACCAGATTAAAAGTTAGGCTTGGTATTTGTTAATATTGATTGATGGAGCTGTCGAGCATAAAGGCTCGGGGGAATGTTTCCGCAAGAGCCGTGAGGCCTTTCTTCGTTGTATTACCTCCGCCATTCTTCCAGACTCGTTTATGGTTGATCGCTTTGCCGGTTTTCTCCCTGAGATACGAGGTGATTTTACGTATGCCCCATGTCGGTTTTTCTTCGCTGGCTTCAATGATGGTTTGTTCTTCAAGACTAGGCAGTTTCTTTTCCTGTTTTCGGTAATGGCTTCGACATACCTGCAAGGTTTAGCAGGCTTTGCGTTGCGAGCTGATTTGATGATTGATCAAATGCCTCACTCCGGCCCAGTCGCTGAGAGTGGCTTACCATTTTTTTGAGTTCACTTCTTTCAGGATTGAGATGTCCAGGGCCTAGTCGATTATGATTTGCTTGAGTCGTCGATTTTCTTCCTCAAGCTGCTTCACTCTCATGGCTTCCTTCAAATCCACTCCTTCGTACTTGAGCCGCCACCGATAGCAGGCTTGCTCCGTGATGTTGTGTTCCCGGCAGATTCCCCGAATGGTTTTTCCCGTCTGTTTTTCTTCGCTAAGGATTCTTAGGATTTCTTCTACGCTATATTTTTTCTTCATCGTTTTTTGTCAGGTCAGCAAACCTAACTTTCTTTGTGGACCTATTTTCGGGGGATAGATTAACTGATAATATATCAACCGATTTTTGGAGAATTACTTGTTGTAACGGGAATCAAGAAAGTTATACATAAGAGATATTTTTCTCAAAAGCGGGCCGCTTCGCTAGGAAAAAAAAGGCTTGTTCTGCTTTCCTGTCAGAAAAGGAAAGGCTGCCGTCAGAGGACATTTAGTATTTTGCTGGAGGGAGGGAAATCTTTATCAGGATTTTTCAACGGAATGCGATGATGAGGGGACTGACTCTTCTTCACTACAGCCTTTCGTAACGCTGAGTGGGCCAATTGTTTTGAACACATCACTATCTATATATTGGATGTAATTTTGTATTTTCATCTTGTCCCATCCTGAAACTTCCTTTTGAATTACGCCAAGATTATCTCTTATAGATTGGAGACATTTCCATTCCCTTGATTTCGTATCAGTCCCTTCTCGATAAAATCTATTCATTACGATGTAGAATAATTCGAGACCTTGTCTATAGGGAACATTTTTTAAATAATTACAAATAGAAGAAGTATCACATAGTTCAAGGATGCTAATATTTTGAAAATTTGTATTATTCAATTTGTGAATTTGATCCTCAGTCAAACCTTGATGAGATAATAATTGATTCTTTAATGAATTCTTAAATTCATTCTTGGCTTTATCCAAAAATTTATATTTCAAATAATTTCTTAATTTTAGCCATTCTTTTGAACTCGATTTGTGAAATCCAAGTCCGTACATTCCCGTAAGACTAGATGTTTCAAAATCAAAATTTTCCTCTGATAGTGACGGTGCTATTTCATCAACATACTGTCTGCATTCTTTTTCAATCTCGGCGGCAGTTCCTTGGGTAAGCAAACCATTTTCTGAAAAATAGAGTCTCAATCCGAAAACGTGCAGAATGACTCCTATATCAGAATATTTTCTCTTTTTAAAATCTTGTTCAAATTGTTCCAACATAGAATCCAACTCTTCGCTTTTCTGATTTATCCAGTGCCATAGGTTTCTCCATGGTTCCTTTGATGGAAAATAAGCAGGAAGATCATCCAGCTCCTGTTTAATGTCGTCTTCCGGGAAGAACCCATCTTCCAAAATATAAGTCAACATATCATCGGAAAATATATTATTATACTTGATAATATTTCCAAAATGTTCACCATATTTTCCTAAATAATCATTTTTCTCAATTTCTTTTTTCTTATCATCTGTTACATATGAATTATTAAGAAATTTTAGAATTTCGGAATCTTTCCATTTCTCCAAGTCACGACAAGAAAAATGTCCGGCTTTGGTTTCAAAAGAAAGGACGAAAAAGAGCATGACAAGGTCTTTCATGAACATCTCATGTTTTTTATGCTTATCTTCAAGGTAGGCGTACAGCCTTTCAAAATCATTAAGCGATTGCTGCAAGATACGTAGATTATCCAATTTGGATGTCTGGTACATCTGAATGATCAAGTCCCGTTGAGACTTCAGGAATTCCCTTCCTTCTCCCTTCTGAAGTTGTTCCAGAAAATAATTGAGAGCATTCTCCGTTTCCGGCATCATCCGCAGAGTTTTACCAATGACCTTTTCTTTAATGGATTTATAGGAGGCTTTCTTTTGGTTGTCAGCATAGGAGGCAATTTCCTCCTCATTCCCAATAATGATCACCTTGCAGTTGTTGTTTTCCACAAAGGAATTAATGTACCCAAGTGATGCTTCTATCGGCATGCAGCATCTCTCCAAATCATCAAATATATAGATTGATTCAGGATGATAGATGTTAAAAAAATCATCTGTTTTCAAATTATCAAGATCGATACCTTGCGACTTTAAAAGAGAAGAAAATATTTTTCCAGTCAATCTGGCGGATTTCTTATTCATGAAAGGATGAAATTCCTTAATAATCATATCATCAATTTCATCCTTCGTTTGGACTCCATTTAAACTGATTTTAATTATTTTCGGAATTTTTTCTGATTCATCTTCTTGCTTAGGGAAAATTTTCTCCATATACTTGGTGATGAAAAAAGTCTTCCCGATTCCCCATTTTCCCGTGAGCAAGACAGCATAGTGAGGTGCAGTCAATGCAGTATAGTAATCCAAAAAGTTTTCAATATGCATATTATTGGGGAAGTTACTTTGATCCGACATGCCTATAAAATATTCTTTAGAGAAGAAGAGTGCAATCTCAGAATCGAAACATAGCAGTAATGGTTCTTATGACGAACAGAAATGGCACAAAATGATTGGTGTATAGTTAATTTTCTTGCCGACTAAGGAAAGCAGAACCCAAAATCATGCACCAGCGCCTTGAGGCGCTCAAACTGGCCGAAGAACTCGGCAACGTCAGCCGCGTATGCCGGGAAAGAGGGATATCCCCAACTGCCGCAGGAAGTTGGCCGGCAACGAGAACATATGGCTCCATCCATCAAGAATTAGAAAAAGATGAACCAAAAAGAGCGATTCCCGTAGAAATAGGAAACATAATTCCGCATTTATCTAATAGAAAAGTCTCCAAGGAAAATATATTTTTTCGCAATAAGTAGTGTAAGGATAACCATTATTTGGAGGTGCCATGATTTGTACTTCGATACGGCAGCCTTTCACGAGGTCAGGGTTGTTTAACAGATACTCCTCGACTTCCGGAGGAATCCGGGCATTCGTTCCGTCTTCGACAACGAAACAAAGACCACAAGTTTTACTTCTCCAGGAAGCTCCATCGCCTGTTAATTTCATTCCATGCCGGGCAAATATCTTATGGAGTTCCAAATCCTTTTCCACTGTTTTCAACAGAGTTACACTCCTCTCCATACCGTTTCCCGTATCTATGGCCGACCAGATGAGGGAGAGCGGTAAATAAATGAAGTAAAGAGCGGCTATTCCTATTACAATCCACATTTTCTTTTTCATTTTAAATAATTTATTAATTCTCTCTTTGTTTATTCGCAAGGCTCTCTTCCTTCGCCATAGCCTCTATGCCCTTGAGGAGCTGGAGCCAGAAGAGGAGTATCAGGGGCAAACGGGGCTACAAAACCAGCTCCTTCCACGATTGCACACGACCATCCGCAGCAATTCCTTGCTCCCGAGTTGTATAGTGAATATTGAGGGACATTCTTTTCATCTTCCCGGATCTGCTCTTCAACTTTACTTACTGATTCAGGACAGGCTTTATAAGCGTAGGAATTACCAGAATACGCATGTTTTTCATTAGAGGCATCATCCCGAATTTCTCCGGCTCCAACGCCTAAAGCGCCTCTGTGCCAACTTCCGGGGTAGAGGCCTCTTTGCATATTGGGTGTTTTGACCCAGGCATGTCCTACATTTCCTGACCAGTAGCTGTATGGTTTAACCAGAATAAAAATTTCCTGTACTTCATATTCGCAACATTCCCTTCCTGCGTCATCCGCAATTTTAGAGTATTTTACACCATCCTTGCAACATTCCGTTTCAGCATCTTCAGAAAGGCCAAGCGTATCAGAGTACAGGCATGTATTGTTCTTGACGAAGATATAAAGATTCCATCCACCCTGTTCATCGGCAGGATCTCTGCTAATCCACCTACCATTTTGGGGATTATAATAGCGGTAATTGTAGTAAACCAACCCCAGCTCGTCATCAGCATACTCGCTGGAGAAGCGGAAGGGATTCAACCCCGCCGCATTGCCTTCCATCTTGAGAACATTCCCATACGGGCCGTATTCGTACAAGGCTCGCCGGCCCGCCTTGATGCCGAAGAGCGCCGTTGTGTTCTTCAACGCGTCATGCGTATAATAAAGATCTTCCACATAAGTTCCCGTTTCATCAAAGACGCTCATCGCCAGGATGCGCGTGGCTACCGGTTCCAGGGGATCCCACAGGTACGTTTTACGCAGGACGGGGTCAGCGGATTCCGGAGCGTCCGCAGCATTCAGCTCCACGATTTGTAGATATTCGCCATAGATGAATCTCTTCTGGAAGGCGGCTTGGACAAACTCACAGAGTTTGCCCGCCGTTGGCATCTCTGTCGTAGGCGGTCGTTTTGACTGTTTTTAGATTATGATTCAATGACAATACTTTCTATTTACATTTCTACTTCGAATGATTGCGTTTTCATTCGCCAATATACATGTGATATCTCACGATTGCCATAAACTCTATATCGTGCATAAACATAATGGTTTATGGATGGATATATTCCAACCAATTCAGCTTTTTGTACAGAATTTATATTTTTACATATTTTTTGCGGAATTGAAAATAAAAATAGTTTAATAATCAGCAAACTCCCAATAATTAAAATAGAAGATAAGATTGTAAGTGAAATTATTTTTTTGGCCATGGGTTTGTTTTTCTATTCGGACAGTTTTGATCACATGATTCTGAGCTTTTACCACTATAATCGACTCTTACTGGAACAGGATTATTGAAATCTCTGCGAATATCATTGAAAAAATCTATATCATTATGTCCTATATCAATACAGCCAGCAGACCCTGGAGCATCCCCTCCATGTATATTAAAGTTAGAACGACCATAAGTATCTGTGCCAGAAACAGGGGTTAAACGTCCAAACCGATTTCCCCAAGGATAAGAGCTTCTTTTATCAATCCTAGTTCTCCAGGGTGCATAATTGAGGATGTTATGACTTGCGTAATCATTCCAATCAGATAAATCCCAATTTCCTGATTCAGAAGGATCATCAGTTTTATTTGGAGGCAACGTATAATCACCTTCCGGTAATGGCCCGGCATTTGCCTCTCTCTGTCTTTCTTTTGAAAAGTCATTAAAAACCGGATTGCCCGAACTGTCTATTCCAGACGGTTTTCCTGAAACTGCCTCCCAACATTTAAAACATTCTTTGAAATCATCGCTTACCCGACATAATTGTTTCCCATCGAAAACTAATCTATCCAACCCTAAAACGTCTACATATATTGAAGGCATATTTGATATATAAATATACATATTGATTCCTCCATTTATACCAATAGGATCTTTTCTTATCCACCGCCCATCCTTCGGGTTATAGTATCGGAAATTGTACTGCACAAGCCCGGTTTCCTCATCGAAATACTCGCTGGAGAAGCGGAAGGGATTGATTTCTGCCGCATTGCCTTCCATCTTGAGAACATTCCCATACGGGCCGTATTCGTACAAGG
>OKTB01001155.1_pt1 | contig 11061 bp, 9 predicted proteins | sample 1606131 | NCBI WGS metagenome assembly OKTB01 (sample SAMEA3879518, study PRJEB24766) | human gut metagenome | biome: human-associated habitat; feature: feces | place: USA | collected 1985/1987
GCGGCACGTAACAGCAGATCCGCATTCAGATGGAAGCCGGGATTGCTCTCGATACCTGCCAGGTTCAGGGAGATAACGGGAATCTGCTCCATGTCTGCTTTCTTCAAGGCACGACGGATGAAGCCGATATAGTTCGTTGCACGGCATCCGCCACCGGTCTGGCTCATGATGATGGCTGTCTTGTTCAGGTCATATTTACCGGACAGCAGAGCTTCCATGATCTGACCTACTACCAGCAGGGAAGGATAGCAGGCATCATTGTTAACATATTTCAGACCAACATCCACAGAGTGCTTGTTATCGTTGTCCAATACCACGAAATTGTAACCGCAGGCATTGAACGCAGGCTGCAAGATCTCAAAGTGGATCGGGGACATCTGCGGACAGATGATGGTATAGTCCTTACGCATCTCTTCGGTAAACGGTACCTTCTCGATAGCGGAAGAACGGATGTTGCGGTGCTTGCCCATCTTTTCACTGGTTCGAATGGCAGCCAACAGAGAGCGGACACGGATTCTGGCAGCGCCGAGGTTGTTGACCTCATCGATCTTCAGGCAGGTGTAGATCTTGTCGGAGCCGGAGAGGATATCGTTCACCTGATCGGTGGTAACGGCATCCAGACCGCAGCCGAAGGAATTCAACTGGATCAGATCTAGATTCTCCACCGTCTTTACATAGCTTGCGGCAGCGTAAAGTCTGGAATGGTACATCCACTGGTCGGATACAATCAAAGGACGTTCCGGTTTTGCCAGATGGGAGATGGAATCCTCTGTCAGTACTGCCATATCGTAGGAGGTGATCAGCTCGGGAATACCGTGGTTGATCTCCGGGTCTACATGATAGGGACGGCCTGCCAGCACGATACCGCGCTTGCCGGTCTTGCGTAAGTATTCCAGAGTCTCTTCGCCCTTTTTCTCCATGTCGTGACGGGCATTTGCCAGTTCCTTCCAACCCTTTTCGCAGGCTGCGGCGATCTCTGCGGCGGGAATCTCGGTGAATTCCTTCGTCAGCGCATCCGTCACGGTACCAAGATCTCTAAAGGACATGAACGGATTGCGGAAAGTGATCTCACCGCCGGCGATTTCCTCTACGTTATTCTTGATATTCTCAGAATAAGAAGTAACGATAGGGCAGTTGTAATGGTTGTTGGCATCCTCGAACTCGTTGCGCTCATAGAATAGCGCAGGGTAGAAGATGAACTTGATTCCCTGACGAATCAGCCAGGTCACATGGCCGTGAGCCAGTTTCGCCGGATAACACTCGGATTCACTGGGGATGGATTCAATGCCAAGCTCGTAGATCTTACGGTTGGAGCTGGGAGAGAGCACAACGCGGTAGCCCAGTTCGGTGAAGAAGGTGAACCAGAACGGATAGTCCTCGTACATATTCAGCACTCTGGGGATACCAACTACACCTCTGGGAGCCTTGTCAGCGTCCAGAGATTCATAAGAGAACAGTCTATGTAATTTGTATTCGTATAAATTCGGTACATTGTGGGCATTCTTCTGACCACCGATACCACGTTCACAGCGGTTGCCGGAGATGAACTGACGGCCGCCGGAGAATTTGTTGATGGTCAGACGACAGTTGTTGGTACAACCCTTACATTTCGCCATGCTGGTCTCGAACTGGAGATCGCAGATCTTCTGATAATCCAGCATTGTGGTCACATAACCGTCTTCGTAATGTTCTCTGGCGATCAGAGCCGCACCGAAAGCACCCATGATACCGGCGATGTCGGGACGGATCGCCTGGCAGTTTGCAATTTTCTCAAAGCTGCGCAGAACAGCATCATTGTAGAAAGTACCGCCCTGTACCACGATATTTTTACCAAGCTCTGAAGCATCGGAGACTTTGATTACCTTAAATAAAGCATTCTTGATAACGGAGTAAGCAAGTCCTGCGGAGATATCTGCTACGGAAGCGCCTTCCTTCTGCGCCTGTTTTACTTTGGAGTTCATGAATACGGTACAACGGGTACCCAGATCGATAGGATGTTCTGCAAACAGGGCAGCCTGAGCGAAATCCTGCACGGTATAGTTCAGGGATTTGGCAAAGGTCTCAATAAAGGAGCCACAGCCGGAGGAACATGCTTCGTTCAGCTGTACGCTGTCTACGGTCTGGTTTTTAATCTTGATGCACTTCATATCCTGACCGCCGATGTCTAAGATACAGTCTACGCTGGGGTCAAAGAAAGCAGCGGCATAGTAATGGGCCACGGTCTCTACCTCGCCGTCATCCAGCAGAAAAGCAGCTTTCATCAACGCTTCGCCGTAACCAGTGGAACAGGAGCGTACGATCTCCACGCCTTCGGGCAGGAGAGAGTAGATCTCCTTCAGGGAACGGATCGCTGTCTTCAAGGGGCTTCCGTCGTTACTGGAATAGAAAGAGTACAGCAGGGATCCATCTTCACCTACCAGAGCAATCTTCGTGGTGGTGGAACCGGCATCGATACCCAGGAAAGCCTTGCCCTGATAGGACTGTAAGTCTCCGGTGGTCACGTGATGCTTGCTGTGACGCTCCACGAATTCCTGATAAGCAGCCTTGTTCGCAAACAGAGGCTCCATACGTTCTACTTCGAACTCCATCTTGATGTCGGAGGACAGCTTTTTCACCATGTCAGACAGACTGATGCAGACTTCCTCCTTTGCATTTAGTGCGGAACCGATGGCTGCGAACAGATGGGAGTTGTCCACGTCAATGATGTGCTCGTCATCCAGATTTAAGGTACGGATAAAGGCAGCTTTCAGTTCAGACAGGAAATGTAAAGGCCCGCCCAGGAAAGCTACGTGACCGCGGATCGGCTTACCACAGGCCAGACCGGAAATTGTCTGGTTCACCACTGCCTGGAAAATAGAAGCAGACAGGTCTTCCTTGGTAGCACCTTCGTTGATCAGAGGCTGGATATCGGTTTTGGCAAATACACCACAGCGGGCAGCAATGGTGTAGAGGGATTTATAATTTTTCGCATATTCGTTTAAGCCCGAAGCGTCCGTCTGAATCAGACTGGCCATCTGGTCGATGAAGGAACCGGTACCGCCGGCGCAGATGCCGTTCATACGCTGCTCAACATTCCCGTTTTCGAAATAAATAATCTTGGCGTCCTCTCCGCCAAGTTCGATGGCAACATCTGTTTTGGGTGCCAGCTCCTGCAGGGACGTCGATACAGCGATAACCTCCTGCACAAAAGGAACCTGCAGATAGTTTGCAAGGGTCAGACCGCCGGAGCCGGTGATCATCGGATGCAGGGTGATATTGCCGAGTTTTGTATAGGCATCTTTCAGAAGGTCAGAAAGAGTCTCCTGAATGTTGGCAAAATGCCGTTTATAATCGGAGAACAGAATCTGGTGATTTTCGTCCAGAATGGCGATTTTAACTGTGGTGGAACCGATGTCGATTCCGAGGGTATATTGCATTTGATTCATAAGCGATTGTCACTTTCTTCCTATTAAATGTGTGATAGTTCTTCTTTTTTGAGTCTGAATCATTATACGACAGGATTTTTCAGGTTTCAATCGGTTATTTGCTAAAATTTGTATAAAGTGGGGGAGAAAACTAGAACTTAAAACAGCTGCCTGTTGCAAGGCAGCTGAAAAGAATCGCAAAAATAAAATGTATGGAATTACTTTCGATAAGAGTTGATTACTGTTTTAACGGCATTGAGCTGAACAGGGGAAAGGTCACTGACATCGAGCAGTGTACGGGTATCCATTCCCAGAAGATAGTCAGATGTAACGCCATACAGTGTGGCAAGTTTAATCAATACATCGTAGGAAGGAAAACGGGAAGTGGTTTCATAGGAGGAAATAACTGCTTTTGAAACGCCTATCCGCTGTGCAACCTGCGATTGGGTCATATTATGCTCAATTCGTAATTTTTTTAACCTTGCACCTAAATCTACCATGTGTTCATATACCTCTAAGTTATAATATCAATAATGAGTAAAATATAGGTAGATTAAAACCATAGTTAAGTACACTAATAGTTTACAAAATGAAGAAATCGTATTACAATGAGAAAAAACAAAAGAGGGGATGAAACAATGAAATGTAAAAAGTGCGGAACGGAATATGATGGGATATACTGTCCGATCTGCGGTACGAAAAATACAGACGTTGCAGAAACAGATCAGGTTCCATGGTACCTTTCTTTATGGTTTATTGCCATTGTCACGGTACTGACCTGCGGAAGCGGCACGCTGGTTATGATGATAATCCGTTTTGTAAAATACCCTGCGGCACGGAAGAGTACAGTGATTGCGGCGGTTGCAGCTGTTGTGGTTGGAATACTATTGATTCTTTTATAGGGGGAATAAAAGATGAATGTGACAGGCGTAGTTGTACTGGTATTAACCGTCGTTAATTTTATTATTTACCATAAAATATTTACGGTATGGTATATCGGAAGCATAAGTCAGTCGATCTTTAAAGAATTATTATGGTCTATGATTATTGCAGGGTTTGAAACGGTTTTGCTGATCCATTTTGCAGGATTTATTATTCACATATTAATTGTGATTGTGGCAATTGTCGCTGCGTTGATTGCAATTTGCGCTTTTGTTGGAGAACTGGGGAATATTAAGAAATATTTTTCAGAGCATTTTCCGAAAAAAGAATCTACAGAGGAAAAAAATCAGGCTGCTACACAGAGCAGAAATACAGCTTCCAAAGAAAAAGGGTTCGGTACAACAGAGAAAAACGAAGAGGAAAAAACAACAGAAGCTGTTAAAATGCAGCCAGTAGAAAGCGTGTTCTGTACGACATGTGGAAATAAAATTTCCGTGCGGGCAAAATTCTGCCCGAAGTGTGGAATGGAAAACTGGTATCTAAAAAATATGCAGCGAACGGAAAACGATGCAGAAAAAGCTCCAGTTTGCCTGCAGTGTGGAAAACAACTGTTGCCGACGGATAAATTTTGTACCGCTTGCGGAGCGGCAAGGGGAGAAAATAAGAAACAGACAGAAGGAGAAGATTGAAAAATAGAATTTTTTAATCGCGAGATTTGTGCCTGCGCGCACTTGACACAAACTCGGTATGCGCAAAAAGCGTGCGCAGAAATGAAAGGGAAAAAAGATGAGCGAAAAGAAATTTTGTCCGAATTGTGGAAAAAAACTGGAAAACGGAGAAAGCTTTTGCAGTAATTGCGGCGCAAAGATTGAGACACAAAAGGAGACGGACACAACTTCCAAAAAGAAGAGCAGGGAGTCTAAAAAAGGAATTGAGAAAAAGATAGGAATTGCAGCCGGAATAATTATCGTTTTGTGGGTGATTCTGAGCCTGATTCCGAGTGGAAAAAAAGAAACAGGTGAGAAGCAGGATGTTGCGGCAGGTGCAGAAGTGGAGACAGAATCGGAAAGCCAGACAGCGGAATCAGAACAGGAAAAAACAGATTTATATACGCTGCGGAAAGCAACAGAGGAAGTTCTGGTAGACAAATTTGGCTGGGAAAAGAATGAATATGGGATGTATCCTAATGAAAGCAATCCGATGATTATGTGTATAGATGGAGTAGTATACACGGTTACACTGACTGAACATGATAAGGAACAGTATTCTTTTTTGGGAGTATCTGTCGGGGATAATTATCAGGAAGCAAAAGCAAAGCTTGAAAAATTCTATACTTATATCGATACCTATGCACAGGATGGAAACGAGTTTAGTGATAGTTTTGCAGATAATGAATTTGGGGCTCTTTCTGTGAATTATGATATGAATACTTCGGAAATCAAATCCATCGGTTATGTTGCTGAAGAAATTCCGGGAGCACCGGAAGCTGAAACGGAGCAGGATATTGCAGATATCGTCGATGCAGACTATTCACTTTATGAATATGAAAGCCTGCTAATAAAAAGTCAATAGTAAAATGAATTATTTTTATGATTGTGATTTTGGGCACAAGTTTTGAACCGCCATATTTGCCGGTTTGAAGAAAAATGAGTTTAGACTTGGTTATTGCTCTAAATTACGGATGCATTCCTTGACCTTGCCGTAATAGATACGCAGGAACTTATTAGCCCCAGCAGTCATGTAAACATAGTAAGGCTTTCCTTCTGCACGCTTCTTGACAAGAAATTGATATACCTTATCATCTTCAGGAGCTGTTTGAAGCAGTGTAGACATGATTTGAAACAAAGTCTTTCTTAGACGGTTGGAACCGCATTTAGATGCTTTATTACTCTTTGAATTGTGGGTGCCTGACTGATCCACACCTGGGTCTACTCCGGCAAAAGCAGTCAATGCTTCACGATGTGAGAAATTGGAAATATCACCTATTTCTGCTATAAGCTGGGGACCAAAAGTTTTTCCCACGCCATACATGCCCATTACCGTTGCGTATTCGGGCAGAGTAGAAGCAAGTTCATTCATCTTTGAACGTAGTTCTTCTACATGGGAAGAAGCAAGATTAAGCTGCTGAATGCTTTGCTGAATAAGCAGTTTATAAGACGCTTCTTTTGGAAAGACAGCAATAAGGTCTTTAGATGCAAGAAATAGTTCCGCTGGTTTTGCTGGTTGGAAATTATAGTGATGCTTTTTACAGAATGCTTGATAGCGTTCCGTGAATGTTTTTAATCCAATTTTGCGGACACAATCCACATGCCAGAATGAGTAAGCATAATCCACCCATTTTTCACTGCCATCATCGCGGACAGGGCTGTCAAAGAGTTTATTGACACCAGGATAGGTATTATCCAATAGTGCAATCAGGTTAGCCTTAGCGGCAACCTTCTGCTTCATGAAGAAGCTGAATTGTGAGTTTAAAGTTTTTAATTGAGTACGTGTATTATCCATACTTGAATACTGTCGCAGTTCTATCCAGTTGTCAAGAGTATAGCGTGCAATCTTCTTCGCATCAGCAGGGTCGGATTTGACTTTGCGGATGGAGTTGTTGCCAAAGTTCTTGATCAGATGTGGATTGACAGCACTGACAAACAAACCGGCTTCAGAAAGAGTTTTTACCACTGGTTCATGGTAACGCCCGGTGCATTCCAAAACAACACGGGTTTCACCTTCCAGACTGCCAATATATTTGGCAAGCTCATCCAGTTCACTGGATGTGTGATTAACATTAAAAGGCTTACGAATAATAACACCTGCTGGTTGCAGGACGGCGACGGTGCTCTTGCCTTTTGATACATCAATACCTACTGCGTTGTACATTCTCGTACCTCCGAAAGTGAATTTGTATGGTGTCCAGCTATTTCTCATTGCTTATTCAATCTCCTGGGGTATCAAACGGACGTGCACAGGGCAGTCCAACCTGCATAAATCGAACGGCTGCAAATGATAGGCTGGCTGACTGGCTTTCATACGGACGTCTATTGAGTCCAAGGAGAATACTGTCAGACCGATACCTCATCATTGTACAGCTTTAGCAATAAGAGGGATAGAACCCAACTGGCTGTTGGGGTATCTAAACCCTACACTTATATATTAGGAGAGAAGATATTTTGCAAAAGTATGGGGAAGACTGCGAGTATGCCATTGAAGATATTGATGAAGACGGTATTTCAGAACTGATTGTATCCTATGGAACCTGTGATGCTGACTGGAGAAATGATGTATACACACTGGATGATGGATTGCTTTATCTGGGAACTTTTTACAGACCGGTCAATCTGTTTTTAGCAGATCAGGAAGTTACATCGGATGGGCAGGGAATTATTGCAGTCTCAGGTCATATGGGTGTAGAAAATATTGATCAGATTGTAAAAAATGGGGATGAACTTTTGGTAACTACTGTGGAAAACAGAGAACTTGACTCGGATGAAGATTATTATGGAAATGAATGGGGAATCGAGATGCGACCGATTACCAACAGTATTTATCAGTAAATTTTATTTCAATGATTGCGGGAAACGTCAAAATTATGGCATTACAATACAAGGTATTTTGAAGCCCTGCATACGATGGGGAATCAATGCATTGTGCAGGATATTGACGATTATATCAGTGGAAATTCTTAAAGAACTATAAAAAAAAAGGCACATCGTTGCCTTTTTTTTGTTGGAATGATATCATAAACACAGTCTTTCATAAATTTTTATGGAAAACCCGAAACGGCGGCGCGCAAAAATGCTATGAATCAACATAATGGACTGAGACGGAAGCTGGAAAAATATGCCATTCCGAATCTTACGCTTTATCTGATTATCTGTTACGGAATCGGTTATCTGATGCAGTATCTGGTGCCCGCAGGATATCAGTATCTGATGCTCGACCCGTTCCTCGTGTTAAAAGGACAGGTCTGGAGACTGGTCACCTGGATCCTGATTCCGCCGGATAGCTCGAATATTTTCTTTGTGCTGATCACGCTGTATCTGTATTATTCGCTGGGCGGTCTGTTGGAGCGCATCTGGGGAACATACAAATATAATGTATATCTGTTCTCCGGTCTGTTGTTTACGATCCTCGGCGCCTTTGTCCTGTGCGGTTACAGCGTGCTGATGGGTGCGCAGCCGACGATGTATACAGGATTGTACCTGTTAAACAACGGCAGTGCAGTATATTTTGGACAGTTTTCCACCTATTATATCAACATGTCCATTTTCCTGGCATGTGCGGCCAGCATCCCGGACGTGCAGGTGCTGCTGATGTTTATTTTTCCGATTAAGGTCAAATGGCTCGGTATCGTTTACGGCATCATTTTGCTGGTAAACTGCATTCAGGGTGGTATCGCAACCTGGATTGTGGTGATTTTCTCACTGTTGAACTTCCTGGTATTTTTCCTGCGCTCGAAAGGAAAGATGCATCTGTCAGTGGGGCAGATCAAGCGGCAGCAGGAATTTCATCAGAAGATGCGGTCGGCAGGGCAGACGAAAGGGATTACGCGGCACAAATGCGCGATCTGCGGCAGAACGGAGCTGGACGGAGACGATCTGGAATTCCGTTTCTGCTCCAAGTGTAACGGCAACTACGAATATTGTCAGTATCATCTGTTTACGCACGAGCATGTAAAGTAAGGCGTGCAGGCTTTGCAGCGAAACGGCGGTATCCGCTGGCGCTGTCCGGGCAGGCATGAGAAATTATAAAATTTGTGAGGAAAATTATGAGGGAAGAACAAATTTTTGCAAAAACGCTGGAAGAGCTTTCAGCGCTTGCAAAGGAGCAGGGAAATATGCTTTCGGAGGAACAGGTTACAGAGGCCTTTGACAAGGCAAAGCTGAATCTGGGAGAGCCGCAGCTGGAGATGATTTTTGCCTATCTCAAAAATAAAAAGATCGGCATCGGGCAGCCTGCAGATCCCTTTGACTATATGACACGGGAAGAAATCGACTATCTGGAAGAATATTTAAAGGCAGTGCAGGCTGGTGCGGACGTGACGGATGGTGTGAAAGAAGCGGTCCTTTTATCCGCTATGGCGGGAGATGCGGACCCAAAGCACCGGATGATCGAAATCTTTCTGCCGCAGGTGGCGGAGATCGCAAAGCTCTACGCCGGACAGGGCGTTTTTCTGGAAGACCTGATCGGAGAAGGCAATGTGGCGCTGACGATGGCGGCAGAGATGCTGGACTGTGCACAGAATGCCAAAGAAGCTGAGGGCACGATCGCCAGCATGATCATGGAGGCGATGGAAAATTATATTTCTGAAAATGCTTCCGAAAAAAAGACGGGCGAAATGCTTGCTGAAAATGCCAATGATATTCTGGAAAAAGCGGAGGAACTGTCAAAGGAGCTCGGCCGCAAGGTGACGGTGGAAGAGCTGTCCGAAGAAACCGGAATTTCGGAAGAAAAAATCCGGGACGCAGCCAGAATCACCGCAGATCATATTGAATTTCTGGAACCGGAGGGCTGACGCATGGATATGCCGCAAAATCAGGATTTTAAGTATGTCCTGCAGGATTTTGGAAATATTTATATCGGTGCCCGTTATTCCTATGAGGAAATGTTGAAAAATGAGGAGATTCCTTATAAATGGAAAGCGATCATCCGACATTATCTGTTGAAGGAGACCTCGCCGGAGACGACGATGGAAAATCATATCTTTTTTATGAAAAAGGATGATTTTACATTCAAAACTCCCTTGATAGATGAACGGGAAGAGAAACGGAAAGTATTATTGGTAGAAGATAATATGGAGCTTTTGCAGGTACTCAAAGAAATATTTTCACCACTTTATCAGGTGGTGACGGCCGCTAATGGCGAGGAGGGATTAAAACAGGTCTTTGCAGAAGTGCCCGATTTGATAGTGAGCGATGTTATGATGCCGGTAATGACAGGAACGGAAATGTGTCTGAAAATAAAGAATAACATAAGCTTGTGCCATATTCCGGTTGTGTTGTTAACAGCACTTGACACTGTAGATCAAAATATAGAAGGGCTACGTCGTGGAGCAGACGATTATATCACCAAGCCTTTCAATGCAAAAATCTTAATAACCCGCTGCAATAATTTGATTCGTAACCGCTTGTTGATGCAAAGCCGTTTTGCCAAAGATCAGATTTTAGAAATCAACCTGTTGGCAGCTAATCCAATAGATAAAGGCTTCTTGGATAGAGTCATTAAGGTAGTAGATAAACATATTGATAATGAGGATTTTGATATTGGTATGTTATGTCAGGAACTTGGAATGGGGCGAACATTGTTGCACACCAAATTTAAAGCATTGACAGGGATGACACCCAATGAATTTATTCTAAATCACCGGTTGAAAATAGCATCGCTGATGTTAAAGAACGAACCTTATTTACAGGTAGCAGAAATATCCGATAGATTAGGTTTCGGTTCTCCACGCTATTTCAGCCGTTGTTTTAAAAATCAATATAACGTTACTCCGATGGAATATCGCAAAGGAGCTAAACAGGAAAATCTTAAATGACCTAAGGCGGATACCAGATAAGGGGAATAACATCTGAAAGTAAATTCATGCTCGTAAAGAAGACTATTTAATCAATATGGACTCATGGTCTATTTAAATAGCTGGATTAAAAAGAATCTGATGATAGGTAAGAGAAGAGAGGCTTTGCCGTAATATCGCCAAAGTTCTTCTGGAACTTTTTTCGCGCCAGATAAAATAGGTCACTGAAATGCTGATAGTGATGTAACTGAACCATGCCCACCAAGT
>OKTB01001168.1_pt1 | contig 10929 bp, 10 predicted proteins | sample 1606131 | NCBI WGS metagenome assembly OKTB01 (sample SAMEA3879518, study PRJEB24766) | human gut metagenome | biome: human-associated habitat; feature: feces | place: USA | collected 1985/1987
AATACTTCGCTTAATGGATAAAGAAATTCCTCACGGTATCGCAGTAGCGGTTGAAAAAATGCGTGAGCGTGACGATAAAGATATCCTTGATATAGATGCAACAATTTATTGCGAGCGTGAAAGCCACAAGGGTATGGTAATAGGCAAAAACGGCTCAATGCTTAAAAAAGTTTCTACCTATGCAAGGCAGGACCTTGAACGTTTTTTCCAAATTAAAGTTAATCTTCACTGTTGGGTAAAGGTTAAAGAAGATTGGAGAAACAGGGAAGGTCTTATTCATAATTTCGGTCTTGACAATAAATAATAAATTCCAAATTTTCACACGCTTATATTTATCATCGTAGTATAAAATAAAAAGGGTGATATTTTATGATAAACAGCGAGTGGAATGATTTTTGGAATTCGGGTAAAATCGAAGATTATTTAAAATTTAAACAGACGGAAAATCAATATTACGGCATTAATTGGGAAGTGCGCAATGGCAAAGACGAAGGGACTTGTAATAAAAGAGCAAACAGTTGGGGAGAGTGACCGTTTAGTTACTCTCCTTACTGCTGATTATGGGCTTGTTAATGCTTTTGTACGAGGTGCTAAGCAACTGAAAAACAGACTTGCCGCTTCAACCTCTCTTTTTGCATACAGCGAATTTTCAATTTATCAGGGCAAAAACGCTAATGTTGTTGACGGCGCTAATCCTATTGAAGTTTTTTTTGATTTGAGAAAGGATATTGAGCGTCTTGCGGTTGCGCAGTATTTTGCTCAGCTTGCTTTTGAACTTGCTAATGAAGGTCAGCCTGAGGAAGAAATGCTCAGTGTGATTTTAAATTCTTTTCATCTTCTTTGCAAAGGAGAAAAGGCGATTATTCAGATTAAATCTGTGGTTGAATTCAGATTGATGTCGCTTTCGGGTTATATGCCTAATATATTAGCTTGCGCAAACTGCGGTACATACGAAACCGATATTATGTATTTTGATACGCTTGAGGGCTGTATTTATTGCGAAAATTGTCAAAAAATCGGCGCAATTGCCTGCCCTAAAAATGTTATAACGGCTGTAAGATTTATTTGCCTTACCGAGCCTAAAAAAATATATTCCTTTTCACTGAGTGAGAAAAATCTTGAATTACTTTCTAAAATAAGCGAGCAATACGTTTTGTCACGTATTCAAAAACGGTTACCCACTCTTGAATTTTATAAATCAGTTAAATTATAAAAGGTAAATACTTATGAATAAAAACCATAAAACACTTGAACTTGACTTGATTCTTGAAAAGCTTGCCGCCGAGTGCTCCTGCGATGACGCTAAGGATTTGGCAAGAGGGCTTAAACCTGCAGGCGATATGGCAGAGGTTGAAATGCTTTTGCAGCAAACAGAGGACGCATTTTCACTTCTTGCCCGCTTCGGCGGTCCGTCATTTTCGGGTCTTAAAAATGTAAATAATTCTCTTCACAGGGCGGCAGCAGGCGGTTCGCTTAACCCTAAGGAACTTTTGGATATTGCTTATTGTTTGCGTGCATTAAGAACTCTTGATGAGTGGCGCAACCATTCAAGCGGGGTTAAAACAAGCCTTGATTTCTTTTTTGAAGGCATAACCTCCAATAAATATCTCGAAACTAAAATATTATCCTGCATCGTCAGCGAGGAGGAAATTGCCGATAAAGCGTCGGATACTCTTTTTGACATAAGAAAGAAAATCAGGTCAAAAGAAAACTCAATAAGGGAAAAACTTGATTCTCTTATTCATTCATCTCATTATCAGCAGTTTTTGCAGGAGGCAATTATTACCCAGCGTAACGGCAGATTTGTTGTCCCCGTTAAGGCTGAATGCAGGGGCAACGTTCCCGGTCTTGTTCACGATACCTCATCAACAGGCGCAACCGTTTTTATTGAACCTGCCTCTGTTGTTGACGCTAATAATGACATTAAGGTGCTCCAAGGTAAAGAGCGAGATGAAATAATGCGAATTTTATATGAACTTTCGGCTGAATCGGGCGATTTCGCCGAGTCGATTAAACATTCGTATGAAAGCGCAATAAGGCTTAATCTTATTTTTGCCAAGGCTCACCTTGCATATAAAATGAAGGCTACTAAACCTATTCTTAATAACGAGGGCATAATCTGTCTTAAAAAGGCACGTCATCCGCTTATTGACCCTAAAAAGGTTGTTGCAACTGATATTGCACTTGGCGACGAATACGATACACTTGTTATCACCGGTCCTAATACAGGCGGTAAAACCGTATCGCTTAAAACGCTCGGCCTTTTAACTTTGATGACTATGTGCGGGCTTCTTATTCCGGTAGCTGATAGGTCAAGAGTTTCTGTGTTTAATAATATTCTTGTCGATATCGGCGATGAACAGAGCATTGCGCAATCTCTTTCAACCTTTTCATCTCATATGGTTAATATCATTGATATAATGAAAAAAGCAGATGATAAATCGCTTATTTTAATAGATGAACTTGGCGCAGGTACTGACCCGGTTGAGGGTGCGGCACTGGCTGTATCTATTATTGAAGCGCTTAGAGAAAAGGGAGCAATTATTGCGGCAACTACTCACTATGCCGAACTTAAAGCTTATGCTCTCGATACTCCGGGTGTTACAAACGGCTGCTGCGAATTTGACATTGAAACGCTCCGTCCGACCTATAATCTTTTAATAGGTGTTCCCGGCAGGTCAAACGCTTTTGCTATTTTAAAGCATCTTGGTATGACTCAAGATGTTATTGATAATGCTAAGGCAATTGTAGGTTCCGATAATCGTGACTTTGAAGCTGTTCTTGAAAAGCTTGAAGCCTCACGTCACGCTCTTGAAGAGGAACGCAAGGTTGCCGAGGAAATGACCGAAAGGGCAAGAAAAATTGAGGAAAAAGCGCAGTCTGAGATGGATAAGATAGAAACTCTTAAGGCTCGTGAACTTGATAAAGCTAAGCGTGAGGCGCAAAAGCTTATTGATGCTGCCGAAAGAAAGTCAAGTCAATTTCTTCTTGAACTTGATAAACTGAAAAAAGAACAGACATCGTCTAATGCGACTGAAATTGCACGTAAAACACGCAGAGCGGTTAAGGCACAAATGGGCGAAATGGACGACCTTATTAATCCTAATGAGCTTGCTGATAATTGGGATTATGACTATAAATTGCCACGCAATCCCGTACCCGGTGACAGAATTGTTATAAAAGGTATCGGCGAAGGTGAGGTTCTTGAGTTTAAAAATAATAATGTTTTTGTTAAATCGGGCTTGCTTAAAACACGTGTTAAGCTTTCGGATATTATGATTCTTGATAAGCCAAAGAAAAAGCCTGTTAAAACACAACATAATGTATATCGCACTTCTTCCCGTGCAGATGCCGATGTTAAAACGGAAATCGATATGAGAGGGGAAACTGTTGATGAAGCTTTATCCGAACTCGGACTTTTTATTGACAGATGTGTGCTTAATAATATTGAAGAAATAAGAATTATTCACGGTAAGGGTACGGGTGCACTCAGAAGCGCCGTTACCGATTATCTTAAAACTCACCCAAATGTGTCGGAATACCGACTCGGTCGATATGGCGAGGGCGAAAACGGCGTCACTATCGCTAAGCTTAAATAACGGAGAAAATTATGGCAGACGAGCTTGAAAATTTAACAGGTGTTGTTGAGGGCATTACTTACAGAAACGAGGCTAACGGCTACGCTGTCATCGAGGTTAAAACCGGTGACGAATTTGTTACCGTTGTGGGCGTTTTGGGCGATATTACTGTCGGGGAACAAATTGTCTTTCAAGGTGAGTGGACTATGCATCCTAACTTTGGCAGGCAGTTTAAATCTGTTCGCCTGACTCGCAGTCGCCCTGCCGATGCTTCGGGTATGCATCGCTTTCTTGCAAGCGGTATTATTAAAGGTATAGGTGAGGCAACGGCAACCAAAATAGTGGAAAAATTCGGCTCAAATACATTTAATGTGATTGAAAACGAGCCTGAGCGCCTTGCTGAAATTAAAGGAATTTCAAAATCTAAAGCTAAGCGGATAAGCAAGGATTTTAAAATGCAATTTGCCGCAAGAGACGTTATGAACGGTCTTGCAGAGCTTGGATTTAATCAGCAGGAAGCTTATGATATTTACAGCGTACTCAAAAGTGATTCGCTCGATATAGTCAACGAAAATCCTTATGCGCTTGTTTCTCTTGTCGGCAGTATTGATTTTGCAAGGGCAGACGAAATTGCAATGAATATGCAGCAGGCACCTCCTTTTGATTGCAGATGCCAAGCAGGTGTTACATATATTGTCAGGCATAATCTTTTTAACGGCCATACGTGCTTACCGAGAAACAGCATTATAAAGCCGGCAATGCTTCTTTTGGAATGTAATGAGGACGAGGCTGAAATTGCGATTGACAATGCGATTGATGCAAAGCAACTTGTTGAGGAAAATATTGACGGTAAAGCGTTTCTCTTTTTGCCTGAAATTTACGAGGCAGAATCCGGTATTGCCGAGCGTATAAAGGTTATGATTGAATATCCGCCTGCTCCTAAGGAAATTTCACCTGCCGAAATCGACGCTTTTGAAAAGACTAATAATATCACTTTTGATGAAAAGCAGAGAGAAGCTATTGAAATTGCCGTTAATAAAGGACTTCTTATTTTAACAGGCGGCCCCGGTACGGGTAAAACAACGACGGTTAAGGGTATTATCACTCTTATGGAAAACAGAGGGCTTGATGTTGCGCTTGCCGCACCTACGGGCAGAGCCGCTAAAAGAATGACCGAGCTTACAGGTAAAGAGGCTAAGACCATTCACAGGCTTCTTGAGGTTGAATATAAGGACGGCGCCACCGAGCCAAGCTTTGCTCATAATCTTAAAAATCCGCTTGAATGCGATGCAGTAATTGTTGATGAACTTTCAATGGTTGATGTTACTGTCTTTTCAGCGCTTTTGGACGCTTTGCCGCTTTCCTGTCGCTTAATTATGGTGGGGGACAAAAATCAGCTTCCGCCTGTCGGTGCAGGAAATGTACTTGCTGATTTGATTAAAAGCGAGCTAATCGGTGTTGTAAGCCTTGATAAAATTTTTCGTCAGGCAATGAAAAGTAAAATTGTTTCAAATGCTCATAGGGTAGTAAACGGCGAGATGCCTGTTTTTGATAACAGCGTTGATTCCGATTTCTTTTTACTTAGGGAAAATTCAAAATATAATGCAGCGGGAAAAATAGTGAATCTTGTAACTGACAGAATACCTTCAGGCTATGGGCTTGACAGTGTACGGGATATTCAAGTGCTTTGCCCAAGCCGTAAAGGTGAGGTTGGAACTGAAAATATAAATGCGCTTTTGCAGGCAAAGCTTAATCCGCCGTCTTATGAAAAAAATGAAATTAAATATAAAGGCTATACCTTGCGTGAAGGCGATAAGGTTATGCAAATTAAAAATAATTATGATGTTCCTTGGTTTAAGGACGGCGAAAACGGAACGGGAGTTTTTAACGGGGACATAGGAATACTTACACGTATTGACCGTGCAAACGATATTATTAATGTTCGCTTTGATGATAAAGAAGCTATGTATAGTATTGAAAATGTTAAGGAAATTGAACTTGCTTATGCTATGACCGTGCATAAAAGTCAGGGCAGCGAGTTTGCGGCGGTCGTTTTGCCAACCATTGCAACCCCGCCCAAGCTTTCATATAGAAATTTATTTTATACCGCTTTAACCCGTGCCCGTAATTTACTTATTATTGTCGGGAACGAGGCTTCGGTTAAGGCAATGGTTGATAATGATAAAAAAAGCAGACGTTACAGCGCACTTGTTCATTTTTTATCTGTTGACAATGTTGCTTTTTTTAAGTAACATAATATAAAGTTAAAAATTTGTGATTAATTAGGAATGTTAAATATGTTTGGTTATGATTTGGGAATAGATTTAGGCACAAGCTCTATAGTTATTTCTGTTGTAGGCAAAGGCGTTGTTTTAAGTGAGCCGGCTTACGTAGCCTATGACGTTAATAAGAGCGAAATGCTTTATGCCGGTAAGCGTGCTTATTACCTTGAAGGCAGAGAACCTGTCGGCGTAAGCGTTATTCAGCCTATTAAAAGCGGAAATGTAAGTAATTACGACCTTGCCTGCCAAATGGTAGAATATTTTATGAATAAGGTCCTTAAAAAGAATATATTTAAACCGAGAATAGTTGCGTCCGTTTCGTCTGACAGCACAGACGTTGAAAGAAGAACGCTTATTTCAGTTTTGATTTCGGCAGGTGCTCGCTCTGTTTGCCTTGTTGAGCAGCCTCTTTGCGCTGCTTTTGGCGCCGGTATTGACCCTCTTAATCCCACAGGTGTGTTTGTTATTGATGTCGGTGCAGGCTCAACGGATATGGCAGTTATCAGCCAAGGCGCTATGAGCCAAAACGAAACAGTCAAAATCGGCGGTGATGATTTTGACGAAGCTATTGTAAAATATCTTAAAGAAAAGCATGGGCTTCTTGTAGGTCTTAGGACTGCTGAGGATATTAAGAAAACTGTCGGTTCTGCCGTAATGCGGGATACGGATGTTACTATGAATGCTAAGGGAAGAAATGTTCTTTCAGGGCTTCCAAAGGTTGTTGAAATAACAGGTAATGAAATTTGTGCTTGTTTTGGCGAACTTCTTGATGAAATTATGACAGTTGCCAAGTCTATGTTTGAGCGTACCTCTCCTCAACTTGTGGCTGATATTACAAATTCAAGCGTTCTTTTAACAGGCGGAATGTCACAACTTTTCGGTCTTGACAAGCTTATTTCTCAAACGCTTAATCTCGATGTAACAATTCCTGTCAGGGCTAATCTCTGCGTGTCAAAGGGATGCGAACTCGCACTTAAAAAGATGCATATTCTTGACGGCTACGGCTATTCGTTTAAAACTAAGGAAGAGGTCAGAATCAGATGATTCAAATTTATTACGGCTTTGGCAAGGGAAAAACAACTGCCGCAATCGGGCAAGGTATGAGAGCTAAGGGCGCAGGAAATACCGTTACCCTTGTTCAGTTTTTAAAGGATAATAAATCAAGCGAGTTGTCAGTTTTGCCGTTTGACATTTTCAATGCACCCGATACTTTGCCGTTTAATCCGGGTAAAGAATATCAGGCGTGGGTTGACAGTGCGATTGACTATATAATAAGTTCAAAAAGCAATATGATTATCCTCGATGAATTTCTCGACGTTATTGATTCGTTTATTCCGGCTGATAAAGCACTTGGTATTCTTGATATGCTAGGCGGCAGGGAAATTGTTATCACAGGTCATAAGAAAGTTGAAAGGCTTTTTGAAAAAGCAGACTATATAACCTTTATGGATAAAATAAAACACCCTTATGATATGGGCGTTAAAGCAAGAAAAGGTATTGAATATTAATTTCGAAAGGGGAAGCGCTATGGATAAATTTTCAAATTTTAATCCTAAGGTTTGCTTTCTCTTTTTTGTTTTTGCCGTTTTGCTTATTCTTTTAAATTTTAATCCGATATTTCTCGTCATATCGCTTTTGGCAGGTGTTATTTATAATGCCATGCTTCAGGGCAAAAAGGCGTTTAAAACGTTTTTTGCATTTCTTTTGCCGTTTACAATTCTTATTGGGCTTTTTAATATGGCTTTTACGTCTTACGGAATTGATGTTCTCTTTTCAATTTCAAATAAGAATTTTACTGCCGAGGGGCTTGCCTACGGCTTGTGCCAAGGAGTTATGTTTTCAAGCGTAATTGTTTGGCTTTCAAGCTATTCTTATGTTTTGAGCAGCGACAAATTTATGTCTGTTTTTTCAAAACTTGCGCCTAATTTGACGCTTGTTTTGACTATGACGCTTTCCTTTATTCCACGTTTAAGAAAAAATGCTCAGGAAATTAACGACGCAAGGCTTAATGTAAATGCAGGTCAAAGTAAATTAAAAAAGAGCCTTGATAATTTTTCTGCGCTTGTTTCTATGACGTTGGAGGAAAGCATAGAGGTATCCGATACTATGCGTGCCAGAGGTTTTAATTCCTATCGTAAACCGTATTCTAAATACAGATTTAATTTTAACGATGGTGTTGTTTTAATAATTGTTTTAGGATTGAGTGTAGCTTGCATAGTTCTAAATTCGCTTGATAAGGCTGAATTTATATTCGAACCGGAAATTAAAATTCTTTCCTTTTCACCGATTTTTCTTATTTTATATACATTATATATGTTTTTACCTGTTATAATTAGCATTTCGGAGGGTATAAAATGGCACTTTTTGAAACAAAAAATTTAACATTTTCTTATCCTCTTTCCGATAAGACAGCGCTGAAAAACGTTGATTTAAAAGTAGAGCAGGGCGAGTTTATACTTGTAATGGGCAAAAGCGGAAGCGGCAAATCAACGCTTCTTCGCCTGCTAAAAAAGGAAATTGCTCCGGTAGGCAAAATCGGCGGTGAGATTAATATTAATTGCGACAGTATCGGTTTTGTCGGTCAAAATCCGGAAACGTCATTTGTTTGCGATAACGTTCGCTCGGAGCTTGCCTTTGCGCTTGAAAATGAAAAATATTCAAACGACGAAATAACCGTCAGAATAGGCGAAACTGCTTCGTTTTTTAATCTGAATTTTCTTCTTGATAAAAAGATTGATGAGCTTTCAGGCGGTGAAAAGGCAAGCGTTGCAATTGCTTCGGCGATAATAAGCGATGTTCAGGTACTTTTGCTTGATGAACCGCTTTCTCAGCTTGACCCTAAGGCGGTTACTACCGTTTCTTCTATGCTTAAAAGGATAAACGAAGAACTTGGTGTAACCGTTATTGTTGTTTCACATTCAAGTGAGGAGTTTATTGATTTTTGCGATAGGCTTGTTATACTTGAAAACGGTGAAATTATTTGTAACGATACACCTTATAATGCAAAAAACAATGCTACCCTTTTGCCTTATTTTCCTATTTGTACCCGTCTTTTTGATGAAAGGCCGCTTAATATTAAATCTGCCGTTTCTCTTGCAGATAAGCTTAAAGAAAAGCCGCTTGAAAATAAAAATGAAAACAAATCGGAAGTTTGCGTTAATTTAAAAAATATTACATTCGCTTATAATAAAAATCAAAGGGATATATTATCCTGCCTTGATTTCAAGGCATATAAAGCTCAAATTAATTGTATAATCGGCGCTAACGGCAGCGGCAAAACCACTCTTTTAAAGGTGATTGCAGGTATTAAAAAGCAATATTCGGGCAAGTCGAAAATTTTAGGCAAATGCTCATATATGCCCCAAAATGTAAAATATCTTTTCACAAAGGATTTGGTGAATGAGGAAATTGATGCTCAAACTGCCGAAAAACTCGGTATTGCCGATTGCCTTAATCAGCATCCGTTTGATTTGAGCGGCGGTCAGGCTCAAAAGCTTGCTTTCGGTATACTTCTTGAGCAGGATTCCGATATTCTTCTTCTTGACGAGCCTACCAAAGCGTTTGACGAATTTTCAAAAAATGATTTAAAATCGCTTCTTTTTGAACTTAAGGCACAGGGCAAAACAATAATTATGGTGTCACACGATTTGGACTTTGTCGGCGATATTGCGGATAATGTTTCATTTTTAAGCGACGGCATTATTTCTAAAGCAGGCGGCAGGCGAGAGGTTCTTTCAAGCCTTAATTTCTATACAACTCAAATAAGAAGAATTACTAAAAGATATCTTGCTTTTGCCGTTTCAATGGGGGATATCTTATGAAAAAGCTTTATCCCGTTTTGGTTTTTGCCGCTTTAATATTTATAGTTTTGTGGCAGCTTTTTTTCAGCAATACAAATTATTATTTGGTTTGCGTTGCGGTTTTAATAATTTCTATGCTCCCTTTTTTCTCCTCGTTTGAAAGGGGAGAGCATACGGCAAAGGATATCACCCTTATCGCTTCCCTGACCGCTCTTGCAGTAGTAAGCCGTGCGGTATTTTATCTTGTTCCTCAGGTTAAGCCGATTGCCGCAGTTGTCGGTGTAAGCGGTGCAGTCTTGGGTGCTAAAAGGGGATATTTAATCGGCGCACTCTCTATGTTTGCTTCAAATTTTATATTCGGTCAAGGTGCGTGGACTCCGTTTCAAATGGTTGCTATGGCAAGTGTGGGGCTTTGCTTCGGTTTGGTGTTTCGCCGTATTAAGCCTACTAAAATCTCACTTGCAATTGTCGGATTTTTATCAGTGCTTATCCTTTATGGGCTTATAGTTGATTTGTCCTCCGTGCTTTATTTCAACAGCGATATGTCGCTTAAAGGAATATTAGCCGTTTATGCCGCAGGAGTGCCGTTTAACCTCGTTTTCGCCGGAGTCACGGCAGTATTTCTATTTCTGTTCGGCGAAATATTTGTTAAAAAAATTGAAAGAATCAATATCAAATACGGTATTTGCCGTAATGATTAGAAAGGATATATAATTATGGATAACGAAGAAATTCAAACAAATGCTCAAAACAACAATAAAGATTCAAAGGAAAATCCCGATACAATCAATCGCCTTTGTCGCTTTGCTTTTATTATGTCAACAATCGGTGTTTTAACTATCGGTATTTGCCCTGCTTTTGGAGTTATGGGCATTGTTGTCGGCGCAATTTTTAAAAGCAAAAATTTTCCTCTTTCCGATTTGAACGAGGACAGAGTTAAAAAAGCAAAATTTCTCGGAATTGTATCGCTTTTTCTTTTTGTAATCGATATTGTAATTCTTGCAGTATTTTTGCCGAAAATTAAAGGATAGGAGATGCTTGGTGTGCCCCTTATGAGCGAAATATTATTTGAAAATAAAAATGCAACAGTCAAAAAGGTTTCAAAAGAAACGGAAAACGGTGCGAAGGAATACGTTTACCTTGACCTGCTTGATGAAAACGGAAATATCAAAACTTCAATTCCTCTCAAAGAGCCAAAAAAAGAAGAACAGAAAAACAATAATAAATAAAAGTAGCGAGCCGAATCCAAAGATTCGGCTCGCTCAGACT
>OKTB01001172.1_pt1 | contig 10887 bp, 10 predicted proteins | sample 1606131 | NCBI WGS metagenome assembly OKTB01 (sample SAMEA3879518, study PRJEB24766) | human gut metagenome | biome: human-associated habitat; feature: feces | place: USA | collected 1985/1987
AAGTGCCCAACGTTTTGTCGCCGTATCCTTTAGGATATTAAGACAAAACGTTCAAGCGTCAATAAATAAAAAAGCAAAGGAATTAGAAGCACGTAGGTAAATACGTATTTCTAATTCCTTTTTTCATAGTGGGTCCCCGAAAAGCGTAAGCTTTTTGGGGAGAAGGAGAAAGGAACGAAGTGTTTATTATAAATTTCACAGAAATTTATTCAAACACGAAATTTCTTTCGACGTTATGGCTGCTTATTCACAACCTTATTTTACTTTCTCTGCACGTTCGCAGTAATCCTTAATTACCGAGCAAGTGTGCGCCATTTGCTCCTTTTCTTTATCGTTAAGTTCGAGTTCAATAATATCCTCAATTCCGTTTCTGCCGATTACGCAAGGAACACCACAAGCTACGCCATCAATACCATACTCACCTTCAAGCAAAACAGAAGCCGGAATAACTCTCTTTTCATCGTGGAAAATTGCTTTGCAAATATCTGCACAAGCAGCGCCGATTCCAAATTCGGTTGAACCTTTTCCGTTGATAATATCATAGCCGATATAACGGGTTCTCTCTAACACGAAATCCTCTGTAAGCTTACTGTATTTTTCAGGCTTTGCCTCTTGAAGTTCTTTATAGTTTTTTCCGCCGAGAGTAAGAGTTGAAAAAGGAACGAATGAAGAGTCGCCGTGCTCGCCGATAGCACAGGTTGTTACGCTTTTTCTGTCTATATTTGCAAGCTCGCTGACTGTTCTTTTAAGCCTTGCAGTATCAAGAGAGGTACCTGTTGAAAAGCATCTTTCCCTCGGAAGTCCGAGATGAACTCTTGCATAATTTGCAATAACGTCGGCAGGATTTGTAATTGAAACAAAAATGCCCTTAAAATCAATAGGCTTAAGATTTTCAACAACATCCTTTAACATTCTGATTGAATCATCGAGCATATCGAGCCTTGTCTGTCCCGGCTTACGAGGCATACCGATTGAATTGACAATAATATCGGCATCCCTGCAATCTTCATAGTCCCCTACCTTAATTTTAGTTGTTGAGCCTAAAAAAAGACATGCATCTGCAACATCGTAGCAGTTTGCAACTGCCTTTTCACGGTCGATATCAATAAAAGCAATCTCATCGCAAGTACCCTGAAAGCAAAGTGCCATTGCAACGTGAGAGCCGACGTGACCTGCACCGATGATTACTACCTTGCGTTTATCTAACATAATTAATCCTCCAAACATATATTTACAATAATTATTATACACCTATTTATATTAAATTCAATAGAAAATAAAGTTTTACAAATAGGCAAAAAATTGTTGACAAGTCTATTTCTTAATGCTATACTTAAGCCGTAAGCAACTGTGATATCTCATTTAGCACAGTTGCTTGTAAAATAAAATTACAGGAGGGCGCTATGGAAAGTGATATATTGATTAAAACAGTTGACCTTTCCCGTCATTACAAAGTCGGCGAGGAAGAGGTTATCGCACTTGACAAGGTCAATCTTGAAATAGAAAGAAACAAGATATGCGCAATTTTGGGCACATCAGGTTCGGGCAAATCAACGCTTTTAAATATGCTTGCCGGCATTGAGCGACCGAGCGGCGGCGAGGTCTATATCGGCAAATACAGAATAGATAATTTAAGTGAAGCGGATTTGGCAAAATTCAGGCAAAAGTTTACAGGCTTTATTTTCCAGTCATATAACCTTATGCCGACTATGACAGCACTTGAAAATGTGGCATTACCGCTTATGTTTAAAGGCGTTGGCAAGGAAGAACGAGAAGCAAAGGCTATGGAAATGCTCAAACTTGTCGGAATTGACAACAGATATACGCACAAGCCAAAGGAAATGAGCGGCGGTCAGCAGCAAAGAGTCGGCATAGCAAGAGCATTTGTAACAGACCCAAGTGTAGTGTTTGCAGACGAGCCTACAGGTAACCTTGACAGCAAAACAACTATTGAGGTTATGGACCTTATAAAGCAACTTGTTTATACAAAAAAGCAAACGCTTGTTATGGTAACTCACGATGCAAATGTTGCAAAATATTCTGACATAACAGTCAATATTTCCGACGGCAGAATAACATCAAAAAAATATAACAGTTAAAGGAGAAAAGTAATGAAAAAAATTCAGTTATTAACTTCAATCATATTAACATTATTAATGATTATTGCACCGCAAAGCATTGCGCTTGCGGCAGATGACAGCTCTCAGGCATCGGCTGTAAGCCTTATTTCCGACGGCTTTTCCATTGATAAAAAGGCAATTTATGCAGGAGATACATTTAAACTTAAATATAAAATAAAGAATACAAATTCAAAATTAGACGTTAAAAATCTTAATATGCGCTTATCGGGCGGAGATACATTTACCGTTGCAAACGACGTGGATACCATTTATTCCCCTTCACTTTCAAAAGGTGCAAGCGCACAGTTTAGCAAGAACTTTTATGTAAGTGCAGGTGCAAGCGCAGGTATGTACCCTATCACAATCAGCGCAACATACGAGTATACCGAGGACGGAGAAACAACGAGCGGCACAGCGGAATTTTCATACACCGTTCAGGTTTTACAAGGCACGACTCATAGTGCCGGCAGCAGCCCAAGTCTTGTGGCAAGTTTTGGCGTAAGCAAGGCTAATTTAACGGCAGGCGATAATTTCAAGCTTAATTTCAAGCTTTCAAACAAGAGTGCACAGTACAACGTCAATAACGTAAACATCAAGCTTGCAGGCGGTGATGCATTTTCAATTGCAAGCGATGTTGACACAATTTATAAATCAAAAATCAATAAGGCTTCAAGTGCAAATTTTTCTAAGCAATTTATTTGTAACAAAGGAATTCCAGGCGGAATGTATCCTATCACGGCAAGTGTGACATACGAATATGTCGTAAACGGAGAAAAGCAGCAAGGCACGGCGGAATTCACCTTCAGCATCAAAGTCAATTCAAAGAAAAGATCTAAAAAAGCAAGTGAATTAACTCCTCAGCTTATTGTTTCAAGCTTTAGCTATGGCAAGGAGTCAGTTTCAGGCGGTAAAGAATTCACTTTAAGTTTTAATATCAAAAATAATTCATCATCAATAAAGGCGCAAAACGTTCTTATTAAACTTGCAGGCGGTGACAGTTTTGTTGTTGCAGACGGAACAGATACAATTTCAATTAAATCAATTAAGCCGAATGCAACAGTAAAAGTCAGCAAAAAATTCAATTGCTTAAGCACGGCTACATCAGGCGTTTATCCTATTACCGCTACTGTATCATACGAATATATAGAAGGCGGCAAGCAAAGCGGTTCTAGCGATTTAACAATGAGTATACCGGTTGTTCAGCCTGACAAGGTGCAATTCCAGCAAATCGCTCTTGCCGACAAAACAATAAATGTCAGCGAGGAAAACGATTGTGCATTCCAAGTAATAAATATGGGTCAAACAAAACTTTCAAACGGTACAGTCAAGCTTCTCAACGAAAAAGGCAAGGAGATAAACAGCGCTTACATAGGCAACATTGATGCAGGCGGACAGTTTGTAAGTAACTATACCCTTCCTGTTACATTTGATAAAACAGGAGATTACAAACTCACTCTTGTTTTTGAATATGAAAATGAGAATATGGACAAAAAATCTATTGAACAGGAATTCAAAGTAACAGTTCAAAAAGAGGAAGACCCATTTGACAAAGCGGGTGAAAATCCTGAAGACAACGGCAAAGATGAAGAAGACCACAGCAATACAAAAAAAGTTATTTTAGGCTCGGTTATCGGCGGTGTTGCCTTAATTGCCGCAATTGTAAGCACAATTGTTATTAAAAAGAAAAAGCACAAGAAAGGCAGTGTAAAGTTCGATGAAAAAATCTGACCTCTTTGCAATGGCTTGGGAAAACCTGCGAAATCGAAGAACGAGAACAAGGCTCACAATCGCAGGCGTGGTTGTAGGCACTTGTGCAATTATAATAATGGTTTCAATCGGCGTAGGCATTGATAAAATGATTACCTCACAGTATCAGTCCGATTCAACGCTTAACAAAATTACCGTTTACCCAATGGGAGATTATACGAACGATTCGGGAGAGGTACAAAAGGAAATGCCGTTTGACGACAGCGCAGTAAATTACTTTTCCAAGCTTAATAATGTTAAAACGGTTGTACCAACTCTTGAAGTAAGCTCATACATCAACATTTCACACGGAAAATATACATATAACAGCTCTGTATACGGTATTCCGCTTAAAGAAATGGAAATGCTTGGCTATAAAACCGACCAAGGCGGTTTTGATAAGTACAGGGAAAAGAATGCAGCCTTATTCGGAAATCAAATAATACAATTTTTTTCGGACAGTCAGGGCAACAATCCGAAATACAAATATGATGAAAACTATAACATCAGCGAGAGTGAGTTTGATTTTATGAAGGACACCTTTACCTTCTGCGCAAAAAATCAAAACAGTGACTCCGAAGGCGGCAACTATTCTCTCACTCAAGAAAATGGCAATGACGAAAGCTCAACCGGTTCACCATCTAAGCCGTCAACCGGTTCATCATCTCAGCCGTCAAACGGCGGCAGGCAAAGGTTTAATGTTATAGGTACATTAAAAAAGGCAAGCAACGACTCTGAGGCAGCAACGGCAATTTATATTGACCTTGATTTGGCAAAGCAAATTGTCAATGAAAGCAACAGATTAAGCAATATAAGAAACTACAAATTAACATATTCCTCAATTAACGTTTATTGCAACGACTCAAAGGATGTTGCGGCGGTAAAAAAGGAAATCCAAGATAAAGGCTACAGTTGTTCAACAGACGACGAAGGATTGCAAGAGCAAAAAAAGGTAATGCGAGTTGTTCAGCTCATTTTAGGTGCTATCGGTGCGGTTTCAATGTTCGTTGCGGCATTCGGCATCAGCAACACTATGGTTATGAGTGTTTTTGAGCGTACAAAGGAAATCGGCATTATGAAGGTTCTCGGCTGTGACATTAAGGATATCAAGGATATGTTCCTTTATGAAGCAGGAATTATCGGGCTTTTCGGCGGAACGATAGGAATAATCATAAGTTATATCATTTCAATTATTGCAAACCTTGTTGCCAAAAAGGTAATGAGTGGTATGATTGACACAAGTATGGGCGCAAAAATTTGCGTATCGTCAATTCCGTTATGGCTTGCGCTTTTAGGCATTGCCTTTTCAGTCGGAGTGGGTGTGCTTGCAGGTCTTTCCCCTGCTAACAAGAGCGTTAAGGTAAGCGCACTTACAGCGATACATAACGAATAAGAGCTATTTATGCAATAATTCATAAAATTAAACAAAGATAGCAAAAAAGCCTTGCGTATGCAAGGCTTTTTCTATACGCCGACAGACTTCGAGAAAGCGAGATAAATTTCGTATTTTGCGAGTGGGTACTGCCCCCCGAGCAAAAGACGGAAAGCGCCAAAAATTGCAAGGACTCGATGTCCTTGCAATTTTTCCAATCCCTCCGAGTGCAAAGGTCTCCATTGGAGACCCACGCCCTTTGCAAGGAAGGCGAAAGGGTTATATTGAATTTATACGGCGTGCTTTAGCCGCTTTATCAAAGTCCGAGGGGCGAACAATGTTCGCCCTTAATTTTACAAATGAGGTAAACTTTATGGCACAGCTTTGGAAAGGCAGATTTAAAAAAGAACTTGCGAAAGAAACTAACGACTTCAATTCTTCAATCAAATTTGATTCAAGAATGTTTGAAGAGGATATTAAGGGCAGCATAGCACACGCAACAATGCTCGGTGCGACAGGCATTATTGACAAAAGCGAAAGTGACAAAATTGTTGACGGCTTAAACGGCATACTTGACGATATCAAATCAGGAAAACTTGCTATTGATATGAGCGCCGAGGACATACACACATTCGTTGAGGGTGAACTTACGGCACGTTTAGGTCAAACAGGCAAAAGGCTTCACACCGCAAGGTCACGTAATGACCAGGTAGCGCTTGATATAAGAATGGTGCTTAAAAAGGAAATTGATGAAATCAGCGAAAAAATCAAGGGTCTTATCGAAGTTCTTTGCAACAAGGCGGAGGAAAATAAGAGCGTTATTATGCCGGGTTACACCCATCTTCAAAGGGCACAGCCTATCACATTCGGTCATCACCTTATGGCTTATGCGTCAATGCTTTTGCGTGACCTTGACAGACTTTCAGACGTTAAGCGCAGAATGAACGTTTTGCCGCTCGGTTCGGGTGCACTTGCAGGAACTACATATCCGCTTGACAGAAATATGGTTGCCGAGCTTTTGGGATTTGACAGCGTATCATCAAACAGCCTTGACGGCGTATCGGACAGGGACTTTTGCATTGAACTTGCGTCTGCGCTTTCGCTTGTTATGGTTCATCTGTCACGTTTCAGCGAAGAAATTATTATGTGGTGCAGCTGGGAATTCAAATTTGTTGAGCTTGACGATGCATTTTCTACAGGCTCAAGCATTATGCCGCAAAAGAAAAACCCCGATATTGCAGAACTTGTAAGAGGTAAAAGCGGACGTGTATTCGGTGACTTAACTGCTCTTTTAACTGTTATGAAAGGCATTGCGCTTGCATATAACAAGGATATGCAGGAGGATAAGGAGGCAATCTTTGACGCTGTTGATACGGTTAAAATGTGCCTTAATGCTTTCACTCCTATGATTGATACAATGACCGTGCTTAAGGATAATATGAGAAATGCGGCAGCAAAAGGCTTCATCAATGCGACCGACTGCGCAGATTATCTTGTTGGCAAGGGCTTGCCGTTTAGGGACGCTTATAAGGCAACCGGTGAGCTTGTTGCGCTTTGCATTGATAAGGGCTTAACGCTTGAAACGCTCCCTATTGAGGAATACAAAAACGTTTGTGATATTTTCGACGAGGGTGTTTACGAAGCAATCAATCTTGAAAAATGCGTAAACGACAGGCTTGTCGAGGGCGGCCCAAGCGTATCAAGCATTGAAAACCAAATTAAAAAAGCAAGAGAAATTATCGAAAAATAACATATAAATTCAGGCGGCACACATTAATCAATGTGTGCCGTTTTGTTAAATTGCAAATTATACGTTTACAGTCTATTATTCAAATTAAAAAGACATTTTTACGTTTATCGGTTGACTACCAAATATAAAAAGGTTATAATTAATTTCAAAATAGTATGTATAAGGGATAAAATTATGAAATACAAAATTGTAGTTGACAGCTGTTGCGATTTAACGGCTGATATGAAGAATTGGGATAATTTTGAGATTGTTCCGTTAACTCTTGAGATAGGCGATTACAGAATTTTTGATGATGAAAACTTCGACCAGGACGATTTCATTGCAAGAATGAAGGCAAACGGCGGCAATGCAAAATCTGCCTGCCCTGCTCCCGACGCATTCAAAAAGGCTTATGAGGGCGATTACGAGGCAGTTTTTGTTTTAACAATCACAAATCAGTTAAGCGGAACATATAACAGTGCGCTTCAGGGCAAAATGCTTTACGAAGAAGAATTTAACGATGATAAAAAAATCATTGTTTTTGATTCTCTTGCAACATCAGGGCTTGAAACCTTGGTTGCTAAAAAAATTAAAGCACTTGCCGAAAGCGGCAAAAATACAGACGATATTCAAAAGGAAATTGAGTCTTATATAGTAAATAATACCGGTCTTTATTTCTGCCTTGAAAGCTTGGATGCGCTCAAGTCAAACGGCAGGCTCTTTGCTCTTGCGGCTAAGGTGCTTGAAAAAATAAGGGTTAAGCTTATTTGTAGAAGAACAACTCAAGGCAACATTTCACTTGCAGCTCAGGATATCACGCTCAACCGTGCTATGATGAAGATGAGCAACCTTATTGCAAACGAGCTTGATGGCAAGGATTTAAGCGGCGAAACGCTTGTTATTTCTTACGTCTGCTGCGAGGACAGAGCAAAGCATGTTGCCGCAAAAATCTGCGAAAAGGCTAAATTCGGCAATGTTGAAATACTTAAAGCATCGGGTCTTAATTCGCTTTATGCGTCTGACGGCGGCATAATTGTTTCTTATAGTTTTTAAATAAAGGGCTTATCAGATCAAGACAGTTAGTAAAAAAATAACCGTATCTATTGGTGTAGAACGGTTATTTTTTGTTTTCAAATCTAAATTTGCTATTAATCACCTTTTGTTATATAATAAATTCATGAGAGAAATTACGTTTAAAATTGAAGAAAAGCAAGACGGGCTGATGATAAGGGATTTTCTAAGAAATTTCGGTGTATCAAGCGCTCTTTTGACAAAGCTGAAGCAAGACGAAAACGGAATAAGCCTAAACGGTGAATTTGCAAAGGCAATTGCGGTTTTGCATACAAGTGATGTGCTTAAAATAAGGATTAAAAACAAGGGCAAAATGCCCGAAAAATTCATCTGCGACAAAGTTAAGGTTGCTTATGACGACGAAGATATTTTGGTATTAAACAAGCCGCCGCTTATGCCTGTTCACGAAAGCAGAAATCACCGTGGTGACACGCTTGCAAACGTTGCCGCCTGTTATATGGAAAGCGACTGTGCCTTTAGGGCGGTTTATCGGCTTGACAGGGATACGAGCGGTCTTGTGTTAATTGCTAAAAACGAACTTGCGGCAAGTAAACTTGCAGGTAAAATAAAAAAAGACTACTATGCGATAGTCAAGGGCAAATTTGAGGGCGATGGCACAATTGATTTGCCGATTAGGCGAGTAAGGGAAAGCATTATTGAGCGTGGCGTTTTTGACGACGGCGAAAGAGCGATTACCCACTACAGGGTGATTAAAACCGACGGTAAAAGCACGCTTTTAAGGCTAAACCTTGAAACGGGACGAACTCATCAAATAAGGGTGCATTTTGCCCATCTCGGTTCTCCCCTTTTGGGTGACACGCTTTACGGCGGTGACTGCGCTGAGATTAACAGGCAAGCGCTTCATTGCAAAACAATTTATTTTACTCACCCGATTACTAATGAAAAAATCACGGTTGACAGCGACTTCCCCGACGATTTTAAAGGACTGATTTAATGCCGGCATATTCCACACATTATATTTTTGCAAAAGAATTAAAAGAAGAAATTGAAAACTGCGTTGAATTTAAATTAAATGATGCGGCACTTTTTATCGGCACGCAGGGGCCGGACATATTTTTTGACCACAGGGTTATGCCGTGGATGATAGGAAAATCGATGAGAAAAATCGGTTCGCTTTTGCACAGAGCAAAGCCGAGCGATATATTTGACAAAATGAGAGAATACATCAATTTGTCAGAAAGCAAAGATATCGCAAAATCTTATGCCGCAGGGTTTATACTCCACTATGCACTCGATCGAAACTGTCACCCATATGTATATGCCATTCAAAACAAAATGGTTGAAAAATATCCGCACCTCAACAGCCACACGGCGCACAATACGATTGAGTTTTCAATGGACACTTATCTTTTGACAAAAAGGTTAAAAGCAGAAAACGCTTACCTTTTTGATACCGAGGGAACAATTATTTTTAACGAGGCGGAGCTTGACGAGCTTGCAAAAATGATAAGTTATGTTACAAGCAATGTTACAAATAAAAAAGTGACGCCAAATGATGTAAAAACTGCGATAAAAGATTTGAAATATATTCAAAAGCTTACAACCGACAAAAGCGGCAAAAAGGAAAATCTTGTCAAAATTATTGACGGCATAGCCGCTCCTTTTTTGAATAATTTTAAATTTAGTGCATTGATGAGACCAAAAGACTTGGAAAAAGCGAAAAAATATGGTAATATAGAGCGAAAGACGTGGACCTCGCCTTATAACAAGCTGAAAAGAAATGACAGCTTTGAGGATTTATTTGAATTTGCAAAATCCGACGCAATCGATATGATTAACAAGTTTTTTGCAGGAGAGGACACATATAAAATAACGCAAAACAAATCATTTTTAACAGGAGTTGAAGTAAAATGAAAACTATTCCAAGCTTTCAAATAGACCATAATATACTTAAAAAAGGTATTTATATCAGCAGAATCGACGATGATATCACAACTTATGATATCCGTATGCGCAAGCCCAACAGAGAGCCTGTTATGACTAATGCCGCTATGCACACAATTGAGCATCTTTTTGCAACTTATGTAAGAAACACCGAATTTGGCGACAATATTATTTATTTCGGACCTATGGGCTGCAGAACAGGATTTTATTTTCTTACGAGAAGCCTAAGCGATAATTATTCAATAAATCTTATTAAAGAGGCATTTCAATTTATTGCAGATTATTGGGGCGTTATTCCGGGTGCGTCGCCTAAGGAATGCGGCAACTGCCTTGACCACAATCTTCCTCAAGCTAAGGAGGAAGCAAAGGCATTTCTTGAAATAATTAAAGATTGGACTAAGGAAGACTTAAAGTACCCAACTGCAGAGGAATAGACTTTGATAAAGCGGCTAAACCGCGCCAAATAGATTAAAATAAACCTTTTTGCCCCCCTTGCAAAGGGAGGTGGGTGCAACTTGTTGCGCTCGGATGGATTAGAAAAACGGCAAGGACATCGAGTCCTTGCCGTTTTTTGGCGCTTTACGTATTTTGCTCAGGGGCAGTACACACGTACAGCACCCATTCGCAAAATACGTAATTTATCTCACTTTCTCGAAGTCTTTGAGCACCATACCAACCGTACAGAAATATTAAATCTGTACGGTGCTTATTTTATTTATTGTCTATTTGAATTATATATTTTTCCTCAGGATAATAGCTTGAAAAATCGTATTTTCTGACCTCTTTATAAGGCTCGCCTTCGGTAACTCTTAAATCCTTGCCGAAGAAAAGTGTTTTAAGCTTATCTATATCATTTCTCTTTTTCTTATACATAGCTTATATCCCCTAATTACAAAAACCATATACATATTAATTATATCAAAAAAATAATTTAATGTAAATAC
>OKTB01001180.1_pt1 | contig 10799 bp, 7 predicted proteins | sample 1606131 | NCBI WGS metagenome assembly OKTB01 (sample SAMEA3879518, study PRJEB24766) | human gut metagenome | biome: human-associated habitat; feature: feces | place: USA | collected 1985/1987
CGATGCTCAAGGTGGACGAGCTTGCAAATGCCCTTCAGGTCTGCCTCGATAGCGGCGCGAAGAAGGTGCTGCTGCCCATTACATCGGCGGCTGATCTCGGACTTGTTCCGGCAGATTTGATCGGCTGCTTCAATCTTGTGTTCTATCAGAGCGCAGAGGACGCGGTATATAAGGCACTGGGCGTTGAGTAATTCCGATAAAAAGAGGTGAGACCAATATGCGCTGTCCGTGGTGCGGAAATCCGGCAACAACGCACGGGAATCGGTGGGAGTGCTATTATTGCGGCGACAGCGGAAATTTAAGAAGGACGCCGGTACAACAACCGGCACAGGTCACATTGACGCTTTCCTTTGTCTACCATGTTGATCTACCCGAAACGTGGAGCAATCTGAAAAAGGAATTGATTCAGATTGCGCCTAAAAACGCTTTGCTCTCGCAGCTTCTCGGAAAAGTGCTGCTGCATCACATCTCAGTCGGAATTCATCATGCAAGGACTTTGCCGGACGAAAAGAAGGCGGAGGAACTGCGGACTTTCCTGACTACTACCGCTGACCTGAATCTGGGTGAAAGCACAGAAGAGATCATGCGCGATGCCAAACGCGGCGTTCTGTTCTGTGAAGAAGCAGCCCTTTCCGAAACGGACTGCGGTACGTTCTGGACAGAACTGCTTTCGATGCGCCCCGTGGAAGACTACTATAACCACGTCGATCCGGACGGCTTGGTTGATCTTCTCTCTGAATTATCCTCTGCCTATGCCTACTTCGGCGGGAAAAAGGATGAGGAAATGGGCGAAGCGCAGGATTATCAAAATGCGCTGGAAGAAGCCTATAACACACACTGGCAGGACAAAGTGCTGCTGCATCCGGACATAGAACGCGCAAAACGCCTCTTGGCGCAGGGCAAGTTTCCGGATTACGAGGATATTTGCCGCGAGATTTTGCTGGTTGAATATCCGGAGGAAGTCCCGCATGAGACCGCCGAGGATTTCGATGAATTGTCGTGGGAGTCCATTCTGGATGATGTGTTCGCAAGCAACACGGCAAAGGGCATCCAGATGTGGCGAAGCCTTTTGAACATTGCGGAGCCGTCTCTGAAAACCGACGCTAAAACTGCCGAAAAACTTCTCCCGGATTGGGATTGGCTGGATTCTCCAAGCCATGATCAAGTGCTGCTGCTTTTGACCGCGCTGGATGACGAGAGGTTTGTATCGCAGATTTTTGAGAGCGCATCCATCGGCAGATTGCAGCTTGATGTTCTGAATGCTTGTCGTGACTACGGGCAAGAAATATTAGGACAGCATTGCCTTGAACTTGCGTTGAAGAATCCCTCCCTTGAAGAAAACTGGGAGAAGCGGCTCAAGCGAGTTATCACCGTAGCGCCGTCTTCTGGAAGGTCAAAGCCGCGATCTAATCCCAGCAAGACCATTGCAGACACGAAGTCTGATGACGGCACAGTGTATCACTATTGCTCTGTTCAGGTGCAGGGAACGCGCCGCCCGTATGCGTATCTGACCGGCGGCTTGCCGCTGAAGGTTGGAGATTGGGTCGAGCTTCCGTTTGGGAAAGACGATGTGCTACGGCATGGGCAGGTCAAAGACGTTATGGATTGTACGCGCATGGTCGCGCCTTGGCCTCCGGAGCAGACAAAGACCGTCATCCGCACGATAGAAACCCCGGCAGCAGTCACGCCGACCATTGAAGTTGCTGCGTCGAAGCCCCAGAAGCGCGTAGAACAGCGAAAAAAGGCTGAAAAAGTAGAAGTTCCCGTGATTTTCGCGCCTGAAACAAGGACGGAAGAGCCGAAAGCAGAACCTCAAGTCACCGAACCTGTTGCTTCAGAAAAAGATGAAAAGAAACCTATGCCGCCAAAGAAGCTGTTCCCGTTGGGGAAGATCATTGCGGCGGTTCTGGCAGTAGCCGTGATTGCGGGTATCTCTATTTCCGTCTCAAGCCGCAATAAGCAGAGAACAGCAGCTTATGAAGCCGCCCTTCAAGAGTTGTCAAGCGGCAATTACACTTCTGCCGAGCAGGACTTCTCTTCGCTTTCCGGCTATCGGGACGCCGCATCGTTGTCCGTCTACTGCAAGTACGCCGATATGTACAAAGGCAAGACGGACTACGCGGGCGGACAGGATGAGTTGGCAGACATCACGCTGCAATATGATACGAGCTGGCAGCAGGATGTTGACGCACTGGAGACCCGCGTCAAGGGCTACAAGGCGGAGAAAGACGCCGCCGAGGAAGCCGAGCGTCAACGCATCGCTGCGGAGAATTCCGCGAAGCGGGAACGAAGTCTGAAAGACAAGTATTCCGGGAAACTGCCCGTAGAAGGGATGCCGGTGAGCTGCTTGAAATACACTTCGCTCGGCGAACCGGACAAGAGGCTGAACTGCAAAAACTTTGAAAAGTTGGAGCAGAACCAGAAGTATTTCAATGTTTACTGGTATGATGAAAACGGAGAAATAATCGCTGCTGGGATGTGCGCTCAGTGGAAAGATGACAGCGAGTATATGCTGAAATCTTTCTCGCAGTATTATCCGTCAGGCAGTAATAAAGGACAGACCTTCAATTACGGCAGTGGAAGCAACACTTCCGGAAGCCTCCGGGATGACTATGATAGCCCCGAAGACCTCTGGGAAGATAACCAAGATTGGTATGAGGACGCGGACGAAGCGTGGAATGAGTGGTACGATGATTGAACCGTAAATGAATATGAAAAACCTCTGCCGATACCTGGATAGGGTAGGAATATATGTGCAATGCTGACAGATTGACAATGACGAACGAGGCATACTAAATGAATATAAAAAATCCTCTACCGATACCCAGATAGGGCGTCGATAGAGGATTTTGTTTGTCTTACAGGTATTTGGACAAGCTTGATCTGTTGCTGAAACCGCGCGGGGGATGTCCGGGACCCTACAATCCTTATTTCATGAATACTCTATATTTTTTTCCGCACTTATCACAAGAAACAGGTAAGCTCTCACCTGTGTACAGTGTGAAAACATCTTCGTTGTTTTCTAAGGTAACTTTATTGCCGCATTCACACTGACATACAGGAATAGGAGAAAGCCTAATAGTGTTTTCATCAACATATACGGGTTCCGCATCTAAATCGATTACTTCAGGATCGTCCAGAGGAACTTCAGTTACAATATCTCCGTCACCGCTATCAAGAATATAGTGAGGGCGCTTTTTCAATTCTTCGTATTCTTCTTTAGAATGGCCCTCGTATACCTCACAGAATTCATCATAATCGTCAAATTCGTCAGCATCCAAGATCAAGTACCAACACGAGGACTGCACAGACAAAGATCCGTTTTCATACTTGATTATGAAGTCCATATACTCACCGGAACTCTCACTTGTATCAACAGTACCAGAGATTGTGAATCCAGAAATGGTGGGAGCATTTTTTACCATCAGTTCAGCTAGTTTGGCAACATCCTCGACCCATACGAATTGATAGGTTTCCTCAATTTCAATACGATTCTTTTCGAACATGGACTCGTCGTCAAACGCATACGCCAAAACAGCCGTTGCCTTTTTGATCGCTTCGTCTGTTCCAACTAATTCGATGGTGTAATTTGAGAAAGCGTTCATACAATGTTCCTCCAATTTATGTATTATGTTGGTATACTGTAATGCGATTACCACTTCATCGTGTTGCAAGATTGGTCTAAAATCAACGATTTCATAGTAATAGTACAAGTATAGTTCCTATAAATTTTGTTGTCAAGTTGCATTCTCCGTTGGTTATATTGAGAATGTTATCGTTATAGAGCATCACGACATTTTCGGCAAGGCCAACGGAAAATCCAACGCATAGAGACCTCACATGTGGAGAAAGCGGGAGATACAGGACATAAGCTTTTCCTTTACGCCACCGGCGAGATCTGCTATACAGTTTCAAAGGTCGTGAGCGTCAATGCGGATTCGATTATTGAAGAGCTTGCCATAAAAGGTTACAGCGACCTCACGCAGTTTGAGTCGGAGCAGGACGAATAACTGGAAGGAGATATTCCCATGATCGTAATTGCCTATTTGGCTCAGGAGAATGGTAAGCATTGAATAGTGCTTGGTATTTTTGCCTATCGTATCGTCTTATAATGGAAAGAAACGAAAATGGGAAAGTGGGTGCTTGGTGATAATCTCTCCGCTTTTGCAACTAGGCAATCATCTGCCAAACCTCTTAATTTAGGTCAAACTCTGCATAGGAGTCTACTGATTTTGTCCTCAGATTGAGCTCATCATGTTCTTGTCCGCTGCACGTTTCTGCGCAATTATAGCTGCAAAGCCGCTCCGCAAGCGTCAAAAGCGCCGCTTCATCCCCATTCCATGTATAGCGGATGTCATCATATCCGTGACCGAATACTTCACCGTAGCGGTTTGGGCTCGACTGATGAATGTAAGCGAGCATATTCTCAATGGCTTTCTTCCGCTCTTCCCCTGAACTGTTCAGCACTTTACGTGCGTGTTCGCAAAGTACATCATCGTTGTCCGGAACCGGATCGGCGTGATCGCCCCATGCGCTGTACTTCCGATGAACAGAGATCTTTGCAATATCATCGGTCGATGAGATGTTTTTGCTCACATCGGCAATGAACTTATCCTTCTGCGCGCGGATATCCCGCTCATGGGTGTCGTTTTCTTCATCATCGGGTTCATAGTCATCCGATACCGAATCCATGAGAAATCTGGCAAGGCCTGAAACATCTTTGAAAATGAGGGCCTGTGCCGGATTTTTCTTTTCTGCGTCGATCGTGACGGAGATCGAAGCATTCTTAGCGCTCTTGCTCCGCTTCGACAGCGGCTTTACGCTACTGACGATCGCCTTTGCTTCGATGGCATCATTGTCAAAAACGTACTTGACCAAATCCAGCGCCTTACCGGGAAGAACGCCGATTGAACCGTCTTTCGTTCTTACATCTACGATATAATCGACCTCATCCATCCAGCGGATCCGAGTTATCCCCGGGATCTTTACCAATTCGGCAACATCCCCGACCTTTACGTTTTCAATCCGCTCATTTCGGCCATCTTTGTCGAGCCCCTCAAGGTCGAATTTTACCTCATGCGCCGCCTTGATTGCCTTTACCAGATCATCGGTCATAAGCATTTTCAAATCAGCGTTGAACTGGCAATCACCGCCAGAATCGGGATAATAGTCATAGGGATTCTCTTCAAAAGAAAAAGAATGCCCGTTGTTATCTTCAACGGTGACTAAGACCGAAAAACTACTACTGCTGGAATTGGTCACAAAATCGGTTCTGATTTTCATAGTTTCCCCCTTAACTACACTCTTTTGCTGCTGTTACAGCATACGATTTCGGGCATGAGCGGGCAGCCGCCCATACACAACTCCTTCTTCCCACAAGCAGGACAAGCATTTCTCATTCTGCTTCTGAACTGCTCAAATGGTTCACTGTTCCAAGCCGCTGAAATGCTCATTTTGCGCAGTGAGACCTCGTATCGCTTATTCCGGTCAAAGCTGCACGGAACCATGGTCAGATCCGCGCCAATATAGCAGCTGTATCGTCCACCCTCGCAGGTATCCAGTGACTCAGGCACGATAGCCCTGCAAAAGTTGATCGCTCCCGGTACGCTGCAGCTATCCATCCCTACTTTGAACGGATGCCGCTTATCTACTTCGGCAAAAAAATCTGCGATTCTCGGATCGTCGGGGGTAAGCATATTTTTCCTTATCCCCTGGCCGACGGGCTTATACAGGAGAAAGATCACGGCGTTGATCCCTTGTGGAAAATCATTTCGTTTCAGGCGGCCAATCGCCTCGGCAATGCTGTTTTTGCCCAGCACATAGTGAATATTGGTTTTAACCCCGGCATCCAGCAGCTGCCTGATCGCCGAGAGCGTATACTCGCTCCGATACCAGCTGACCGCCACGGCGCCGCAATACTGCTTACATAGCTTTGCGATTTCTGGCGTCATGCCATAGCCGGACGTCGTAAAATTTGGCACGAGATTGTTTTCACGGCAGATTTTCAAAATCTCTTCAAAATTTTCGTGCTGATCAGGGTCGCCGCGTCCGCCTAATGCAAACTGGCTGCACCAGCCTTTGGACTGTTCGGCGATCCACCGGAAATCCGCGACAGACATATTGGGTTCTGCAATCATCTGGCCGCTCTGATAGCAGTCAATGCCCGCCTTTGTGCACAGTCCGCTTCTTCCGTGAATGCAGTGACCCATGATGCCAACGTCAATCAGGTGCGGATAGGAGGCCATGAAGGGATCCTTGCCGGTGTCTCTGCCGTTTTCATCCAGTATTCCGGTGCGAATGTATGCGCCGGTCTGCGTATCAAACGCGAACTTGAAGTGGTACTTCTTGTCATGGATCACATATTGCATCTTTGATCACCCGTGTTTCTTGGTGGATTGGAAGCATACTCGTAAGGCAATTTGTCCTGGTAGTACATGGAGAGCGATTTCTAATATCGTTTACTCAATAGGCGACAACTCGCCGTAAACGTGTTCTTAGATTATCACATTTGTAAGATTTTCTGTCAATGCTTTTTCAGCCTAGTGGACCGGTGACGATGCAGGTACCTTTGAATATTCTGGAATCGATGTTAGACGACCAACGAAAGTGATAGGTCCATTTCAAGCAATTTCAAATAAGTGAAAACACGCATGCGGGGCGTTTTTTAAATGTCGAGTTGAATGATTATGGACTGAGTAAGTGCACTGTGCACTAATGACAAGTTGAAAACCAATAAAATATGTGGTAAAATGCACTAACAAGAAAATGCTGGGAAGATTTGAAAGATGAATGTGTTTGCGTGTTGCTGATAATACGTGGACAATAAATTGAATTTGCAGTTGCTTGATAAATCTGGCGCTATGAAGGAACTTGACATAGAATCTTATTTTCAAAAAGCAAGGGCTTGCCGATATTCATTCATTAGCCGACAACGCATAACGCTAATTGGATCATGAGGAAGATCGCGGAGTGGACTTTTTATGAAAATTGTTGAGGACTCTCTTATCGCTAGCAGAGGAAATAACTGGGGATTGCCGCCGAGTGGCAGAAGGCCTACAAGAATACTAAGAGTGCCTATAGTTCCAAAAGAAACTCTTTTTATACTGGACGGAAAATCAGAAAAAATGTAGAGGGCAGAGCCGCGTCTGCGACCCTATTGTACGTCGGAGGGATATTTCAATGATGAGATTTAACGATTTTTTAGATGCTGCAAATACCCGTATTTGTAAAGCAGCTCCCGCCGCAAAGGTGAGTATTCGCTGGATTAGCAAGCCTCAGGAAGAAGCACGTATAGATGTCTTTGTTCAAGCAGGAAGTGCGAAAGCGGCTGTATCATTAAATGTCAGTTCTGCATACAGATCTTACGATTACGAACATCGAAACAATTACGAGTATTATAAGAGAAACGGAACGCTGGAGAACATGGCGGATATTTGTCTTGACTCATTTACGGCGGCTGCTAAGCAGGCGATATCTGCTATAAAAAATACTATTACAAAGAATGATGGCAAGGTGTTAGAAGGCGCGGCTTTTGCAAACAATTATTATATTGATCAAAAAATATCGCTGCCAGATAGCATTGAAGTGATTGGCGCGAAGGCCTTCTGGTGTTGCTCAAGTATCAAGCAGATAGTTTTTCCTCATAATTTAGTGGAAATTGGAGATTCGGCTTTTCGAGGAAGTTGTATTGAAAGTGTCGAATTGTTCTCTGGCGTGAAGCACATTCGGGCCGGTGCCTTTTTGGAATGCACACGATTGAGGAAAGTATTATTGCCTGAAGGATTGGAGGAAATCGGGAATTTTGCATTTCAGGGGTGTTACGGACTAAAAGAAATCAACATTCCCAGCACGGTTCAAAAATTCGGTAAGGCAATTTTTGAAGACTGTAAAGCATTAAAAAAGTTAACCTGCTTTGACAACTTCACTATTGAAACGGATACATTTGGAACGTTTCTCCCAACGGGATTGATTAAAAGCTTGGAAACTCTTGAGAATAAAATGACGACATCTGCTTTTCAGAAGTATGTTTTAGTGGATAAAGTATGGTCCAAATTAAATCTTGAGACACAAGCATCATTTTTTGTCAAAAGGAACTCGAAGGGCTCGTTATTCTGCTACAGTAAATGCATAAAGAAAGATGATGTTGAGCAACTTGGAGAATCTTTGCTTAAAAAGGCGGCGGTTGATAAGTCTAATGATCTGAATCGGGCATTATATAATTTTATAACTTTGTTTCACGATTTATCCAGTAGAGAGCAAGCTATTAAGATGCTGACTATCCTTAAAAATCGGAAAAACACAGAAAAGCTGATCGCAGGGCTTGAACAATTGGGTGCTATAAAGCAATTATTCAATGAAGTGTCAGACGTTCAAACGCCAAGTGGTGTTGCTCTTACTCCCAGATCAGAAGAACTGAGTTATGAAACAATCGACTCTCTTGATGATGACTTTTTTGCTGATATGGTGGATTTTGACCTACATACTCCCATAAAAACAAAACTAAAAAAAGTCATTGTCACCGTTAATGATCTGAAGTTTATCGTGAAATTCCAGAGCAATCAAACGCTAAATAACGAATTGTCAGGGCTTTCAACAGAAATGTACGATCCCTTCTATGTCATTGATAGCGGGATGTATGAAGAATTTAGCGAGACGGCAGATTGTCAGCCTGACGGACGACCGCATATATTAATTGACGCAAAGGCGGATCATATTTCCACTGAGGTTTTTATAAAAAGACTGAAATTTTTTGCAAAAACAGTTGATTCCCTTCGGAATGAGAATGTTCTCAGAGCAATGATAGAAATGATGCCGAAAAAGAAAAACGGAACCTTATTCGTCAAGAGAACGTCAGTGATTGCTCCTATAATGCTTGCAGATAGCTTTTTAGGCTTTTATGTGCTCTGCGCAAAGGCCATAAAGGACACGGAGGCAGAAATTAACTTAAAGTATTATTCCTTCAGGCGAATGGAAGAAGTTCATGATTTTTTAAAAACGGCGAATGACGCTCTTAGGAGCATCATGAAATATGAGACGCTTTAGAAGCAAATATTGTCGTTGTACTATAGGAGGTCTCGGCGCTTTTTTGCTTGACTTGGGTTACTCTTTAGCGCTCTTAATTCCGCCATCCCCGTGTGTTACTAGGCTTTTGCGGTAATCTATGCGGTCAAAAACGCTTCCTGGTGAATACTCACCACCGCTGGTCGGGAAGCGTTTTTCATTACTGTTGGTCTCTTTACAACTCTGTGGGGGGTAAAGAGATAAGGTAAGATAAGGGACCTGTTGACAAAAGCAAAAATTCTGCTGAAACCCACAGTGGTTCCAGCAGAACAGTAAATTTGGAAATAGCGAAAGATGGCATTTACCATCCTCTTGAGGTTTAGGGCCATGGCGGCAAGGAGGCATTCTTCCGTAGCTGCAAGAATGCCCCTTTTTCGAATCCTTGAAATACAGTGTTCCCGTTTCAAGACGGAGAAGCTGCCCTCGGCCCAGATTTTACGAAGCCGCATCATGGCCAGGTATTCTGGAGTTCCCACGCGCTGATGCCCTCTGAAAAATGCCGGATAGCAGCTGCTGGCCAGCACTCTGCGCCGAATTCCAGCCTTGTCAAAACAGCTCGGCCGTTTTGGACAGCGCATACAGAAATCGCCCTCGACCTGGTAGCACCGCAGATATTTGCCCGTCGATTTGCTGCAATTTAGCCTGTGGTATGTAAGAGGAACTCCTTCCGGACAGATGAATGCGTCGAGCTGTGGATCGTAGGAGAATCCATATTTCTCAGGTGGATTGGAGAACTGAATTGCGGGGATATATCCGGTAATGCCCAGAAGCTCCAGCCCTCGGTGAACAGCGCCCGTCTCATATCCGCGATCCAGAGCAAGCCGGCTCATTGGGATACCAAGATTGATTTGCCGTTCCAAATGCCGCAAGACCAGAAGGCTTTCCTTCTCATTGGCAGGATATACATCAACGCCTGTTAAAATGCCGTGTTTGCAGTCCACAGTTGCTTCCATCAGATACCCGATGCCGCGTTTGCTGCCGTGATTGATATAACCGCTGTCTGAATCTGTTTGGCTGGTGGTACGGCACTTCCTTACAATTTTTGTTGGCGGCTTTTTGAAGCACGGCTGATTGGAAAGCTCTTCATCCAAAGAATCAAGATAGCTTTGCATACTCTGTTCAACTTCTATTTCTACATTGATCCAGCTTTCTCTTGATACGTTGGCCGGAATGTAGCTTCCATCCGCAGCCATAGCTTCTCCGTCGATCAGCCCGCTGTCTATGCATTGCTCGACTATTTCATAGAAGGCTTTCTGAAAGAGATCGCTCTGCTGCCATTTTCGTGTTCTGGTCTTGCTGAATGTGGAGTGATTCGGGATCGTGTCATCCAGTTCAAATCCGCAAAACCACCGGTAGGCGATGTTGAGCTGAACTTCCTCTACCAACCGCCGCTCCGATTTGATGCCATACAGGTATCCGATCAAGAGCATTTTGAACATACTGACAGGGTCGACAGATGGACGGCCTGTTGCCGGATAATATGGTGCCAGAAGATCATAGATGAAATCAAAGGATACCATCCGCTCGATCTTCCGCAGCAGGTGGGTTTCTGGAATCAGTGACTCTATATCTACGAAAATCATTGCCATTTGTCTGCTTTGGCGTCCCATCATGCTGCATCCCTCCTTGTGGTTATTCTACCATAGAACGGACGTATTTGCTACCTTTGTCAACAGGTCCCGTATCATGCGTAAAATGGGGTTGTTTCCGCCCGGAAAACCGAAAAATACATATAAGCC
>OKTB01001183.1_pt1 | contig 10787 bp, 6 predicted proteins | sample 1606131 | NCBI WGS metagenome assembly OKTB01 (sample SAMEA3879518, study PRJEB24766) | human gut metagenome | biome: human-associated habitat; feature: feces | place: USA | collected 1985/1987
TGTATGGCAACATCTATCGCACGCGTCAAAGCTTCAGTGTTACCAATAATACCGAACCTTAGTTTTACCTGTTGTATTTCCGCTTTTGTCATATTCGCACTAAACTCCCTTCCTGATTAAATATCATCATCTACTGTATCGAGCTTCAGTTTATCACTGTCGTCTCGTTTCTCGTAATACTGTTTACGCAACGGATTGGCACGAGCCACTTTTTCCCGCTGACGATTACGGAACACATCGATGGCAACATAGATTGCCTGACGGAAAGAATCTTCACAAGCCACTCCCTTACCTGCAATATCGTATGCCGTTCCATGAGCCGGAGAAGTACGTACTACCGGCAGTCCTGCCGTATAGTTCACCCCGTCTTCCATAGCCAAGGCCTTGAACGGAGCCAGCCCTTGATCGTGATACATCGCCAGGATACCGTCAAAATGAGTATAATTGCCCGAACCCATAAAGCCGTCGGCCGCATAAGGACCGTAGCAAAGGATTCCTTTCTCTTCCATTTCTTTCATGGCAGGGATAATCACTTCCTGCTCTTCCATTCCCAACAAACCACCGTCTCCGGCATGAGGATTGAGAGAGAGCACCGCAATACGCGGAGCGCCGATACCGAAATCCTGTTTCAGACAACGATGGAATATCATCAGTTTCTCCTGAATCAGTTCTTTGGTAATCGTAGTCGCGATCTCTCTAACAGGGATATGTGTCGTCACCAAAGCCACCCGGAAGTCATTCTTCATCAAAATCATCAATGACTTATCACCATTGCCCAGACGTTCTTCGATATATTCCGTATGTCCGGGGAAGGAGAACTCTTCCGACTGAATCGTATGTTTGTTGATCGGAGCTGTTACGATAACGTCTATCAGCCCTTCGCGATATTCTTCGATGGCACGTTCCAAAGCCCCCAGCGCAGCTTTACCGGCTTCGGGATCGGGTTTGGAAAATTCCACTTTCACCTCATCATCCGTACAGTTCACCACGCTCAAACGGTTGTACCCCGCTTCGGTAGCAGAGTTGACAATACTGAAATTGGTTTGTATATCCAGCGCTTTGCGATGATAAGCCGCTACTTTCGGTGAGCCATAAATGATCGGAGTACATAGTTCCAACATCGTAGGGTCGGAAAATGTCTTAAGAATCACCTCATAGCCCACCCCGTTAATATCTCCTTGGGTGATACCTATCCTTATCTTGTTATCTTCCATGTTTTTATTTATTAGTTTGTTCCGCTTCCTTAGATGCTTCTCCCAATGGAATCTGATTCTGCTGAACTTCATTCGGAAGTTTCAGTGTATACAGAGATGCTTCCATCTGGCGTACCAGGTTGCGTTTCATTTTATCAGGTGAATAAACAAATATTTCTGCTGTTATAATTCGTTGGTTTTTCTCGTCCAGACGAGTATGAGATACATACGGACCACCCATAAAGTCGCCCTTCATACGCCACAGGCCACGTGCTTCCATTGTGTAGCTGTTCTGTACATTGATCGGACGGACATCGGTCAGCAAACTATCGGTCGACATATAAACGCCCTCCTTGAATCCGGGAATATTGGCTTTCATCACGGAGTCACGTTTGTGCACAAAATATTCTTTGGTAAACGTATCCTTGTCAGTGTACGGATAAGAGTACATCACAAAGTTACGGTCGGCAGTACCTGTGTTGGTAGAAGCCCAGAAGAAATCATCCCCGGTCTTTGAATTAGCCAGTTCGGCATCCACCCAGATGTCGCATCCGAACAAACTGTCCACTTTCTGCGAAATGAAGTTACTGTGTTTCCCTTCCAGGAACGTAATCTGACGGTTCATTTCCGCACGGGTAAAGAAGTCGACAATCGTCTTTTTGTTCTCTTCCACAAACTTCTCAAACTCTTCTTCGTTCGGAGCCTGGATAGTCAATATCATCTGCGGATTGGCATACACGTCCTTCGCATATTTGAACGAGGCTTTCGTATATATATCCTGTATATCTACAATAATAATGTTACGTATCAACTTCAGCGTAGAATCATAATCTTTCGGCGAAGTATACATAATCCGGAAAGAAGGTTCCGACTGCGGCAAACCGGGCATATCAGCATCGAGCGCATCATGTAAAGCCCTTCCGGCAGCACGATCCCAAACACCGTGATCTACTACAACCAAAAGCTCGTAAGCACGACCACTAGAGGTGTGATTTCCTTTCAGACCACAAGATGCAACGACAAAGGCTACCAAAGCGATGCATAAAATAAAAGAGTACTTTTTCATGATGTTCGGTTTTATATATTAACTTTCATTATTTTTCTCCTGTTTCGCTGTCGACAGCATACCGCAAGCGGCAAAAATATCTTCACCCCTGGATGAACGGATAGTGGTGAAAAGTCCGTGTGACGTCAGATAATCACGAAAACGGGTCATCGTATCCATATCCGCCCCCTCGAGGTCTACCCCCGGTATGGCATGAAAACGAATCAGATTCACCCTGCAATCCAGCCCGCGAAGAAGTTTCAGCAACTCTTTGGCATAGACCTGCGAATCATTGAGCCCTTTAAAAACAATATATTCAAACGAAAGTCGACGTTGTTTACTAAAATCATAGTTTTTTAACAGTTCCACCATTTCGGTGATTGAAAACGCCTTTTCCGCCGGCATTAATTCAGCACGCTGAACGGTCAGCGGAGAGTGAAGGCTGATGGCAAGGTGGCAGTCATTTTCTTCAATAAAACGCTGCAATCCTTTCCGTAGCCCGACAGTAGAAAGCGTGATACGCTTCGGACTCCATGCGTAACCGTAGGTAGCGGTCAGTAGTTCCAATGCTTTCAATACCTCATCCAGGTTATCGAGCGGCTCGCCCATTCCCATCATTACGACATTAGTCAGTTTGTCCCGTTCCGGCAGCGAATGAATCTGGTTTATGATCTGGCTGGCGGTCAGGTTAGCCGTATACCCCTGTTTGCCGGTCATACAGAACTTACAGTTCATCTTGCAACCTACTTGTGACGACACACACAACGTTGCCCGGTCATCATCCGGTATATAAACCGACTCTACAAAATGGTTCTCACCCACTTTATAAAGATACTTCACCGTACCATCTACAGAGCGCATTTCATCTACCGGAGCTTCCGCTCCCACCTCATAGTTCTGCTTGAGCAACTCCCGGTGTTTCAATGACAAATTAGTCATATCATCAATCGAGGCTACCTTCTTTTCGTAAAGCCAGGATGCAATCTGCTTGGCAGCAAAGCTGGGCATACCCAGTCTTTTTGTCAATGATTGAAGCTCTACAAGAGTCATTCCTAAAAGGGGATATTTAGACATTCTTCTTTCTGTTGATAGTTTATATCTGCAAATGTAAGGAAATAAAGTCGATTTCCGTATAGCAGGAATGTAAAAGTTAACAAAAAAGGGAAGTATGCCTCCGTTATGATTCAACCACGCTGATATATTGAAGTAGCTTTTGCGCCATTTCAGAATCCTCGCCATTCTTTTTCACTTCATGACCGTACGCCTCACGGAAACAAGCCAGCGCCTCTTCCCGTTCATTACAAAAGCTGTGCAAAACCCCTAAATTCTGACAAGCCAGAATCGTATCTTCATCCTCCCATCCCAGATATTTCTTTCGCAGTTCAAGCTCTCTGAAGAAAGCCTCTTTCGCCATTGGATAATTCTCCAACTTCACATAAGCCTGTGCTTTGTAATAATATACCAGACAGGAAGCATTAGGGTCAGTATCATCGTGAAAATCCAAAGACGTTGCAATACGAATCACGTTATCATAGTCTTTATTCATGTAATACTGCTGCATAATATCACATCTCAATGCCTCGTAGCGGACAGTCAGTTCCGCCAGACGCGGTTTTTCGCTGAAATACATTTCATGCAGAAGAGACTCACGGAAGAATAAAGTAGACGCCTGCTCATCGCCACGTTCATTCATCATCCGTTTTAATTCCCTGCATAGATAATACAACTGTTTATGACAAGCGACGATCTGTTTTTTGCTGTCTATCTGTATAGCAATGTCCAACGCCTGATTCATCAGCATCCATGCTTCATCGTATCGTTTGATATAATAAAGACATTTACCCTGCATACGCAAACATTTAGCCACTCCACCGGACAGTCTGCCATTCAATGACTCGTGCATTTCAGCTACTTTCCGGAATTTCTCGGCAGCACTCTCTTCCTCATCCTTATAGTAATCACAATAAGCCAGATATTCGGAAAGTTCAATGACTTCTGCCTGACTCTTCTCGTCAGCAGAAGCCGCATGATAATCAAGCGCCCTATTCAGATAGGTCACTGCTTCATTGTATTGCTCATTGTAGTAATATGCCAGAGCTAGATTTCGGCAGGTGTTGGCAATCTCCAGTTCCGGAGTCGGTACTATGTTTTCCTGCATCACCAATGCTTTCAGGAAACAGTCGCATGCCGTTTCGTATTCTTCATTACGGGCATACCGGCATCCCTCATTCATCTTCAATACCGACTTGGCAATGAGTGGCATGGCAGCACCTTCCATACTCTTCTCACTCACAGCAGCTGCCGCCTTCGTCAGATGGAAAGAACTGCTCAAGAAAGTAGCCATATCATTAGCAATGACAGGAATTAAAAAAGAATCGATCTCATCAAAGTCCAATTCGGCATAGACTTCAGGCGTAACTTCAGGATTGTCGTTCATGATCGCCTTCCAGCTATCTTCCAACAAAGAACGATTCGTGCGATACAGAATCTCGAAAATCTCCACATCACAAATCCAATCCTTCAATATATCCCATTCTTGCATCTTATAGCATTGATAGGTAATCTCCACTTTATAGCGATACGAATCATGGTAGCAGAACTGTTTCATGCGATAGTTATAATCGGCAAAAGTCAACGGATGGGAAAGGATCTCTTCCTCATCCAGCAGAGCGGAAATAATTTCATGGCGACTATCATCTATACATTCGTCATCTTGAGCGAAATAGCGTTCGATCGCCTCTACCATTTGTGTGTCACCAATGCAATATCGTCCTCCTTTGTTGGTGAGCCAGCTACTCATTTCCACTCTCAACTGCGACCAAAGTATCTGATTAATGTCTGCCATGCTCTTCACTTCATCTTCGGTAAATCCTTCTAAAGTAAGTGAAAGCATCAGAAGCGTTCTTCCAATCTCTTCGAAACCATAATCAGCCGACAAACGCCGTAACACACTGTCATAGAATTGCCCAACCTCATTGAGCCGGCAATATCCACTCATATATTCATTGAGAGCATCGTACTGACCGAACGAAACCAGCTCGTTGAGCAATACACTTAAACAGCGCGGTTGTTTAGCCAGCACCCACGAAGCAAGAATATCTTCCTGTTGTGCAGACAAAGCCTTGGAGTAAGTAGACAAATATTGCTTTGAGAACGACTTGGCATCCGCCTGTGAAAAACCATTCAACTGGAAATGGGCGTAGCCATTCTGAACAAAGGGCAGGTAGGCAGTGGATGACGCAGAAAAGCTCAACACGACTTTCACGTTCGGGGGAATAGATGCAAATAAAGAAAACAGGGATGCTTCAGTCGGATTCAGATAACTAATGTCATCAATCAGCAGAATGATAGGATATCTTGATGCACCCAACGCACTCCACAACTGACTGAACTTTTGGATAGAATTCAAATCTTCTTCAATCTCCTTGAGGTTTCGAAGTGTGTTCCCTGAAAAAGTGTTCAAGCCAGCATCTCCCATCAAAACCGAGTTTTTCACGGCATCCATGATAAATTTAGCAGTACTTTGGGTCGAGTCCAGTTCTTTTGAGACTTCCGCCGCGAACAAATTTTCTTCACCCAAAGATTGATGCTTGAGTGCGTTCTGGCATTTGGAAGCTAACATTCTCGCCAACGTTTCCGGATAAGAAGACAATGTAGTACTATCCAAGCGATGATAGATAGGAATCATCGGCATATCATTGTTCACCAAATCGCTCCAATGAGCCAACAAAGCGCTCTTGCCAAGACCGCAACCGCCCGTTACCACCAGACACCGCTGTTCATCCGCTGCCAAAAAGTCAGCAAACGCCTGATCTGCTTCAGGTATTGGGTGATAATTGAATAAGAGCTCATTGCGCGTCAGTTGTTCTTGCAATGCTTGATTATCTTCAACGGTCAGTACATCCGGAAACTCCCGTTCAAGCAATTCCGTGAAAGCAGCTTCCACAAGGTTACACAACTGATCGGGCGAATCATACTCCTGCACAGGATAACGATCCTGTTGCAAAATACTCTCTTTCAGACGTTTCAGTTTAAGAGCCTCCTCTTCAGGGCAAGACAGTTCATCATCTGCCGACTGTTTTATATAAAAATAGGCATGTAACGGATTGGGATTGCGCAGTACACCAAACTGCATTTCAATTTCCGTCACACTCAAATGGTGATTCAAGTCATCTTCTATCCAACGATATTCCAAGCTGTCATTGAGAGTTTGAGATAAATCTTCATAACTGGGACACCATCCATAGCGGTCGCCTACCATACCAATGAAGAAAGGCCGGGAGTTAACGATCTCTTTCAGGCATATTTCAACAACCTTGCCGCTTTTCGCATCTTCTTCTGTGATTCCCCAACGCAAATCAACCAATGAAATGGTGGCACCACGGCTGGCAGCCTTCACTTGCAAACCCTTAAAGAGTTTGACTAATGCAGAACGTTCCATCTCCATGTCTCTGAACGTTGACGAAAGGAAAACACGGATAACACGTGAATTTTCAGCGGGAACTGAATACTGGGCTAGTTGTTTAGTCATAATATAGATTCGTATTAGTTAATGAAGTATTTCACAAAGCCAATTGATAAAGATTGGCAAGATATGGAAATTTAATCAGATAACAAAGACCATAAACAAAAAAACGAGCACAAAAAAGGCACGGATTACACGGGTTTCGCGGTTCCCTCATAAGTTTAAACCGCGTAATTCCGTGTAATCCGTGCCTACTATCTATTACTTGCTACTTGTTTAGAAGAACAAGAAGCGTGTATCTTTTACGTTTGCTTTCAGATACAAATCATTCATCAGACGGCTGGCAAAACGTGCGTGCATGTTAGTCAGCGTAGCTTCTTCTGCTTTTGCGTCGAATGTTTCGTTCAGTTTGTCCTTACCGTATACCTGCAATACAAATACTCCGGCATTACCTTTGATAGGAGCGCTCAACTGATTCACTTCAGCTGCAGAAGCATAAGCACCTACCAGCGGTTCGCTGCTGCGCAATGCTGATACGTATGCAGGAGCTGCAAAAGTAACCATCTTCAAAGAGTCGCTGACTGCATTAGTCATCTCTTTGTACTGGTTGAATGAAGTTGCATTGGCAGCTTTCATGTCAGCCATAATCTTTTCAGCTTTCTTATCTTTTACGATTTCAGCTCTCAACTGATCCTGTACTGCTTTCAACGGACGATATCCTTCCGGCTTAATGCCTACCAGACCTACTACCATCATGTGATCGCTTTCGCCACATTCGTACAAGCCGGAAACATCACCCGGTTTTGCTTTATCAAACGCCCATCTCAACGCTTCTTTTGTACCTCTTACACCACCGATATTGTGTTCAGAGCTACTCAAATCCATTCTGTCGAGCAATCTGTAACCGGCTTCTTCAGCGTTAGCTACCATCTTTTCTACACTCGGATTAGCTGCGATAAACTGGCTGAAATCATTATAAGCACGGTTGTAAGTTTCTTTGCTGAACTCTACTTCACGCTTGATAACAGCTACTTTATATTTGTCTTTTACAGATTTCTTGTTCGTTACCTGAAGAATTACGTTTGCTTGTCCCATCGGCAAGTTTACCAATTCGTTCACACCTGTATTGTTGATAGCAGAGATGAATTTCAGGTTATCACCATCTATCTGTGCACCTTCATATTGTGCAGAAGTTAGCCAGTTTGCATCACCAGTCTGACCATATTTCTTTGCCAGATCAGCAAAGTTAGCACCACCTTTGATCGCGTTGTAGATACTGTCAGCCAAGGTCTTTGTTTTCAAAGCATCTTCTGCGTATACCTGAATCTGACGGAATTCGACAGAATCGGCAGCAGCAGCTTTAGCTACAATTTTGAAAGAGTTGATTGTATTGTCGGCACCGTTATAGTAAGGACCATAAATAGTACCTACCGAAGCAGAGTCCAAACGTGCAGCTACATCTGACGGGAAAGCTGTTTTGTTATAGAACAAGTCTACATAAGGAGCTTCCGAACCAGTCGAGCGGATGAAAGAAGTATAATCTTCCGTAGTAGTAGCCAACTGTTCAGTAGCTTCGTCCACTTCTTTCTGGATAGCAGCTCTGTCTTCAGCACTTGCAGTCACTTGTACATCGATGTACTTGATGTCACGAGTTTCCTGATATTGCTTGAATTGTTCTTTCTTCTTGTTATACAAGTCTTTCAGTTCCGATTCTTTCACTACGATTGTAGAGTCCACTACAGAAGAGTAAGGAATACCAGCCATCAACACGTTGTACTGGTTCACTCTTGCGTCGAAAGCGTCCTGTGCTTCCACCGGATTGGAAAGAAGAGCTTTAGACACCAATGCCTGATACTTTTCTGCCAGACGGCTCTCGATCAGTGTTTTCTGAATGAAAGACCAGTATTTATACATGTTATTGTATTGTTCAGCATACTGTGCCGGCATTTGTGATTCGCTCATCTTGGCATATTCCACGAGGAACTTGTTCAACATATCCTTGTCGAAGTTTCCTGTTTGCGGATTCTGGAAAGGAGTTTGTCTCAACAAAGGATGAACGCCTGCTTTCAGGATGTCCTGGATTTCAGCAGCAGAAACAGTCAGTCCCAGTGCTTTTGCTTCTTTTTCGATCAGTTTATTGTTTACGTAGGAACGCCATACTTCATCGCGCACCTGATTGGTTTGTTCGTCATTCAAGGCGGTCACCCCACGCATGAGTTTCACCACTTCGGTATATTCTTCTACCAAATTCTGATACTCTTGAGCGGAAAGAGCGTCTCCGTTCACCTCACCTACGTCATGTGCCTGATGCGGCTGCATCACCTTCCATGCGTCACCCGCAATGAAAGCAAACAGCGCCAAGCCGATAACAATCACCAATAGAGGTCCTTTCGACCTAATGTTTTGTAACGTTGCCATTTTGATTAATACGATTTATGTTTATTATTATTTCTTTCTTTTGTCGTTTTAGCGCACGAAGATACAAAAAATGCTAATATGCATCTATTTATTGGCTAAAAATTTCTTGATTATCGTCATTATTCCAAGACTTTTAATCGCACGAGTTCTATTTTTGTCGCTGTGACCTTAATTATCTTGAATTGATAACGTCCCACCCGCACCACTTCATGCAGCTTCGGAAAACTCTGATATTGGTTCAGAATCAGTCCTCCTACCGTCAGATAATCGTCCGATTCGGGCAAATCGAGTCCGAACGTCTCATTGACTTTTTCTATCTCCAAGCGGGCGGACAACACATACTCGCGTTCATCAATCTGCTTGCTAATATAGGAAGTATTATCGTGCTCATCTTCTATATCTCCAAATATTTCTTCTACCAGATCTTCCAGAGATACAATACCGGACGTACCGCCAAACTCATCCACCACTACGGCAATCGTTTTCTTTTGCTGCATAAAGAGCTTCATCAGTTTATTGGCGGACATGGTTTCGGGCACAATCGGCACTTGCTTCACATTCTCATGCCAGTTTTTCGGAGCACGAAACATTTCCGACGAATGAATATAACCCACCACATTGTCGATATTTCCATCGTACACAATGATCTTGGAAATTCCGGATTCGATGAAGCGGCTTTTCAACTCGTCCAGCGAAGTTGTCAGATCAACAGCCACCACTTCGGTACGCGGAACGATACAGTCGCGGATTTTTATGTTCGAGAAATCCAAAGCATTCTGAAAGATTTTCACTTCCGTATCCAGTTCCTCCTCATTCTCGGCATTATCAATACTGCTTTGCACGAAGTAGTCCAAGTCGACTTTTCCAAACGCTCTGTCGGATGCATCCTTGTTAATCTTCATTCCAAAGACACGAAGGAATAAACAAGACAAACCTGAAGCCAGTTTGGAAATAGGATATAGAATGACATAACAAATAATCAGTGGAATGGCAAAAACATTCAAGACCAGATTGGGATTGATTTTGAAGATTGTTTTCGGCAGAAACTCTCCGGTCACCAGAATAATAAGGGTAGAAATAACGGTCTGCGCCAACACCATCAGAAAATGATTATCAATGAATCCCGCCAGCAGATTGTCGCCGATAATCTGTGCCATCAATATACCATAGATAACCAGAGCGATGTTATTCCCGACCAGCATGGTCGAAATAAAATCATTGGGATTCCGGAAGAATAGCGAAAGGATACGCGATGATACCCCTCCTTTCCGGTCCATTTCAAAACGAAGTTTGTCTACCGAAACAAAAGCAATCTCCATTCCCGAAAAGAAAGCAGAAAATGCCATCGTAATCAACAGGTAAATAATGATGCTCATAGTTAGTTTACAGAATCTGTTTTTGCCTTTTCGGCATCTTCATCGATATATACTATACCGGATATGTTATGAACAACCGGCTTCATAAACTGATCGTCTGACTCAAAGCCATATCCGGTCATAATCTGATCCGGTTTTTCCATCCGGACAAACTTATCGGTATACACTTTCTTGGTGGCTTCATTCCAATATAACAACTCGGTGGTCACATGATCGCCCTTCAGACTCTTAATATCTACATTTCCAATAAGTTTCCAAAGCCGGTCACGATCATAATAATAAGCCGTATC
>OKTB01001190.1_pt1 | contig 10723 bp, 4 predicted proteins | sample 1606131 | NCBI WGS metagenome assembly OKTB01 (sample SAMEA3879518, study PRJEB24766) | human gut metagenome | biome: human-associated habitat; feature: feces | place: USA | collected 1985/1987
CTGCCGCCTGCGGTGATGGCGGACAGACGGATCGGACTGTCCGCATTCTGGAACATGGTCAGTGTCAGGCTCAGGCGGTTGCCGCCGACCATGCTGTACCGCTCAAACACGCGGACACTGCACCGTGCTTCGCCCTCCTTGAAATCGCTGCCCGCTTCCAGGTCGGCAGACCAGCTGCTGTCCGGAATCTCCTGTTCCAATTTGCGGAGAAGCGTGTTGAATTTCTGATTGCGGATGGTCTTTTCGAAAATCGCCATAGAGGGCCCTCCATTCTGCCAACGAAATTCGGTCTGTTTGCCTTAAATACGGACAGGCGGCAATAAAAATTGCAGAAAAACACCCGGAAAGTAAAATTTTCCGGAGCCGCGCACGAAAAAAGGACTGCTGCACAATTTTCAGTGCAGCAGTCCTTTTGCGTATCGGGAAAAACAGGTGCTCAGCCCTCGGAGGCAAAGAACTCCTTGGTCAGCTTGACCACGGTGCCGGAGAGCAGCAGCAATGCGATAAGGTTGGGGATGCTCATCAGGCCGTTGAAGGTGTCGGCGATGCTCCACAGCAGGCCCAGGTCCACGGTCGCGCCCAGAATGGACACGAAGGAGTACACCACAAAGAAGGGCTTTGCCACCTTGTCGCTGTGGCAGAGGAACACCAGGAAGCGGGAGCCGTACAGACCCCAGCCGATGATGGTGGAAAAGGCAAAGCAGCAAAGCGCCACGGCGGTAAAGATGGAAGCCCAGCCGCCGTAGGTGGTGGTAAAGCCGGAGATGGTCAGCTCTGCACCGGCTGCAGTGCCGTAGTTCACGGGGGTGCCGCTGCACAGGATGACCATGGCGGTCAGGGTGCAGATGATGATGGTGTCGGCAAACACCTCAAAGATGCCGAACATGCCCTGCTTCACCGGCTTTTTGGTGTCGGCGCAGGCATGGGCGATGGAGCCGGTGCCAAGGCCGGCCTCATTGGAAAAGAGGCCCCGGGCCACACCGGTTCTCATTGCCGCCATGACGGCCGCTCCTGCTGCGCCCCCGGCGGCGGCTTCTCCCGTGAAGGCGCAGTCCAGAATATACCGGATGGCGGGAAAAATGTACTCTGCCTGTATGGTCAGGATATACAGGCATCCCATGATATAGATGACGGCCATGAACGGCACGAAGAAAGCGCATACCCTGGCAATGCCCTGGATGCCTCCCAGCATCACCAGAGCCGTCAATGCCGTCAGAACGGCGGCTGTTCCCCAGGAGGGAATGGAAAAGGCGTGGTGGAGCTGTTCCGCCGCTGCGTTCCCTTGCGTCAGATTGCCGATTCCAAAGGCGGCAATGGCCGTGAAGACGGCGAAGGCTGTCCCCAGCCATTTGCTGTTCAGACCGCGTTCCAGCACGAACATGGGGCCTCCGCTCATATTGCCGTCCTTGTTCTCCACCCGGTATTTGATGGCGAGTAATCCTTCCGAATAACGGGTTGCCATTCCCAGAACTCCCGTCAGCCAGCACCAAAAGACGGCGCCGGGGCCTCCGGCTGCAATCGCCACGCCCACGCCGATGATATTCCCGGCGCCGATGTTGGCTGCCAGGGCCACCATCAGGGAACTGAATGGGGAGATATCTCCCTTGTCCGTATGATCTTTCACAAAATACAATTTCAGGGCCTTAAGCAGATAACGCTGCGGAAACCGCAGGATGGCGGTGAGGTACAGGTGCGTGCCCAGCAGCATGATGAGCAGGGGCCACCCCCACAGAAAGCTGCTGAAAGCGGACAGCCAGGATGTGAGCGTGTCCCCGGTCTGGAAAAAGGCATTTTGGAGGGCGTCAAGCATACCGGGGGGATTCTAGGGAAAAGAAGCGTGGTGACAAGTCCTTAAACAAATGACGGAGAAAGGTTTTTCACAATGTTATGAACCTGGGCCCGGAGTTTTCCGTTTTTGGGGAATCGGTTCCAGGAAAAATGCCGTCTCCCGTATTCGAGTATCGTTTCCCTGAAAAGAAGATGTGTGTTCCTGGTGCGGCTCTTCCGTCCCCCGGAAGCGGAGGAGGCAGGGGCGGACGAGCTACTGACTGGGGAAAGGGTTGCCTGTTTCCGGCGCGCATTCTTATCACAGGCTCCGCCATGTCCTTGAAATGGGTAAAACCCTCGGACAAGACGGTGTTGACTGCGGCAGTGGGAGCAGATAAAACCTTGAAACAGGGTGTCAATCCGGCCTAGGGAAAGGCGTTTCCCGCTCAGGCGGTTGTGTGGCCGCGACGGTACAGGCGGATAATCAATAATTAATTAAAGAAAAAATGATTGTTTTTACGGAAGAGAAGAAATTTTCCAGGGAAGATGTTCAAGAATTGTTCCTGTCCGTTGGCTGGATTTCCGGACAATATCCGGGGCGTCTGTTCAAGGCTCTCATGAATTCATCCACTGTTGTTACGGCCTGGGACGGTGACCGCCTGGCAGGGCTGGTGCGGGTACTGGACGACAGCGAGATGGTTGCCTACATGCATTATGTTCTGGTGCATCCCGCCTATCAGGGCAGGGGGATTGCTGGAAAAATGGTGGAAATGGTTAAGGAAAAATACAGGGACTACCTGTATCTTGAAATCATGCCGGAGGAGAGCAGAAACGCCGCTTTTTATGAGAAGTACGGCTTCCGGGTTATGGAAGACGGCGTAGCCATGCAGCTGTGCAACTTTTCAAACAGGAGCTGATGTGGGGCGCCGGGGAGAGGTTGTCTGCGGCTGCCGGGGCGCAGGCGATGCGGCCGTTGTCCGCCGGATATATCCGTTTTTCAGCATACTGTTCCGGAAGGCTGTTTTTTATGGCTGAAATCCGCAGTCGAGAAACTGCGGTCTGCCTCGGGGGAGCTGGACAGGATACAGTAAACCCGCGGGAATCCTTTCGGATTTTGGCTCCGCGGGTTTACCTTCTCATCCCGGATCAGCTCCGGAAAAGGTTTAGATTCAGTTCCCTGATGATGGATTGAAGCGCCGCCTGCCCCTTGACGGTATTCCCTGCGGGATCCAGGGGAGGCGAAAAAGCCGCCATGGCCAGCTTGCCGGGAGCTACAGCCACCAGGCCGCCTCCTACCCCGGACTTGGCCGGAAGGCCGGCCTTGTACATCCAGTCCCCTGTGGAATCATAAAGGCCTGACATGCACATTTCCGCCAAAATGGGGGGAACGTTCTCCTCTTTCACCACCCGCTTCTTGCTGACGGGATTGACCCCGCCGTTGGCGTAGCAGGCGCCCATCAGGGCCAGCTGGGAAGCGGTGATATTCAGGGAACACATGCGTGTGTACAAATCCACAATCATGGGCGGCGTATTGTAAAAATAGCCGTAGCTGTCCAGCAGCCAGGCAATGCCGCGGTTGTGCTGGTTGGTAGCGCTTTCCGACTTGTAAATCTCCTGGTTCACGGTCAGGGCCGTGTTGGCGAAGTTATTGAAATTATGGATCATGTTTCCCCATATTTCATCGGAATCCGAACCGTTGACTAGGCTGACCGTCGCCATGGCCCCTGCGTTGACCAGGGGATTGAGGGGCTTGCCGCCGTGCAGCTCAATGGCCATTACGGAATTGAAGGGTTCCCCGGTGGGGTCCGCTCCGATTTTCGCGCGCAGCTGCTTCATGCCGATCAGATCCATGACATAAGCCAGGTTGAATGCCTTGGAAATGGATTCAATGGCAAAGGGCGCGTCCGCGGAGCCTGCGGTCAGCAGGTCTCCGTTGACGGTGACCACGGCAATCGCCAGCAGGTCGGAAGGAACCTGGGCCAGGGCGGGAATGTAGGAAGCGTTTTTGCCTCCCTGGACGGTTTTGGCGTAGGCATATGCGTTATCCAGGGCCGTCCGGATTTGTTCATTGGAAGGAATGTTACTCATGGGATATGGAATGGCTTGGGGTTGCTGCGGAATGGGAACCATTGCTTTTTTCCCATCCGAAGGGTTCAAAGGCGTCTTCGGGATCCACCGGCCGTTTCCAGGAGGGTTTGGCCATGGCATGGATGATGAAGGGGATACCCGCGAAAATGAAGGTGCCCACCACCAGAAGAAGAACGTACATGGTACTGCTGCCTACGGTGATTTGGTTCGGCGGGATGAAGCTCACCAGGAAAGCCGCCAGGCTTGCCAGGAGGCCGAGGCCCCCGACAACCCACATTCCGAAGGTTCTGCCGCCGGGAATGCGGAAGGTGCGGGGCGTATTCGGTTCCCGGTAGCGCAGGTAAATGCCGGACGCGAACATCAGCATGTACATGATAAGGTACAAGATGATGGTCAGCTGGGAAATAATCTGGTAGGCGGATTGCACGGAAGGCATAATTACAAACATGATGGAAAGCAGGGTGACGATTCCCCCCTGAATAAGCAGGATGCCCATCTGGACGTTATTCTTGTTCCGCTTCTGCATGACGGGTGGAAGGTTGCCGGCCAGGCCCACCTGGTACAGGCCTTTTGAGGGGCCTCCCACCCATGCGGTTACCTGGGCCAGAACGCCTACGGCCAGCGCAAGCGCCAGAATCCAGTTCATCCAGCCGAGGCCGAAGAAGCTGAAGTAGCTGTCATAAGTAATCAGCAGGCTCTGCACCAGATTAATCTGGGAATTGGGAATGATGAAGCCGATGGCCAGCGTGCCCAGAACGAAAATAAGCACCGTAATGATGGCGGAAATCAGAATGGCCAGCGGATAATTGCGGCCGGGATTATTCACATCCTTCACATGCACGGCGGACATTTCCATCCCTGCGTAAAACAGGAAGATGCTGGCTGCCAGAACGAGGTTGTTGAAATTGCTCATGTCCGGCACCAGCTTGTCCCAGCTCATATCCAGCAGGATCGGATTGCCTCCGGCCCAATAGCCCAGGCCCAGGAGGATCAGGATGGCTCCGGGAACAATGGTTCCGATGATGGTTCCCCATTTGGTGACGCCTGCGGAAGTCTTCATGCCGCGCAGGTTAAGCAGAGTTGCCGCCCAGTACACGCACAGCACCACGATGAGAACGTACCATTTATTGGCGGCAAGAGCTTCATCCCATCTTTGCCCGGGCCCCATGAAAGCCAGGGAAACGGCGGCGAATGTCAGAACGGTAGGGAACCAGATGGTGCTTTCAATCCATTGCAGCCAGATGGCCAGGAACCCCCATTTTTTTCCGAAAGCCTCGCCTACCCAGCGGTAAACGCCGCCTTTTTGAGGCCATCCGGTAGTAAGTTCCGCGGCCACCAGGGAAACCGGCACCAGAAAGAAAACCGCAGCGAAAATGTAATAAAAAACGGAACTCAGTCCGTAAGTGCTTTCCGCAGGCATGCCGCGCAGGCTGACAATGGCGGAAACGTTGATCATGGCGAGCGTAAATACTCCCATGCGGAGGACGGATTTTACCGCCGGAGCGTTGCTTGTTGCTGCGGGGCCTGTTGGAGCGGCCCCCGGTTGAGTCGTATTATTCATTGGTTTATTTCCGGGTTGAGAATTGGGACGGCGTAAAGAAAGTGCCCACACCGGCCTTATCTGGACGACCAGACGGGAGACCCTTTCGTTGAAGGGATGATGCAGATAGATCTGCCGGAGTTTGTCTTAACGGAGGCCGGGGAAGTTGTTCAGCCCGTCCCCATGGCCATTTGGCCGGCAGTAGATGCGGGGGATGTCAGGCAGCGCGGAAAAACATGGTTATTCCCTCCGGTTGTTGGGAATAAATATATATTTTAAAAGAATATTGATTGGTAATAATTTATTGTAATTAGTAACAATTATTCAAAAATGAATCATTGATCTGTTCCGTTTTCCGAGATACATAAGAATAGTGAATATAGAGAAGCGTTGTCTTCTTTGATGTTCGTCCCTCAATCGTCAATTATCTGGATTTTATGAAAGATCAACAGGTTCAGCGTCATGCGAATTCTCTGCCTGATAATTCCCTCACAGCGTCCGGAGGTGTGCCGGTCCCGTTTAACAAAGAGGCCGGGGCGTTCAGCGGCAGCTGGGACTGGGGGATTGTCGTTGATCCGCTCGGCCCGGGGGAAACGGCGGAGTGCCGTCTGATGCTGGGGGTGGATGATAACGGCTCTCTTACTGTTGACGGCGAGGGAATTTTCATTCCTGGGGAGGGCAAATACCATGGAGGGTCTTATAGGGAAAAAAGTTTGAGCTTCCCCATTGAACCGGGACCGCACCGCGTGCACATGACTTATGAGAACGTGGCTGTTCCTCCTGAATGGACTAATCTCGCCATCCTTAATTATTCCATTGAAGTCATGGTTTCGGATGGAACCTCTTCATCCTCCTATCAGCCGGATGAAGGTTATCCGGAACCCGTAAGTACGGAAGATGAGGGGGAAGACGTGCCGTGCGAATGCGGGGAGGAGGCTGCTGGCGGCAATGGCTCCCAGAGCAGTTCCAGTTCTCCCTGTCCGGAGGAAGACAACGGAGAAGGGGATAACGGTGAAGATGAGGATCCCTGCACCTGTGAAAACAATGAGGGCGGCAGCAGCAGCTCTTCGGCGCGCGGCGCGCGCTCTTCCTCCACCCTTTACGGTTCGTCGGCCGCCGGCAGGCGCGTGGTCGCCCGGACGCTCAAGACGGAAATGATCTGGCGTACCAATTTCGGCTCTTTCCGGGGCATGACGGGTCTGCCTCAGGGATTGCTGGAAATGGTAGGATACACATTCTCGGCTGAACTCTGGTCCCCACGTGCGCTTCATTACTGGCATCCGATGACTCGTGAAATCATCTCCGCGCCATCATCGGGCATCGGGGCGAATACCGCTTTCCAAATCAGGAGCGGCGGAACTGCCATTAACTACTACTGTTACGCGGATGGAGACGGCAGCAGGGGGGACAGCGTGGCCCCCATTGCAGGATCCGCCAAGCGCGGGGGCTCGGCGTGGTTCGGGAGGAGATTCGTTTCTCCGGCAAGGGCGGGAGAATTCTGCCTCAGTATCCGTTCAAACACGGGCAATACCGTTAACTATACCGCAGGTTCGGCCTCTTCCTTGAAATACGCCACCGGCTACACCGCTAAAAACGGCGCGGCTTACACAAGAGAAGAATTTGACGGAAAGCTGGATATTGTGCGGGCTTCGGATGGAAGCATCCGGCAAATATGGAACCTGTGGGACGGGCTCGCCAACATCGAAAATGTCACGGAGTCCGGTTACCGCATCGCCCTCTATCTCCCCGAACAGGTGGGCGGGAAAAACAGTTCCACCGGCCTTTATTCCGTTACGGGCGACCCTTTTAAAACCTTCACAATTACCGGGGACGCGGCTGCGGGCAGACTCTCCGTTACCGAACAGACCGCCGGGCGCGCTCCCTACACCACCCGCTACTGGCAGGGAGCCGACGGAGCATGGAACATGGCGCAGGGGGAAGGAGAAGACGCCATATTCACTCTGAAAGAAAAGCAGATCGTTTCGTCCGGCACGTGGAAACTCATCACCACCATCCAGCGGGGGGAAAACGGCGCTCCCATCTCCCGCGTCTGTGAGACTTATGCCGTCACCCGCAATGGCAATTTGTGCACCAGCCGTATTGAAGGCTACGGAACGGACTACGCCCGGGAAACGACTTACGAGTACACCGGCATGGGAAAAATCGCGAAGGAAACTGCTCCTGACGGAAGTGTCAAAACGTGGGCATACGACCGTTTCGGCCGTGAAATCGTGTCCAGCGTCCCCTGGGCGGAAGCCGGCGATAAGGTCACTTACACCACGTATCGGGACCAGACGCAGGCGGATCCGGATATCCTCACCCAATGGGTGACGTTGACGGCCACTGCGGCGGAACTTTGGCGCGCGGATTACACCTACGTTGAGGAAAATCATGTGCGGCGCGTGGAAAAACGCACCACCGCATTGGGGGAAGAAAACGTGCGTCTGGAAGTGAAGGAATCCTGGCTCGGCACGGCTCCCAATGTTTATGCCCGCGGACGCCTGAAGATGAAACAGGGCATGGACGGCATTCAGACGCATTATTTTTATGAAGAGACGGACCGGTACGGAGCCCTTTACAAAGTGACCGCGGAAACGCGGATAGCGGGAGAGAGCGTCCCCGGCCTGAGCTCGCGGAAGGTTACTTACGTCTCCGGCCAGGGCAATAACATGCGTTATGAGCAATACGCCCGGCTGGCCGATGGCGCCTGGTCCATGACGGACGCGTCTTCTTATGAATATGACGTTGAGAACCGTTGGGTAAAGCGCACCCGCGCCAATGGGCGCGTTTACGAGCGCATGATGACCTGCTGCGGCCCGTTGTGGGAGAGGGATGAGAATGGAGTGACCACTTCCTATTCCTACAATACGGCCCGCCAGCTGGTGGAAACCATCCGTTCAGCCGTTACGGACGGGGAAACCATGATCACTCCGGAAACCATCACGAGCTATACCCGTGATGCTCTCGGTAAAATTACCTCCCTGCGCAGGGATGCAGGCCCAATGACGACGGTGGAAAGCCGGGAATACGATTTGCTGGGGCGCCTGATAAGAGAAACCGATATTCTGGGGCGCACCACCGTCCGCTCTTATAGCGGGGATGGCCTGGTAGAAACTGTTACCACGCCCGCCGGCGCTACGCTCATCACCCGGAAAAGCCCTTCCGGAACAGTAGTGCGGCGTTACGGCACCGGGCAGCAGGATATCCTTTATACCGTTGAGGCCACGGCGGAAGGGATCCGTACGACGGAGGCTGTGCCGGGCGGGGAGGGGGGAGAGCCCCGCGTCGTGACGGGAAGCTCCACCGTCAACGGCTTTGGCGATCTTGTACGGATTGCTGCCGCCAATACCCTGAATGGGGAAAACGTGCGCACTCTTGCATACGATGACAAGGGGCGCCTTATCAGGGAACAGCTGGCGGACATGGCGCCGACACTCTATGCCTATGATGCCTTTGGGAACAGGACAAGGGCAATCGTCGCCCTGGAGGATGAACCGACCATCCTGAACTCCCGCATTACTGATTACGCTTATGTGGCCGAGAGCCGTGAAGACGGCATCTACAGACTTGTTTCCATAACAAGTTATACTTCTTCAGGTACTCCCGTTCTTCAAAAGCAGGCGGTCCTGCTCTCTGCTCTGAGTTCTGTTCTTGCCGGCAAAAACGTCATGACGGATCCCCGCGGCCAGGATACCGTGGAGTGGACGGAGTATGGAGGCGGTTCTGTCCGCCTGCAGAAGAAAACCGTGCCCGGCGTCGGGAGCGTTGCCCTCACGCGCGTCGTGGACGGATTCACGACGGCGGTTACGGGCTTTGACGGCGCAACCGCCCGCCGGCAGCGCACTTATACGGAAACGGGCATCACCTATGCGGACACAGATGTGCGCGGTAACGTCTTTACCGCCGTCTGCGACATTGCCGGCCGCATCATTTCCGGCACGGATGCCGCGGGCAACACGACCACCTACGCTTATGCCCAGCCCTTTGATCTGCCTACCTGCGTTACCAATGCCCTTGGTAAAACAGCCTGTTCCGTTTATGATATCCGGGGCCGCAAGGAAGCCGAATGGGGGACGGCCATACAGCCCGCCGTATACGCTTATGACGCCGCCGGCCATATAGTGAGCCTTTCCACCTTCCGTGATCCCGGGGATGTCATCACTACTGATCCCCGCCTCCGGACGGATGGGGACATCACCACCTGGACGTACGATGTCGCTACGGGGCTGGTTGTCCGCAAGACCTATGCCAATGCCACCCATGTGGATACCGCTTATGATGCGCTCAACCGCGTTTCCGCTACGACGGACGCGCGGGGAACCGTTGCCTCCCGCTCCTACGCCCCCCTTACCGGGGAGCTTACCTCCATTACCTTTAATGACGACGGTTTTACCCCCTCCATCAGCAGCCGCTACAATCATCTGGGGCAGCTGACGCAAATTGAAGACGCTTCCGGAACGCGCACGTTCACGTACAATCAGTATAACGAACAGGAAACGGAAACGACGGCTGGCCTTGCGGCAAGCGTCTTGACCCTCCGCCGTGACGGAGTGGGGAGGCCCGCGGGCTACTGTCTGGACTATGCGGGCGCCGCCGCCTTGCAGACGGCATGGGGGCATGACGCCTCCGGAAGGCTTTCCTCCGTCTCGCTGAACGCCGTCGCGAAGCCCTTCACCTACGGCTACAATGCGGAAAGCGGCCTGCTGGACACTCTTGATTACCCCAACACGTTGAAATGGCGGCGCACTCTGGAAGAAAAGCGCGACCTCCCGGTGAATATTGACTACCTGCGCCCCGGCAGCGCTAACTACCCGGCCAAAACCGGCTACTCTTACGATGTGCTGGGGCGTCCCGTCACGAAGAAAGACTATTTCAACACGTCCGCGCCCGACCTCACCCACGCCTACGCCTACAACGACAGGAATGAACTTGTGAGCGACGCGATGAGCCGGGGCGGCATATACAGTTACGCCTACGATAACATCGGCAACCGCACAACCTCCCGGGAGGGAACGGATTCCCTTCCCACCACATACGTTGCCAACCGGCTTAATCAATACACGGATATCACCGAAGGTACGGAGCCGCCCTTTGTTCCCACCTATGACGCTGACGGCAACCAGACGAAAATTCAGACGTCTACGGGAGAATGGGAAGCCGCCTACAACGCGTTGAATCAGGCGGTCAGCTTCACGCAGGGGGACAGACGTATTGAGTGCGTTTACGATTATCTGAACAGGAGGGTAGAAAAATCCGTCTATGAAGGGGAAGCGCTCATGTCAAGGAAACGGTTTATTTACCAGGGTTACCTGCAAATCGCGGAACTGG
>OKTB01001194.1_pt1 | contig 10685 bp, 11 predicted proteins | sample 1606131 | NCBI WGS metagenome assembly OKTB01 (sample SAMEA3879518, study PRJEB24766) | human gut metagenome | biome: human-associated habitat; feature: feces | place: USA | collected 1985/1987
CCCGGCCGACAAGGCCAAAGATACACGCTCGTGCTGCTCTGCCGGTGGAGGCCACCGGGGACACCGAGCAAACCGCGCAGGCTGGCCGTTGTCTGCTATGCGGGCAGAAGGGGGATCCGGATCCTGCGGCGTGGCGGCCGCAGAGGAAAGATCTCGCCGAGGAATGTCACAACGCGGGCCATAATTATGACAACACAAGGAGGAACGAGGACATGGATCCGAGAAACCAGCCCTCCCTTCTGGAGAGAATATACTCGTGGGAGAATCTTCTGGACGCATATCACGAGGCAGCAAGCGAGAAGTGGTACCGCAACGACGTGACCGCCTTCGCGGCGAATCTGGAGGAAAACCTGATCAGCATACAAAACGACTTGATCTGGCACACCTACAAAGTGGGCCGGTACCGGCAGTTCTACGTCCATGAACCGAAGAAACGGCTCGTCATGGCTCTGGGCTTCCGGGATCGTGTCGTGCAGTGGGCGATCTACCTCCAGACAAACCAGTACCTCGACAATGGCATGATATACCACAGCTACGGGTGCAGGGTGGGAAAAGGAACCACCAGAGCAGCCGACCGGCTTCAATACTGGTGCACACTCGTGGATCGGAAGCCGGGCAAATGGTACTACCTGAAACTGGACGTATCAAAGTATTTTTACCGGGTGGATCACCGGGTACTGCTCGACATACTCCGCCGGAAGTTCCCGAACGAGGACGGCTACCTCTGGCTTATGGAAACAATTATAAATTGCGACCATACACCCTTTGGACTGCCTCCGGGAAAGTCCGCCGACGAGATCCCACCGTCTGAAAGACTGTTCGAGGTAGGTATGCCGATCGGAAACCTCACGAGCCAGCTACTCGCGAACGTCTGCCTCAATGAGCTGGATCAGTATATCAAGCACGAGCTGAAAGCCCATTTTTACGACAGATACATGGACGACATGGCGCTGCTCTATCCTGACGCGGCCACACTGAACCGGTGGAGGGTTGCGATCGAGAAGTATCTGAACGAAGTCCTGCACCTCGAATTGAACAGCAAAACCACGATCGGACTCGTCAAGCACGGGATCACCTTCGTGGGCTGCCGAATCTATCCGGGGTACCGCAAGCCGACGGCTCAGTCAGTCAAGAAAATGAAGGCACGTATGCGCTGCATAGCGAAAGAATACGAGGCCGGGCTGATCGACTTCGACGCGGTAGACGCGACCATGCAGAGCTACTTCGGACTTATGGGGCACTGCTCCACTCACGGGCTCCAGAAATGGATCGAGAAAAATATTATTTTCAAACGCAAAGAAATGGCAGACATAGAGCTGCCGCAGGAGGTGACACAATGGGAATTGAATCAGTTTTGATCGCCTGCCTTCCTTCGGCGATCACTGGGTTCTGCTTCTGGTGTATCGAGCAGAAAATCCAGAAACAGAGTAAGAAACTGGAGGAAGAAGAAAAAACACGACGAGAAGCTCAGGACAAGCGCGAAAAGCTCCACGAACAACAGGAGCTTTTTTTAGTGCAGGGAGTGAACGCCGCGATCGCCCTCGGAGAAGCCACGGCCAGAGCCGTGCAGCGGATCCCGGACGCCCACTGCAACGGTGACATGCACGCGGCCCTCGACTACGCCGCCAAGGTCAAACACGAGCAGAAGGACTTCCTGACAAAGCAGGGGATCGAGTCCATTTATGAAAGCTAAGGAGGTGACACCATGACCGAGGAAACACTGGAACCGGTAGAAACCGGAACAGATCCGGAGAAACGGATCCAAGAGCTGACGGCCGAAAACCGTCGGCTCCGGAAACAGATCAAACGAATGAGAGAGGCTGCAGCCGCCAGCAAAAAGGTGGAATTTTCAAAAATTATCTTCTGCGGCGTTTCAATCGTGACGATCTCGATCACCGTCTTTTCCTGCTGGATCATCTACTCCACCATGGACACCTCGGCCCTCGCCTACCTGATCCCGGCCGTGTTCGCTGAAATGGCGAGCGCGACCGGTTTTTACTACACGAAGGCCAAGGCTGAAAACAAAATTAAATTGATGAACGCCAACGGCGTGCAGCCAGAGGCGGACAACTTCAACGACTTCTAAGGAGGTGGAACATGTCACTCACAGGAAAAAACAACGAGGAAAAGATCTGGAATTTTCTCACCGGCAAGGGCCTGAACTCATACGGGGCCGCCGGGCTTATGGGGAACCTGTTCGCAGAGAGCGGGCTCAACCCTCACAACCTCCAGAACACCTACGAGAAAAAGCTCGGCTATACAGACGACAGCTACACCGAAGCGGTGGACTCCGGAAAGTATACCGGCTTCACGCATGACTCCGCAGGCTACGGCCTCGCCCAGTGGACATACTGGAGCCGCAAGGAGGCGCTCCTGAATTATGTCAAGGCTGCCGGTGCCTCGATCGGAGATCTGGAGACTCAGCTCGGCTTCCTCTGGAAAGAGCTCGGCGAAAACTACGCCGCCGTGCTGGCCACGCTGAAAAAGGCCACCAGTGTGAGACAGGCTTCCGACGCCGTGCTGCTCAAATATGAACAGCCAAAGGATCAGAGCGCAAGCGTCCAGACGAAACGGGCCAGCTACGGGCAGACCTACTTCGACAAATACGCAACCAAGACAACAAACGACACACAAGGAGGTAAAACCATGAGCAATAGTTCATTAGTGGACTGCACAGTTTACAGCCCCAACCACAGTGGAAAGAGAACCCACTCGATTGACCGCCTGACGCCGCACTGCGTAGTCGGCCAGTTATCTGCCGAAACGATCGGCGCCTGCTTCCCTAAAGGCAGGGACGCAAGCTGCAACTACGGGATCGGGTACGACGGCCGCGTCTGCCTGATCGTGGACGAGTGCAACCGTAGCTGGTGCAGCTCCAGCAGTGCAAACGACCAGAGAGCGATCACGATCGAGTGCGCCAGCGATAAGGCCGAACCGTACGCCATGAAATCCGCAGTTTATGAGAAACTGATCAAACTCTGCGCTGACATCTGCAAGAGAAACGGAAAAACGAAGGTGCTCTGGCTCGGCAGCAAGGAGAAGGCTCTCGCATACGAGCCGAAGGCGAACGAGATCGTCCTCACCGCGCACCGCTGGTTCGCGAATAAATCGTGCCCCGGCGACTGGCTTTATTCCAGATACGGAGAGCTCGCCGACAGAATCAATGCGCTGCTCGGCTCCGCTGGCTCCGGCAACTCCGGCGGAAGCTCTACGCCTTCCGGCGGCTCTGGCGTGAAATACTACGTCCAGACCGGGGCCTATAAGCAGAAGGCAAACGCTGACGCTCAGCTCAAAAAGGTGAAAACTGCCGGTTTTGACGCTATTCTCAAACAGTCCGGTGGCTTCTACAAGGTGCAGACCGGCGCCTACTCCAAGAAAGAAAACGCCGACGCCGAAGTCAAAAAGCTGAAAGCGAAGGGCTTCGACGCAATCGTGACGACCGACGGCGGAAGCACTGCCGGATCCGCGAACTCTGAGATCAAAGTCGGCGACGTGGTTCAGTTCTCTGGCGGCCCTCACTACGGAAGTGCTGCAGCTTCGGCTGCTGCCGGAACTCCGAAAGCTGGCCCGGCCAAAGTCACCAGAATTGTGAAGGGCGCAAAGCACCCGTACCATATCGTACACACTGACAGCCAGTCCAATGTCTACGGCTGGGTGGACGCGGCCAACGTCTCGAAATGAGCACGGCCGCCAATGTTCTGCTACTGATCGTGGCCGTGGCCGTCCATGCGATCTGGATCCGCTCCCTCGTGGAGTGGGACGGCTCACCATGCGACGCAGCAGACTGCAAAAACTGCCCGTACTATCCGGGAAAGAATAGAAAGGAGAATCAACACCATGAACGAAGCTATGACTCAGATCCTCAACGCAGCGACGCCGATCCTCTGCCTGCTTATTACTGCCGGTGGTGCCTACCTCGTGGCGCTGCTCAAACGCCAGACAGCCCAGATCGAGAAAGATCTGGACAATGAGACGGCCACCAAATACATGAACATGGCAGTGGACGCCGTAGCTCAGGCCGTGGCCTACACAGCCCAGACGTTCGCGGACTCACTGAAAGCCGAGGGCAAATTCACCAAAGAGAAGCAGCTCGAAGCCTTCGAGAAGTCCAAAAACAAGACGCTGGAGATCCTCGGCGACACAACCGTGGCCGCCCTCCGTGAGATTTACGGCGACTTCGACGCATGGCTCGAAACCAAGATCGAGCAGGTATGCAGAGAAACCAAGGCCGCCAGCGAGTTACAGATCAAGGCAGCAACGGCCGACGCAGCAACAACCGCGGCAAGTGTAGCGGCAACGATCGCCACCACTGCGGTGCAGCAGCTCGCAGCCGAAGCCCCGGCCGCTGAATCTAAAACAGAATAGGCCCCTGACACGTTCAGGACATAAAGAAAGCCCGGCGGGAGTGTTATCTCCTACCGGGCTATTTTTTATAAGCAGGCCAGCGCCGCCTTGTATGCCTTCGATCTCGTGTTTGGCTTCTGGAAGTCGTAGCGATCGCGGCCCTCTACTGACTTTGCAAGAGCAGGATCCGCCACCACCTGATCGGCAAACTGGCAAAACTTCAAATACTGCGGAGCTTTTCGAGGATCCTCCAGAGCGGATCCGGAAACACTGGCAGCAACCGCATGGGCGAAAAGGATCGCCTTCTCCCTGATCGGAAGCTGGCAGACCATACAGTCGAGCAGACCACCCTCTCCGGCCAACGTAGAGAAACAAACGCCACAGCTCTGAGCATACTCCACAAGACCGAGAGCGGGATCCTGATCGTCTCCGATCTCCGCCCTGCTGATCAACGCGGTGGCGTCCACAACCGTGCAACCTTCTGGGAGACGAACGCCAAGATCTGCGGCGTACCGCTGCTGCTTTTCAGACGGCGGCAGGAATGGGAACACCTCAACGCTCTGCGGATCCACGCAGCCAAGGGCTGCCGCCTTCTCTACTGCTGCCGCTTCTGAAACGGCGTCCACCTTTTTGTACTTTTTCTTTCCTGTCTCCGGATCTTTTCCCCAGATCCCAAAAATTCCATAATTACAAAACCCGCCGAACGGGCCTTTCTTTTCAACCATGCCATGCCCTCCTATTTCTTTTTGCGTTTATTCGCTTTTAGTCATGTTTGGGATAATTATAGGCGCCCGGCCATGGTAAAGTCAAGAAGCTATCAGTCATGTTTGGGATAAAGGAGGGTGAAAGGTTGAAACTCTACAAGCACACAAATGGAACGTGCAACGCCTCCGGCCCTGCGATCCGGGCCCTCCGTGAAAAGGCGGGAATATCTCAGGAACAGCTCGCTGCCAAGTTGCAACTGGCCGGGCTGAATCTGAATCAGAAAGCAGTGAGCCGGATCGAAACCGGCGACCGCGTTGTGCCAGACTTCGAGCTAAATTATTTCGCAACGGTGCTCGGCGTGCCCGTTTGCACACTTCTGGAATATGAAAAATGAGGCGTGAAAACGTCTCTTTTTTATGCAAAAAAACGCGAAAATATGGGAAATGAGCTTGACTATATACACCCGTAGGTGTATAATAATATTACAAGGTAAGGGAAAACCTGAGTAAGAAAAAAGGAGGAAAACAGAAGAAACGAAAGGAGGACACAACGGTGGACGAACAGAAAGAAAAGCAAACAAAAGAACTGCTCGAAGTTCTCGAAAAGGCTTTAAGAAGTGAAACGGTGGAACGGATCACGATAACAATAAAGCCAAATCAAAAACCTAAGCAGTCCTAAAGGCTCGGCGGTGGGAAATTCCCACCCACCGCCTTTATTATATCCACCGGCTACAACAAAGTCAAGAAGGAGGCCGACACATGGAAATCACGGTAAAGGTAAATTATAAAAACGAAAAACTGCAAAAACTCAGACAGGCCGCTGGCCTCTCCCAGTCGCAGCTCGCGGAAGCCGCCGGGGTAAACGTCCGAATGTATCAGAAATACGAACAGGGCGACCGGGATATAAGCAAGGCGCAGCTCTCCACGCTGCTGCGGATCTGTAAAGCGCTGAGTTGTAAACTCTCAGATATAGTGACAGACGCGGAAACGTCCGAGCTTTTAGCAGAGTATGAGAAATAAGCACCACACATTCAAGGGGCGGCTTCGGCTGCCCCTCATTTTTTGTATATTGGAGGTAAAACCATGAGAAGATTCAAACACCTGAGCAAATCCGACAGGATCCGGATCGAAACCCTGAACAATGACGGCAAGACTCCGAAAGAGATCGCGGAAGTTGTCGGCGTGCATATTAGCACAATATACCGCGAGCTGCAGCGCGGACAGTACACACACCGGAACAGCGACTGGACAGAGGAAACCCGATACAGTTCAGACCTCAGCGAAATGAAATACCGGGCCAACCTTGCGGCCAAAGGCGCCGACTTGAAAATCGGAAACGATCACCGCCTCGCTGAATATATAGAAACCAAGATCGCAGACGAAAAGTACAGCCCGGAGGCCGTGCTGGGAGAAATCAAGGCGCAAGGGCTCCGGTTCAACACAGAGATCAAGAGCAAAAACACCATTTACAGTTATATCGAGAAGGGGATCTTCCTCAGACTTACAAACAAAGACCTCCCGGTCAAAGGTGACAAGAAGCGCAGCTACCACAAGGTACAGACTCAGAAGCGCGCGCCGAAAGGCGAAAGTATAGAAAAGCGCCCGGAGATAATCGGCGAGCGTTCCACCTTCGGGCACTGGGAAATGGACACCGTAGTGAGTGCCAGACCGGGCAAGGCTGCGATCCTCGTCCTGACCGAGAGACTCACCCGCAACGAGGTCACGGCCAAGCTCCCGGACAAGAGCGCGGCCAGCGTGGTGCAAGCCCTCGACGATCTGGAAAAGGAATGGGGCGAGCTTTTTCCTCGCGTGTTCCAAACGATCACCGTAGACAACGGCAGCGAGTTTGCGGACTGTCCCGGCATAGAGCGCAGCATACTGGCGGAGGGATCCCGGACGAAGTGCTACTACTGCCACCCGTACAGCTCATACGAGCGCGGAAGTAACGAGAACCTCAACAAGATGATCCGCCGCTGGCTGCCAAAGGGGACGAACTTCGACGAGATCGGCGCCGAAGTGATCCAGACAATAACAAACTGGCTGAACAACTACCCGCGGAAGATCCTCGGATTTTTGCCAGCCAGTGCAGTATTTCAAGAGCAAATGGACGCCCTTTTGGGGGCCTAATAAAATTTATTTAATTTTTTTCGCATTTACTCTTGACTTTTCCCCTTTTTTAGTGTTATTTTAATTGTGTTTTATTTTAAGCATCTTTTATTTTTCAAGGAATTTATAACTTCCTTTTATAATGAACTTATCAAAAATTATAAAGAATGCAGGAAGGATACATATTACACAGAACATACTGATAAATGCTCCTCTTGACATTAAGATACACAATGAACTGATCATGTCAATATTTGAATATGCACCTACACCAAATGTTGCACCAAAGAATGTGCATGCACTAATGATAATTGATTTCATTGTTGCCTGAAGTGCATTTGTTGCTGCAATCTTCTTTTCATGTCCGGCACTTCTTTCTGACTTATATCTGTTTGTCATAAGAATTGCATAGTCAACTGTTGCACCTAACTGGATTGTACCAATAACAATTGATGCAATAAATGGTAAGGTTGCTCCCGTATAATATGGAATACCCATATTAATAAAGATTGCAAATTCAATAAGTGCTACAAGAACAATCGGTATTGAAATAGATTTAAATACTAAAGCAATGATAATAAATACCAAAACAATTGAAACTGAGTTAACAACCGTAAAGTCTTTAGTACATGCTGCTTCACCTACAAGCATACCATCTTTGCTATAATTCTTAATTATCTTTTCTATTTCGTTGCACTGGTTATTTGCCTCATCTGATCCTGTCTTGTATTCTGACATAAATATAAGCATTTCATACTTATCCGTCTTTAACTCTTTAGTCAAATCATCAGGTATAAATGAATTAGGTATTGAGCCGTTTAATACTGTCTGTAAGCCTAAAGCTGTCTGAACACCGTCAACTCCCTTAATGTCATCTAATAACTTAGATACTTTGTAATCAGGTGTTTTTGAACTAATTAATACAATATTAGCTGAACCTAAATTGTAATCCTCAGAAATAACGTTCTGAGCTTTAACACTTTCAAGACTTTCAGGTAAGCTTAATGTTAAATCATAATATACATTAGTATTTTTCTGACCGTAAAATGCGGGAAAAATCAATACCAAGAATATGATTATAAATACCGGATAATGTTTTGTAATAAACTTAGGAAGTTTCTTAAAATCAGGTATTAATGGTTTGTGTTTTGTCTTCACCAATGCTTTATCAAATATTAATACCATTGCAGGCAATACTGTTACACAGGCAATTACACCAAATACAACACCTTTTGCCATTACAACCCCCATATCAAGTCCTAATGTAAATGTCATAAAGCAAAGAGCTATAAATCCTGCCACTGTTGTGATTGAACTTCCCACAATTGATGAAACTGTGGCTGTTATGGCATTTGCCATGGCCTTGTTATTGTCATTTGGTATTACTTTCTTCTGCTCCTCATAGCTGTGCCATAAGAATATTGAATAGTCCATTGTAACTGCAAGCTGAAGTACCGCTGCCAAAGCTTTTGTTAAGTATGAGATTTCTCCCATAACAACGTTACTTCCCAGGTTATAAACAATAGCCATTCCTATACTTAGCATAAAGAACAAAGGTATCAACCATGAGTCCATAAGTATTGAAAGAACTATTATTGAAATTATAACTGCGATAATAACATATATTGCCATTTCACTTTCAACAAGGCTCTTAGTATCTGTTACTACTGCTGAAATACCGCTGACCTTGCATTGATGTTTTGTTAATGTTCTTATGTTTTCAATGGCACTCATTGTTCCGTCGCCTGAACTTGTGTCATCAAAAATAACCATCATAATTGTACTTCCATCTTTATTAAAAGCATTGTAAACATCTTTTGGTAACATACTCTTTGGAATTTTTAAGTCTGCAAAACTATCATACCAAAGAACATTCTTAACATGATCTACGCCTTCAATTTCTTTTTTTAATTTTGCTGTATTTTCATCATCCATTCCATCAACAAGCACAAGACCAAATGCTCCTGAGCCAAAATCATTTAACATAATATCCTGACCTGTCATTGTGTCTATTCCATCCGGAAGGTAATACAATAAGTCATAGTTTACTCTTGTGTTAACATAGCCAAAAGCTGCAGGTATTAATAACAAAATACTTATTATCAAAATCACATATCTGGCTTTAACAACTAATTGTCCAAATTTTTTCATATTATGCACCTGGCCTCTCATTATTTATCATTGCTTATTTCCTGAACCTTAAGAATAAATTTAACGTTTCCGCTCATATTCTTATCGATTCCGCTAAATGAATTATACTTCTTTCCATTATTCAATGTTTCCTGAATTTTATCAATTGCATCAGGTGCGTCTTCCTTGAATGTCTTAGTAATCTTACTAATACCTTCGTCATTTAACTTAATTGTTCCATCTTTTAATTCTTTTGTCATTGGATAATTTGGATAATTAAAATATAAATTATCTCCATCTATCTCATTTTTCCCAGGAACTCCATCTTTATATTTTCCACTTAAAATATAATCGATAGCTCTGTCTAAATTTTCAGAAATTCCTCTATATTGATTTAATTCTTTTATTTCTCCATATATCATTGTTCTCTGCTCCTTGATAATATATTTATCTTTTTATTTCTATCTATAACTAAATTCTTCCCACTTTTTTTAGTAATAAATATGTTGCCCCTAACATTCCTGCATTATTTCCTAACTCTGCAAATTTTAACTTTAAGTTCTTTTTAAAGTTTGGTCCTAATTTAGAACTTAAGCTTTCATTAAATTTATCAAGAAGATAATCTCCTTGTTTTGTTACTCCTCCACCTATCACAATTAATGATGGATTGAAAATATAAGCTATTGTGCTTAAACCATCTGTAAAATAATCTACCCATTCGCTTATTATTTTTTTCATTGTTGGATCTCCAGATTTTTCTAAATCAAAAATCTCTTTTCCATTCATATCTTTTCCTGTTACTTCTTTAGCCATTCTCATTAGTGCAGTGGCTGAAGCATATCTTTCATAACAACCTTTTTTTCCACATAAACATTGGATTCCATCTTTAACTATTTGAATATGACCAAACTCAGCTGCTACACATGTATCTCCTCTTAAGATTTCATTGTTTAAAACAACTCCTCCTCCAATACCTGTACCTATAGTTATACAAATAAAATCCTTTTCTCCTCTTCCTGCTCCTAGCCATTTTTCACCTAATGCTGCACAGTTTACATCATTTTCTAAAACAGCAGGTAGAGAAAATTTATTTTCTAATCTCTCAACTAAGTTTGTTCCTATCCAACCAGGGATAATATCATTCCCACCAACAACTTTTCCTATACTTCCATCTATTTGTCCTGTACCAGATACTGCTATTCCCAGTATCTCCTCTTTTGAGTAACTTTCAACTATAGTTACAAGTTTATTGAAAAGATTTTCTACTCCCTTATCGGCTTCAGTTGATGTCTCTGCTATATTAAACTTATACAAAGTTGTACATTTTAATATTTCCTACTTCTTCGAATTCTTTTTCGTCGCGACTACTCAAGTGGTTTTAACTCTCCATAGGCTTAAATT
>OKTB01001202.1_pt1 | contig 10602 bp, 7 predicted proteins | sample 1606131 | NCBI WGS metagenome assembly OKTB01 (sample SAMEA3879518, study PRJEB24766) | human gut metagenome | biome: human-associated habitat; feature: feces | place: USA | collected 1985/1987
AAAAAAATGGAGTAGAAAAGGATTCTTCAGAGTAAAACCGGCTGACTACTTTGCATGGGCATACGGCATGGTGGCAGATGGAGAGTACATAGAAAAACAACTGGGAAAAAGTTACAGTACACGCCCTAACGAAAACCGAAGCAGCAACTTCTACCAGCCGGACTATATACGCTATTTCCTTATAAAGGAACTGCAAAAAGAAAAATCGAAATAAGTATAATTTAAACAGATTAGTTTTATCAAATGACGAAAATTATGAAAAAGAAAAGTTTATTTTTAGGAGGTGCATTGATGTTTGCAATGACCTTCAGCACAACAGTCCTTACATCTTGCCACGATGACGACAAGAAGTATGAAGAAGTGGAAGACCCGCTAAGAAGTCAAACAGCCTACTACATTGCAGGTACCATTACCGATGCCAACGGTCCATTGGCAGGAGCCACCGTAAAAAGCGGCGAATACTCTGCCACAACCGATGCAAAAGGCGTATACTCACTGACTGTGAACAAAACCGGCATCTACACGCTCACCGTAACAGCTGAAGGACATGATGACTACGAGGCCACAGCAGAATTTACAGACGGAACAGCCAACCACAGCCTGATGGTGGTAAATGTAAAAATGTCAACAACCATAGAATTCGGCGAAATGCAGGAGGCTGACGGAAGCACCATTGAGGCTCCGAAAATAGAAAATCCGGAAAAGGAGAATGCCGCCACCATCAACATACCCACCGGAGGTACGGAAGAAAACACCAAGATTGCAGCCGTCGTGTTTGAAGAGGCACGTGAGGCCAATCCGGCAACTTCCACACAACCGGAAGCATCAAAGGCTTCTGTAAATAACGTAGCCATCAAGACAGAGCCGGCTGACGCTGTTGCCAAGGAAGATATCATCATTGCCATTCCCAATCCGTCGACTGATGCCAACCTGGGCTATTTTGATCCGGAAAACATGGAAGTGGAATCCAGCGAGGCGCCTGCAACCAGAGCCGCTGCTAAAACCGTAGGATTCAACAATAACAATTACATCATTACCATTCCGCAAGGCGAGAAGATAGCCGGCAAATATTCACCTAGAGTGAAATTTACCAAACAAGCTGCCGCCAGTGTAGCAGACGGCTACAACGAAGTGAATGGAAAAGCCGAGGTAATCAAGATTGAGAACAGAGATTACGATGCGCTGGAAAACATCATCCTGACCCTTAAAATCAAGAACGGATGGGACTATACCGTTTCTCCGGCTGAAGCGCTGAAAGCTGCAGGAGCATCCGATGCACTGGCCACATACATCAACAACTACATTGAAACTGAAGAGGGAGGTACGAACGGTTCTTATGAAATTGAACAAAAGCTGACTGCAAGTGTCAGTGGCAACCATGTACTGCTGTATGGCAGCAAGCGCATGGTACGCGTGAAGACATATACCTTTAAAGTAGTGGTAGGCAACCAGAGCAAAGACGTAAAAGTAGAGCTGAAAAGCTACACGGGACATCAGGAAGAATATTCAAACAATCCGGTCAGCCAGCACTCCGGCGGCACCACAGGCGGTCAAGGATAATTTTTTCCACAGTCTGAAACCAATAAAAGCTATTCATTTATGACCATAGCCGTTGATTTTGACGGTACCATTGTAGAACACCGCTATCCCCAGATAGGAGAAGAAATTCCCTTTGCCACCGCTACGCTGAAGATGCTGATAAACGAGCGTCACCGGCTGATTTTATGGTCGGTACGTGAAGGGAAACTCCTGGAGGAAGCTGTGGAATGGTGCAGGGAACGGGGTGTGGAATTCTATGCCGTCAACCGGGACTATCCGGAAGAAGACATCGCACACATCGGTTTTTCACGCAAAGTAAAAGCCGATCTCTTTATCGATGACCGCAACCTGGGCGGACTGCCTGACTGGGGAAGCATCTACCGCATGGTGCATGACGGGCTGACCTACGAAGAACTGTTTCGCGAAAACAGTGAACCAGTCCGGCAGAAAAAGAAGGGCTTTTGGGCACGTTTGAAAAAATAATATCCGAATGAGATTTTTGACTTATGTCAATTCATAACCCGCAAAAACCTTCTAATTTTGTACTCGAAATAGAGAAAGATTAGTTTTTATAAGAGTAAAGAGATTAGTTTTTAGGGTGCACTAAAAAAATAGGCAATATCCACAATGGTTATTGCCTATTTTTATATATAGCCGGAAGCCAAGTACATCAATACAGACTTCCTTGACCGACTTCCGTAAAGAGCTTCGACAACTTCTCCACCACCGGTTTCATATAACGTTCTCCTTTCTCGGCAGAAGCTTTTTTGGGGTTCCCTACCCCGCTGTCGACTGTAGCCTTATCCCAATGGCGAGGAGCCCAGCCAACCTTTTCATTCAAGGAAGGAATGGCAAACGGTTTGGATTCCCCGTCACCGGCCTCATCCAAATTCACCAGCTCGGGATGGTAATGCATCATGACGGAAGTCTCAGACTCGCCGGCATGGTCGTCGACAACAGCCTCAAAGTAGTCTTTGGGAGGGACGATGCTGAACCAGTCGGCAGCGATAATCAGAAAATCGGGATACACAAACGCCAGGTCACGAATCATTCCCTTGAAGTTGTTGCCGCCATGACCGCTGAGAATAATCAGCTTACGCATGCCTTGTGCATAGAGGGAGGCAACTATGTCTTCCAGAATGGCCTGCTGGGTGGAATAGCGGGTATGGATGCAGAACGGAAGTTCGCGCTGCCCCGGATTGTGTGCACCGAAAGGTACGGGAGGCATCACCATACAGCGTACACCGGAATTCTGCAAAGCCAGTGCAGCCGCATCTACGGCAATATCATGCGGCAGAATACAATCAGTGAGATAAGGCAGATGCAGATTATGGGGCTCCGTAGCTCCCCAAGGTAGGATGACAACGTCATACTTCACTCCTTTCACCTTTCCATAGCAGGAAACAGTAAGGTCAATTTCTCTTTTTTCCATGATAGTTTATTTTGGGGGTAAATCTTTACCGCAAAAATAAACATTATTCCGTCACATTGAACCTATTGCCGGCGATATTCTTTAGGTGACATGCCAGTGTGATGCTTGAAATACTTGCCAAAGAACGACTGGTTGGCAAAGTGCAGCTCGTCTGCAATTTCCTGAATGCTCAGCTCGGAAGACTTCAACAAGGCTTTGGCTTCCAAAACGACGAGACTGTCAATCCATTCGCCCGCCGTCTTTCCGCTGATTTCCTTCACTACGGTGGAAAGGTGCTTGGCAGTGAGGAACATCTTATCAGCATAGTAGGACACACTGCGCTCTTCCTTATAGGACTCGGAAATAGCACGGATAAAGCGCTCGAACAAGTCTTCCTTCCTGCTTTTGGGAATGCGTTCCTGGATGACATGTCCTTGATAGATATTATATATCTCATAAAAAAGGGCCAACAGCAACCCCTGAGTGATTTCCTTACGGAAAGGATTGTCTTTCAGCTTCACCTTGCTCCAAAGAAAAGAGTGATACTCCTGAAACGATTGGGATTCCTCCGGAGTGATGTGAACGAAGGGCCGCTCCTTAATCATGAAAAACATAGGGAAAAGCTGTTGCATGGTAGGTATCACCATATCCATAAAATCCCTTGAGACGGCAATGAAAAGACCGGAAAAATCATCGGAACGCTCGCGTTGCAGAACAATCTGGTCGGGAAGAATAATACCCAACATACCTTCCCGCATTTCACATTGCTGCAGGTTGAGTTCCAGTTTGCACCACCCTTTCAAGCAGACAGTCAGGCAAGCAGCATTCAAACGGGTGGGATAAGAGCTCAAAGGCATGTCCTTGATATCATTAAAAATAGCAAAATCATTGCCGATGAAATCAATCATCGGCAAATGATGTATCTGGGAAATGTCTACATTCCGTATTCTCTTAGTATCCATGGTTTTTGTGCTTTGGCGACAAATGTAGGACTATTTTGCGGAATTTAGCTCTAAAAATTCTTAAATGGAAACTTTTAGTTCATTATCTTGAAACCGATAAAGAAGGTTCTCGGCTGCGTCGGTCCGTAGAAATAACCCGCATCGCGGAATTCCCCTTTATCCAGGTCTTTCTGGAAACTGTTGAAGATGTTCTGTACACCCGTGTTCAACTGGAGTTTGATATGGTCGTGAAGCACAAAGGTGTAGTTCAGCTTCACATTCAGGTCCAGGAATTGGGGAGTATGCTCCATGCGGTCTGAAGTGATATTACAGAAGGCACCCTCGGGAGCATCTTCCGGTGCGTAGTGCGGAACAATCATCTTTCCCGTATAGGTACCGGAAAGAGAGAAATCAAAATTCTTTACCGGTGCGGAGGAGAAAGTGAAGTACCCGTAATAATCAGGTGTACGGGGCATGCGCTTGGTGGTAAGGTCTTCTCCGTCCACCTTCGTCCAGGCTTCCTCATGGGTATAGCGGCTGCGCTGTGCCGTAAATCCGAGCTGGAACTGCGCCTCCTTGCCATGGGCAATCTTTACATCCAGATTGGCACCATATACGCGTGCACCGTTTCCGTTGCGGCGCTCCTTGATGACATCCCCTACTTCGTTCTTGCCGATATCTTCGAGCACAAAGACGTGGCGCAGGTCTGTATAGAAACCTTCCACCAGGATGTTTGCCTGCCAGTGACCCAGATGGGCAGTCCAGTCCACCGAACCGCTGTAACTGTTGGAGCGTTCTTCACTCAGGTTATCGGCGAGTTTGATTTGGACTCCCTTGCCGCCTACTGCCGTCACGTGCAAGTCCTCATCGTATGCCTGCGGAGCACGGAAACCGGTAGAATAAGTCAAGCGTGCCTGAAAATCATCTGTCGGCTTGTAGAGCAGGTTGACGCGGGGGCTGAAAATAAGCTTGTCTATCAGGCGGGCGCCGACCAGCATGGTCAGTACGTTCATCTTCCACTCATTCTGCACGAAGGCGCTGGCAATGCGGACATCCTGCTCCATGTCACGATGATAGCCGGTCATGATGTCGTGCAGGGAGTTGTTCTGATATTCCAGTCCGCCGGTGAAGGTGGCGGGGGCAAAGAAGCAGTTGTCCATATTGCCCACGTACATGCCGCCGGCAACCCAGGTCAGGTCTTTCGTCTTGCCGTAGGCATTCATGTTCTTTTGGGCACCATAGTAGCTGTTGCGGTCGGTGTGCTGGATGGAGGTGTAAGCCGAAATCTTATGCTTGTACTCTTTCCAGAACAAATCATAGCTCACGCCTCCGCTATTGATGATATGCTTGGTCTGCTCGGTGATGTCCGTCTCGTGCGGCTGCAAATCGAATTTGTTGCCTCCACGACGAAGTTCGTTAGTGGTATGGTATTCCAGATTGATGCGGCTGAAATGCGTAGGACGGTAATAGGCGCGGAAACCGAAGGTGTTCATGTTCAGCTTGCCCAGTTCGGAAAAGCCATCACCGTCGCGGTCGTAGGGGTTACGGTTGCGGTAACTCTCATAAAAGGCAATGCCGTAAGAGTTATCTTTGGCAACCAGCGACACATTGCCACCCATATATTGCTCCCAGGACTTGCCGTCCATATTGGAGAACATGCTCGATACCTGGAAGGAATTGTTGATGGGGTCTTTGGTTATAATATTGATAGTTCCTCCCACAGCATTGGCGCCAAACAGGGCAGAGCCTCCGCCACGCACCACTTCTACCCGTTCAATCATGTTCACGGGGATTTGCTCCAATCCGTACACACCGCTCAATGCACTGATGATGGGACGGCTGTTTATCAATATCTGCGAATACGGACCTTCCAAGCCATTGATGCGCACCTGGGGGAAGCCGCAGTTCTGGCAGTTGTTCTCCACGCGCAGGCCCGACTGGTAGTTCAGTGTCTTGGCAAGGTCGGTGGAGTTGACCATCTCGAACAATTTGGTACTCATCACATTTACAACTACCGGAGCTGCCTTGCGGCTTACCTCGTTGCGGTTGGCAGATACCACCACTTCATCGGTCATGAAACTCTCCTCTTCCATCGGGAAATGTATGACGGCAGTAAAGTCCTTGCTCACCGTCACTTCCTTCTCTTGGGTCTTGTAGCCCACTGCCGACACGCGGAGCTTGTATTTTCCCGCCGGAAGCTTGCGGAACTCAAATTGTCCTTCTTCATTGGAAACCGTTCCCTGACCACTACCGATAATCAAAACCGTGGCATACGGTATATTTTCCTCCGTACCTTTCACTATCACATGGCCGGAAATCATATTGCCTTCTTTTATAGGATTTACGGCAAAAGCTACGCTGGCACTTACCACTGCAAGTACCAACGCCAAAATGTATTGTTTCATCAAATTAGCGCTCTAAATTAAAAAATAATTCAAGTCTGAAAAAAGATAATCATCTGAAATGCCGCACTTCGTTCACTGAAATGCCGGACATTCGAAATGCCTGGTATCTACATACAAAAAATCCAGGCGTTTTTCAACCTAATGACTATGAAAAAAGAGCGGGAGGAGCGCGAAGGGAAAGGGTACGTATCACTTCCCCCTTTACAGTAGGCGTTGCCGGTTTGACGCTGAGCACGGCCAGCAAAGGACGCATCGGATGCTGGACCTCATACACATCCGCCCCGGAAGAGCAGAATGCTGACAGATGCCCGATGACCAGCAGGGAAGTCTGGGAGTGAGAGTGTGTGCCATGAAAAGGGTGAGAGTGCGTCATCAGCACCCCATTCACATAATGGACGTGAGTGAACGCGGTGATGCTTGCCTGGTACATGATAAACAGTACCAGCAAGCTCAATGCGCCTATAATTTTTTTCTTCTGCTTCACGTCCAAAAACTTACATTATAGATTTTTGAGCCGCAAAGATAGTGAATTATTCTTTAACTTTGCCAAACAAGAACTCATAATCACGCTTGGAAGCCGGAGCCGTCCATTCTTCGGGAATAAACTTCCACTGATTCAGCGCACGCGGTTCAATCACCTTCTTTCGCTCGATGTACTGCATCAGATAATAGCGTAAGTCCTTATCCGTAGAGTGGATGATGCGCTCCTTCAATTCATCCTGCGAGATGCCGGAACCCTTTGTCAGCAATTCGCCGCCACCGTTTCCGCGATAAGAATTCACCGCTACCTTATACATTTTATCCATATCGAACGGGGTACCGTCTGCCATACTGAGAATGGTTACTTTCTCACCATCCGGCTTGGTCACATCCACCGTGTAGATAATACCCGCCGCAGAATCGAAGTTGAAGCTGAAATTCTTGAATGAGGCCCTATCCGTAGCACCTTCGCGACGTTTCTCACGGAAGAGCAGGATATGGTCGTTCGGAGACTTCATCCGATTGGTCCACAAATCATACGACATCTCCAAGGCATCGCGTATCTCCTTCCCCGTCAGACGCATGGTGTAAAGCATATTTTCGTACTTATACAGATTGAACATATCGTTCACAAAAATGTCTCCTTTACGGATTTCCGTATCATAGGACAAAGGAGCCGCAAAAGAAATATCCGCTCCGCTGATTGCCAACTGCAATTCGTGGATAAGGTCTATAAAAGCGGAAGAACCGAAATAAGCAGGACGTGTGGAGATAGTCTCGGTAAAAGAACCAATTTTCTTGGAAACAAAATTCTGCACGGCTTCATTTTCGGGGGCAAAGCGTTGCATGAACTCTTCGCTGATGCCGTAGTCTTTCGTATCGGACAGTATGCCGTCTATCTTCTTGCCAACAACCTTGCCGTCACGCAATTTCAAGGTTATATCCACATTACTCACAACGGCACCGTTGCTGGCAGGGTCCATCACCAGTACCGAGTCACCGGCTATGTTGCACACCCTCTTGCATTCGCGCGCATGGTCGTGCCCCATCAGGACAATATCGAATCCCGGCACGTTGCACGCCACTTCCACCGAAGCGTTTTCGCGATACTTGCCTCCCATCAGCTGGGCATCCTGGCCGGCATGGAACATACCGATAACCAAATCAGGCTTTTCCTGCTCACGGATAATCTTCATCCATTTGCGGGCAGTCTCCTCCATATCGTCGAAACGCAGCCCTTTCCACAGATTCTCTGAAAGCCATACGGGGATGGCAGGAGTTATCATACCGAGAACCACAATTTTTACTCCGTCACGTTCCAGCACCTCATAGGGTTTGAAATGGGTTTCTCCGGTAGCAGTATCCACAATATTGGCACCCAATATCGGAAAACGGCAGTCACCTGCCCAACGGTCGAAAACGGTACGGCCGGTCTCTACGTCATGGTTACCCATATTACCGGCATTATACCCCATGAAATTCATCATCTCCGCTGCCAGATGAGGGGCAACGGTATCTATGTAATTATAATAATAGGCTGTGGGCTGTCCCTGCAGAATGTCGCCATTGTCCAAAAGAATCAGGTTTTCGCCATAAGCCTCACGTTCTTTTTGCACCAAAGCATGCACACGTGCCAGACTGCCGGTTGCCTCCCGGCGGCGTATAAAGTCGTAGGGATAGTAGTTGCCGTGTATATCACTGGTCTGTACGACTTTCAGTTTCACCTCTCTTTCCTGCGCAGGCAGTATGCTTGTCAGGACAAAAATCCAGATAAAAAAACAACTAAATCTTTTCATTATATATCCTTATTTCTTGTCGGTTCTTATAAGTTCATAGGGTGGGTAAACATAAACCGCGCTCCATCCGTATAGGCAGGATCTATCCAAATCTCGCCGCCCCACTTCTCAACGGTCAGCTTACAGATGGACAGGCCCAAGCCGGTTCCCTGCACATATTCGTTCAGCTTCTCGAAACGTTCGAACACCCGTTTCTGTTTGTCCAAAGGAATGCCGCAACCGGTGTCGGTCACCGAAAATACTGCTACATTCCCTGCTGTATCCAGTTCCAGCTTCAAGGTTATCGTGCCTTCTTTTGTAAACTTGTCCGCATTGGAAAGCAGATTTATCACAACCTGCTGTAAACGCTGCACATCCGTCCGCATCTCCACTACCTCACGTTCACACTCAAATAAGAATTGATTGGTCGACCTGCGTGCCTGGGCCACGGAAGCTACTACCTGCTGGCATATCTGCACTACATTGCAGCTCTCCAAAGAAAGGATGACGCGGTCGGCCTCCAAACGGGACACATCCAATATGTCATTGATTAGCCGAAGCAGCAAATCAGAGTTGGTCCTGATAATCTCGAAATAGCCACGCTGTTCTTCTTCCGAGGCTCCTCCGGCAGACAGCACGTCCGAGAAGCCCACAATCGCATTCAATGGAGTACGGATTTCGTGGCTCATATTGGCAAGGAAAGCACTCTTCAGGCGGCTGGATTCTTCGGCACGGTCCTTTGCTTCGCGCAAGGCACCTTCGGATACCTCCAGTTCATCCTTCAACTTCTTTGTATGATAATAAAAATAAAGGGAAACGAACAAACCGCCCAACAGCACCAACAGAACAACACCGACAAACCAGATATGATACTTGTACTGCTCGTAGAAAGAAGGGGTTACGTTCAGCATCTTTACCGGTTCCGGAAGGCCGGCGATATTCAGTTTCTTTTCCTTCACAAGTTTGCCGTCCAGTATGGTCTCATTCGGAATGATTTCCATATGGGTCTCACTATCCTGGGAGGTGGTCAGCAGGCGGTAAGACTGTCTTGCCATCTCCTTGCCCAAAGCACGGTAGGCAGGAACGACACCTGCCACAGCCCAATATCCCAAGCCTACGGAACTGAGCGAGAAAGTGGGCAAAGTGGGAGCTGCTTCCATCATGGCGTAGGTTGCATTCCGCATGAAGTAACCATCGTTCATGTCCACACGCCATGTCCCCATCAATATAGCTGTATTTTCCGGTAACTCATGCAATCTGTCACAAATGGTATATATGGTATTGACGCGTCCGTCCAGCAGAATCAGGTTTAGTTCCGGGAACTTCTGCATCTCCTTCACTACATAGGCCTGCATGGCAACGCCGCCATAACTGTTGTCTGAGACAAAAGCGATATTCTTGGTGCCGGGATACATCTGCTTTATCATATTGATGTTGGCCTCCACATCATACTCATAAACGAAGCCGGCCTTGATAGGCGAACTGGGGAAATCCGTGAAGAAGTCGACGGATTCGGGCATCCAGGTCTTTAAGTCGACCGTATCGCCCGGCAACAATATGGCGTTACGGCTGGACAATGCACTTACGACCGGAGTATTGCCGCGTATAGAGTCGGGCAGAGAAAGATAGGCAGCCCAAGCCTCCTGCCCAATAAGGACGGTCAGCTCCGGACTGTTATCGCCCTGGTATTTGGACAATAGCTCCACCATCCTCCGTTCCCAAAGGGGAGATTCGGAGAAGCTTTTGCAGTTCATGTTTTCCAATGCGATGGTGTTTGTCCCGCCCAGGCGTTGGAACTCCTCCATAAAGTCTGAGATGTTGCCGGAAGTACGGCCGGCATCCGGATTATAGGAGCTGATAATCAGTATCGGATGTTCTCCTGTGATAGAGAACACCGGTAACAGACAGCAGAATAATGCTATGATACATGACGATATGGTACGAAACACATCAGTCATGAAGGTCATAGTCATTAATGCCATAAAGTATGGCGTAGGACTTTGCTAAATTTGCTTTTTCAAATTTAGCCATAAATGTGGTGTCACTCTCGG
>OKTB01001216.1_pt1 | contig 10485 bp, 10 predicted proteins | sample 1606131 | NCBI WGS metagenome assembly OKTB01 (sample SAMEA3879518, study PRJEB24766) | human gut metagenome | biome: human-associated habitat; feature: feces | place: USA | collected 1985/1987
CGGCGGAAGCCTGCTGGTGAACCGAGACAACATTGATGCCCTGTCCAAGGCCATCGGCATGTTCAGGCCGGAGGATGTGAAACGGATCCTGGAGGCGCTGGCAAAGGATAACAAGATCCAGCAGATGAAGAAAGAACTGGATGACATGGAGAACGGCGATGATGTGGATAACAGTGAGGAAGCATCGGAGACCGCCGACACGGACAAGGCAGCGGGAACGGATCCTTCCGGGACGGCCGGAGAGCCGGGAAAAGAGGATTTAAGTCTCATGGCACAGATCAAAGAGAAGATGCAGGAGATCTACGACAAGCTTCAGAACGGAGACACGGATACCAAGTTCCAGATCGGCAATCAAGAATTTACGATCAAGGAGTGGGATCATTTCTTAGAGAAATTCGACAGTGTGCAGGATGCCACCCGGGCGGCACTGGAGGAAAAAATCGAAAAGGAAAAGGTAGAACGGCTGGAAGAGAAACTGACAGGTATGTCGGAGACAGCAGAAGAGCCGGATGAGGTGGATAGTATCCTGGCCCAGAGTGTGAAAACCACAGAAGAGGGCAGTGACCCTAAGACCTGGTATATCACCTGCTTTAGCGAAGATGGCATCTGGTGTAAGAAATTCACCGAAGGACAGGAAGGAGAGGATCTGTGGCGTATGGAATTTACGGATCCTTCCCAGTACCAGAAGGTGTTAAATTATTTACAGAGCTTCGCAGAGGGGGAAGAAGTTCCGCATGCAGAGGAAGAGGACTTCTGGAGAAGATTCCTTGAGGAAGACGCACGGTAGATCTGGCGTCAATCAGGATTTTTCCGATATTCCCGAGGAGACTTTCCGTAAACTTTTTTGAACAGGTCCTTAAAATAGTTGCTGTCGTTGAAGCCGTATTCCAGAGCAATATCCGTGATGGAACTGTTGGTGGTAAGAAGCGCCGTCTGGGCGTGTTTGAGCCGTACATAGTTTAAATATTCCTTGAAGCCCATGCCGGTGATCAATTTGAATTTCTTGCTGAAGTAAGTGGGGCTTAAGGAAGCCACGGAGGAGACCTCTTCCAGTGTCAGTGGCTTGCGGAAATTATTATAAATGTATTTTGTGGCAAGCAGGATGTCCGCATCCCGGGAGTTCAGCAGATCCGGCTCCTTCTCATTCATGACGGAATACCGCATCAGCATGAGCAGAAGCTCTTCCAAATAGCATCGCTCAAAATGCTCAGAGTATTCATCGAACCGGGAATTCTCAGTGAGCATCCGGGTTAGCAGAGAGTGCAGATATTCCCGGTATACCGTAGGAACGCTGCCCATGAAGGAATGCAGCTGCAGCCCCTGCCCGGATATGGAAGTGAGGCTGTCGGCAGACCGGTCCGATAAATGCAGATATTCTTCTTTGAAATAGATCATCACGATCTCGCAGATCTCTCCGGCGGAATACAGAGAGTGATGCAGTTCCCCCGGAGCAATGAAGACCAGATCTCCGGCCTCCAACTGGTAGACCGTATCTTTTAGCAGGAAGCGGCAGCTTCCGGACCAGAGATAGAAAATTTCATAAAAGCTGTGATAATGATCGGGCTGCAGGGGGGAAAAATCACCTCTGCGGCCCTTTTCCACGATAATCCGGTCAATATCTTTTCTGCCCCGTCTGCCTTTTTTCGTTGTGATATCCATAGCGTTCCCTCATTTCCGGTGTATCCCAGTGCTGCAGTCAGAATACCACAAAAAAACAGTATTTTCAACCAAAACAAGCTATAAAAACAGCAGTAAATATAAATTAATTACGCTATTATAATAACTGAAAAAGGAACCCGCCTCTTTCAAAAATACTTTTCTCTCTATCCCCCTCGGTACACTCCCCCCTCGCCGAGGGGAATTTTTTGCGCAAAAATCACGGAAAACAGGCAGTCTCGTTACAATGGATTGCGCATTTTCCAAAGGATTGTTACCATAAGGGTACAGATCGGCCGGCATACGGTGCTAAAGCAAAGGTGCTAAAGCACCTAAGAGTTTGCAGAGTACAGAAAGGTATAGGGATTAGTATGGATAAAAAGAAAACTGGAAATCTGATCCGGGAAGCCAGACAGCGCAAAAATTATACCCAGAGTGAACTGGGAAGGATGTTAGGGGTGACCAACAAAGCGGTATCCCGGTGGGAGAATGGAGAAAGTTTTCCGGATATCGGCGTATTGGAGTCCCTGTCCCATCTGTTGGAACTGCCGATTCAGGACATTGTGACCGGAGAGCGGGCGGGAGACCGGGAGGAGGCTGTGACGGAAGTCGTGAGACTGGCAAAGCTCCAGGAGCAGCGGAAACGTGAAAAGAGGATCCTGTATCTGATCGTGCTGGGGCTTTTGATCTATAACTGTGTCATCGGGATCTGTTTATTTTCCGGAAGAGGGTTGTTTGGGGGAAGAGATATTGCCTGCCTGGTGGCCGGAATCTCCATGGCGGGGACGCTGACGATGCTGGGGCTTGTATACCGGTATTTCGGAAAGGAAGAGGATGTGAAAATGATTCCCTCCAGTCAATTAAGCAGAGGACTTGGAATAGCATCCCTTGCGATGCTATTGTGGAGTGTTGGAATCATGTATTTAAGCTTCGGAATGGTCCGGGCAGGAAGTGTTCCCCTTGGTATGGAACTCAGCTCCCTGGGACCGTTTTTGAACAATCAGCTTTGTGCGGGCTATGCCCTGAATGTAATATTTCTGGCAGTGGAAATGTACCGTCTGCTCATGGAGCGGACGGTACTGCATCCGGGATGTGTGATCTCACCGGCGGTCATCTATCTGGATTTCTTTTACATAGACATTCTGGGCCGGATGGATACCCTGGACAGCGTCTGGAAGGCACTGGACAGAGGGACGGTACTCATTTTGCTGGAGGCAGTGTCGGGAATTGTATTTCTGTTTATACAGTCCCACCGTTCTCATTCTCACGCATCCGATAGCCTACGCCGATCTCCGTGAATACATACTGGGGCTGGGCAGGATTCCGTTCCAGCTTTCTGCGGATGTTCGCCATGTTGACCCGGAGGATCTGATTATTATTGTCCATATAGGGACCCCAGATGGCATTCATGATATAGCTGTATGTCAGAACTCTGCCGGAATTTTCCGCTAAAAGTGTGAGCAGCTGGTATTCGATCTGGGTCAGGTGCACCTCTTCGCCCCGCAGGCGGATCAGTCGTTTCTCGAAATCAATCTCCAGATCCAGTGCCTTATATACATGACCGGGAGTCTGGGCGTGGCTGTGCCGCAGAGAAGTGCGGATCCTTGCCATGAGCTCTCCGGTGCCGAAAGGTTTTGTGATATAATCATCCGCCCCCAGATCCAGAGCGGAGACTTTCTCCTGCTCCTTGGTGCGGGCAGATATGATGATCACCGGAACATCGCTCCAGGAACGGAGTTTCTGTAATACCTCCAGCCCGTCCATGTCCGGCAGCCCTAAATCTAACAGGATCACATTGGGGCAGAAAGAAGTGCTGAGACTAAGTCCCTCTCTGCCGTTTAAGGCATGCATGATCTTGTAGCCCTCCCGGTCCATGGTAGCGGTGATGAAATTACTGATACTTCTATCGTCTTCGATTAAGAGAACTTTGATCTTATTCATATCTGTGATCCATATCCTTTCCGGTATTTTCAACAGTTCTGTCTTATGTGGCTGAGTATACTTATTTTTCCGTAGCGCTAGCTCCAGCCTTGGGAAGTGTGAAACAGAATTCCGCACCATCCGCATGATTCCTGCCACTCAGCGTTCCGTGATGGGCGGTGATGATGGTCTTGCAGATGGACAGACCGATACCCATGCCTTTGCGGGAATCCGAGCTCCGGGAATTGTTGTAGGTACCCGTCTCGAACAGATTCTGTAATTTTTCTTCCGACAATCCTTTTCCGTAGTCTCTCACAATAAAAGAGACATGCTCAGGATGATCCTCCACGATGAAATCAATGGGCAGGATACTTCCGGAATGAACGATGGCATTTTCCAGCAGATTGATGGTGACCTGCTCGATCAGCACCGCATCCATGGGTATCATCAGAAATTCCTCGGGGATCCTGACCCGGATGGCGGCATCGGGATAGCGTTTTTTCAGCTTCTCCAAAGCTTCTCCCACCACTTCCTCCACCGGCTCCTCTGTGGTATTGATGCTTAAGCTGTCTCCCTGGATACGGGTGACGGACAGCAGATTTTCCACCATATTCAACAGCCAGTTGGAATCCTCGTAGATATTGGTCATGATCGTACGCTGTTCGGTGGAGCTTAGATCGTTCTGACTTTCCAGAAACAGGGAGCTGTTGCCGATGATGCCGGTGAGCGGCGTGCGCAGATCGTGGGAGATGGCGCGCAGAAGATTCGCACGCATCTTTTCCATTTCGGCCTCTGCCAGCCGCTTTTCCCGCTCTGCGATCATCTCGGACTGGATGGTCATATGGGAGGTCATGGTACACAGGATCAGAGTGATCCCGCTCATCAGCAGGAAGGTGATAGGGTAGCCGGTCAGTGTGAAATTAAGCTTATAATACGGATAGGTGAACAGATAATTGATCGCTATTACGGAAAAAAGGGTGCAGACAATGCCGTAGCCGTAGCCCACCGTCCATCTGGCGATGATCACCAGTGCCAGAATGTAGAACAGTGCTACATTGGCATGGTTGTCCGGGACAATATGCTGATATAAAAAAGAGGCAAGTGTGGCGCACAGCATGCAGGCAGCACAGATCAGGATACTGATGGCGTGCCTGGTAAAGGGTGGTTTTAAGCGGAAGCTTTTCCGCGGTGATTTTTTATCGGAAAATGATCGGAACACGGTGTGATCCTCCATGAAATATTGTTAGTTGTTTTGTAAATTTATTATAACTATAGTACCATTACTTTGCAATGCAAGGTGTAAAGAAGTAGTTAAGGATATATGACAATCGGTATATTTTCCCCTAAAGCTGTGGCAAAAGGCAGGCAGGTATCCTCCGGAAAAGCTAAGACACAAAAAATAGGAACATATACTTTCGTTAGGTTGACATCAGGAAAAACATTAGATTAAAATGTAGTATGGTGGCGGTCCTGAAAGGGCGGACCGTCTATGTGGACAGGAGAGGAGTAGGTTATGTTTCTGACAGGATTGGCATTACTGCCGGCCATCGCACTGGTGGTATGGATCTACAGACAGGATAAGGTGGAGAAGGAGCCGAGGGGATTATTGTGGAAGATTTTCCTGTTCGGCGTGTTGTCCGTGATCCCAGCCATGATACTGGAAATCATTCTGGATGAAGTATTTCTGGTATTTGTGGATGCAGATACGCTGTGCTACGTGATCCTGGATAATTTTATCGGGGTGGCACTGATCGAGGAAGTTTGCAAGATGAAGGCGGCCAAATGGGCGGCATGGAAGCATCCGGCATTCAATTATAAATTCGATGCCATCGTGTACTGCGTGACTTCGGCATTAGGATTTGCAGCCATTGAAAATGTTCTGTATTGTATGGACGGTGACATTGGGACGGCAGTGACCAGAGCCCTGTTGTCCGTGCCTTCCCATGCCATCGATGGCGTGATCATGGGATATTTCTTCGGTGTGGCGAAGGAGGCAGAACTCGCAGGCGATACAAAACGCAGGAAACGCTACCTGAAACTCAGCGTGTTCATGCCGATGATCGAACACGGTATCTATGATTCCGCATTGTCTCTGGATGCGGACTGGATCTTCGTTTTCTTTTTCCTGTTTGTGATCGTGGTGGATGTCTGGGCCTATAAATTTGTGAAAAAGCAGTCTGGGCAGGACCGGGAGCTGTCTGCATAAAGATTGCGTTAAGAACCCGTGAAAATTTTATAAATTCACGAAAAACGGTAGGATCGGGTCTTTGCTTCATGTTAAGATAAAGAAAACCTAAAGAAAGGAAAGACCAATATTGAAGTTATTGAATCCAAAGATCCGGCAAAAATTTGCAGAATCCTTGAAGGCGGTCCTGCCGGTAGTAGGGATCGTGATCGTATTAAGCTTTACCATAGCCCCCATTACCTCCAGTATCCTGCTGTGCTTTCTGGTGGGGGCGGTGATGGTCATGGCCGGTATGATGTTTTTCACCCTGGGTGCGGAGATGTCCATGACCCCCATGGGAGAAAAAGTGGGTGCCAGAATGACCCAGAGTAAAAATATTCTGCTGATCGTAGTGTTATCTTTTCTGTTGGGAGTGGTGATCACCATTTCCGAGCCTGACTTGCAGGTGCTGGCGACACAGGTGCCTTCAGTGCCGAACATGACGCTGATCCTGGCAGTGGCAGTGGGCGTGGGAATCTTCCTGGTCATTGCCCTTCTGCGTATGCTGATCGGTGTGGCACTGCCGCCGTTGTTAACTTTTTTCTACATAGCAGTGTTCGTTCTTGCATTTCTCGTACCGGAGAATTTCCGGGCAGTGGCGTTTGATTCCGGAGGTGTGACCACGGGACCCATGACCGTTCCTTTTATCATGGCACTTGGTGTCGGTATTGCGTCCATCCGTAATGACCATCATGCGGCAGACGACAGCTTCGGTCTGGTAGCACTGTGCTCCATCGGCCCGATCCTGGCGGTCATGGTGCTGGGGCTGATCTATAAGCCGACCAATGCGGATTACCAGCCGGTGGCAATCCCGGAGATCGCTGATTCCGTGGAACTGGCGCAGCTTTTTGCCCATGGGATTCCGGATTATGTGAAAGAGATCGCACTCTCATTACTTCCCATTGTATTGTTTTTCGGTCTGTTCCAGATATTTGCCCTGCGGCTGTCGGGGAAGACACTGGCGAAGATTCTGATCGGTCTGATCTATACTTATATTGGTCTGGTACTGTTTCTGACAGGGGCAAATGTGGGCTTTATGCCTGCCGGTAATTACCTCGGTCAGGTCATGGCAGCCAGATCCTACAGGTGGGTACTGGTGCCGGTGGGAGCACTGATCGGTTACTTTATCGTAAAAGCGGAGCCCGCGGTCTATGTACTGAATCATCAGGTAGAGGAGCTGACGGACGGTGCCATCTCTGCCAGATCCATGGGGGTTTCTCTGTCCGTGGGCGTATCCTTATCCGTAGCACTGGCGATGATCCGCGTGCTGACGGGGATTCCGATTCTATGGCGATAGGACTATCCTTTTTTGTACCGAAGATATTCACAGCGATCGCCTTCGACTCCGGCGGTGTGGCAAGCGGTCCCATGACAGCTACCTTTTTACTGCCGTTAGCGCAGGGTGCCTGTGTGGCGGTGGGCGGCAATTTAGTCGCAGATGCTTTCGGTGTGGTGGCCATGGTAGCCATGACACCGCTGATCACGATCCAGATATTGGGAATGGTATATCAGTTAAAGCAGCAGAAGAGCGGTGCAGGCGTATTTGCCGGTGCGGCGGATGCATTTGGTGCTTTGGATGAGAATGCCATCATTGAACTGTAGGAGGTGTGCCCATGAGTGAATTATATATGATGGTCACCATCACCAATCGTCAGCTGACGAGGAAATTCGTGGAATGCTATAAAGAAAACGGCGCACAGGTCGGCAGTGTTACCGTCGGCATGGGAACCGCGGCGAATGAGATCTTAGATTATTTTGGACTGGACGGCATGGAGAAGAGCGTATTGTTCCATCTTGTCACAGATGCTGCCTGGCGGCAGATCAAGCCTGCTCTGCGTAAGAAAATGCAGATCGATCTCCCAGGAATGGGAATCGCATTTATCATTCCCGTGAGCAGTGTCGGCGGCAAGAAAGCATTGAATTACCTGACCTGCGGGCAGAAATTCGTAAAAGGAGAGGAGTCCACATTGAAAGAGACGAAGAATGAGCTTCTGGTAGTGATAGCCAACCATGGATATACGGAGCTGGTCATGGATGCAGCGAGAGAAGTACATGCGGCAGGCGGTACAGTCATCCATGCCAAGGGTACCGGAACAGAGAATGCACAGCAGTTTCTGGGCGTGACACTGGTGCCGGAAAAAGAAATGTTGTTCATTGTGGTAAAAAGTGAGCAGAAAAATTCCATCATGCGTGCTATAATGGAAAAAGCAGGACTGGAGAGTAAGGCACAAAGCATAGTATTCTCCCTTCCTGTGACAGATACTGCAGGCATGCGCCTGATGGAGGAGATGGGAGAGACATGACAAACGGCTTATCCGGACCCAGGAAGCAGTTCCTGGACGTGCTCCGGGTACTGGCAACCTGTGCAGTGGTGCTGATGCATGTACTGACAGGTGCGACAGATGTGACAGATGCGTCGATAGTGCCGGAATACCGGTCATTATTGCTGTCAGTTATGGATCTGGTGACCTGGTGTGTTCCTATATTTTTATTGATCTCGGGATATTTGTTCCTGAATCCGGAACGTACATTGACTTATCCGGTCATGATTAAAAAATATTGCAGGAGGATTGCGCTGGCGATCCTCCTATTCGGCGTTCCGTATGCAGCTTCCGAGTTGGTAGTGGCGGAGCGGACCTTCCGGATCAGGATGATCCCGGAGGCACTGAAGATGACTCTGATGGGACATACATGGTCCCATATGTGGTATCTGTATCTGATCTTGTTTTTATATCTGATCACGCCGCTTCTGAAAAAAGTGTTGCGGGTGCTGCCGGTGTGGGGTGTTGTAGCAATGATGGCAGTGATCTTCTTAGGAAGCAGTGTGGCACCGTTTCTGAATAAGGTACTGGATGTCAACAGTATTCCGGTATTGCCGGATGGCGGTGTGTATTTCCTGTATTATCTGTGTGGATATTTCTTCGCGGTGAGAGAAGTATGTGTGGACAAGGGAAGGAATGTATGGCTGACAGCTGCAGTAGCGGTTCTGGCTCTGGGAATGATCCTGAGCAGAACACTTGCGGGATTCTCCATTCAGATGGCATACAATTATCCGTTTACAGTACTGCTTGCAGTGCTTCTGTTCGCTGCAGGATGGAATGGGGGAGGAGATGGCGCGGCTTTGGCTGCCCGGGAGAAGGACAGAATACATCGGATCCCCTGGCAGGAGGCGGGAGCCTTGAGCTTCGCCGTATACCTGGTACATCCGGTGTATGTGAACTTGTTGTATAAATTCGTGAAGATCACACCCTTTACGGTGTTGGAACAATGCGGTGTGCAGTCTGTAGCCGCGGGACAAGCGGTATTGATTTTGTTGCTGGTTGCAATCTGCCTGGTAGTGCTGGCACTGGCAACGGCAACCGCATGGGTGCTGCGCAAGATCCCGGTGTTAAGAAAATATGTGCTATAGAAGAAAGGAGCCTCACAAGGGGGCTCCTTTTTGCGATTGCATGTTATGCGTATAATTTAGTCACGCTGCCAGCGCCCGGAAGCGCCGCAAGGCAGTACCAGCCCACTCTCGGTGACAGGGAGGCCGATCTCTTCGGCTTCCACATGACCGCCGAACTTTTTCGTCAGGGTGGAATTCATCATATAGGACAGCACGGCGGGCTGCAATCCTGTAGTGTACGAATTGATCAGGAAGAACAGCGCATCATCGGATAAAAGCTGTGCGGTCAGTCCTACGAAATCCCAGATATTATCTTCTATTTTCCAGATCTCGCCCTTAGGACCTCTGCCGTAGGAAGGGGGATCCATGATGATGCCGTCGTATTTGTTGCCACGGCGGATCTCACGCTCTACGAACTTCATGCAGTCGTCCACCAGCCAGCGGATAGGAGCATCGGCAAGCCCGCTGGCAGCAGCGTTCTCCTTCGCCCAGCCGACCATACCCTTGGACGCATCCACATGGGTCACAGCAGCTCCCGCAGCCGCAGCGGATACAGTAGCACCGCCGGTGTAAGCGAAGAGGTTCAGTACTTTCACGGGGTGGCCTGCCTCATGGATCAGACCGGAGAACCAGTCCCAGTTCACAGCCTGCTCCGGGAACAGACCGGTATGTTTGAAACTGAAGGGCTTCAGATGGAAGGTCAGAGGATCAGTCTTACCGCAGGCTTCCTTCTGAAAAGGCAGGGTGTAATGAATCGCCCATTCATCCGGCAGATGGAAGAACTCCCATTCTCCGCCGCCCTTGGCACTTCTGTGGTAATGACCGTTTTTCTGCTTCCAACCCTTATGATCGTGGGGTGTCTTCCAGATGACCTGGGGATCCGGACGGACGAGAATATAATCTCCCCAACGCTCTAACTTTTCTCCGCTGGACGTATCCAGCACTTCATAATCTTTCCATCCATCTGCTATCCACATTTTATTGGTTTCCTTTCTCTTTTATCTCAAAATTTATCGTGTTCTGAATTGTACGTTCCTATGATACCATAAAAGTATTGTTTTTCCAAAACATTTCTTATATCATAGTTCTGGGCATCCGCGCATTTGATCCGGAAATCTGCCCGTGGAAAGGATTTTTCTCATGGAAACCGTACTCTTATATCAGATCAAAGGAACGAAAACAGCTGTGCTTTTAAAGCCGGTTCTCTTAAAGCTCGGTATCCGCGTGCGCATTGTGGAACCGGAACAGTATCTCCAGTCGATCGGATTTCTTGCCGGAAATAAAGCATTTGCAGAAT
>OKTB01001225.1_pt1 | contig 10443 bp, 10 predicted proteins | sample 1606131 | NCBI WGS metagenome assembly OKTB01 (sample SAMEA3879518, study PRJEB24766) | human gut metagenome | biome: human-associated habitat; feature: feces | place: USA | collected 1985/1987
CTTGTCTGTCATAAGATCACGCAGGATTCTGAACTGTTGCGCCTTGTCCTTTGGGACCTCAAAACACCACTGCTCCGGGACAATGGGCAGATCGTCATATCTCCACTTGGCATAGCGTTCATCGTAGGAGCTTGCATCCGCAAGCCCCACCAGATGACCGACGCACCATGAGACAATGTAGTTATTTCCTTCCGTGTAGCCGTCCTTACGGGATGTTGCTCCCAACACCTTTCCAATAGACTGAGCTACACTCGGCTTTTCAGCGATCACTAAAATCAATCGTCTTCCTCCGTTTCCTCATCATCGGCAATTTCAGGCTCTCTGTCTTCGTTGATATAAGGCTCTTCCTCATAACCCTCATCATCAAAGAAGTCCATATCATCATCCTTCTGCTTTTTGCCCTTGATGAACTTGAAGTAGTAATAAGCCGCACCGCCGATACCGGCAATGGCAACAATGGCAATGATCATGCCCATATTTGAAGACTGCTTCGGCTCTTCTGTGACGGGAGGCTCATCTTCCGTAGGCGTTTCAGGGACAGGCTCGGTGCCGGTACATTCACTCATGTTGGTCTTGCAGACAGGGCAATCGGTATTCACATCACCGACTACGCATTTGTCATCGCAAATACAGGTTTTCAGCTCGTTCGCATCCTCATCATCCAGAAGGGCGAAGAGGTCACGGTCATCCACGACATTCAGGAAATAGGTTTTATACTGTTCCTCTTCCTCATTGATGGGCGCATCGTAGTCAATGACAATGTAGAAAGTGTTGCCGTTTTTGGTTTGGACGGTAATGAACTGCTTGTTCGTTGCCTTATCATAGAGCAGATCACGGGTGTAGGCGTTGCCCTCATCGTCGATAGGCTCTCCGTCAGAAGGCTTCTCGATGGTAGCGGTAGGCTCAGGCTGAGGCGTTTCCTCCGGCTGTGTTGCCTCGGTAACAGGCAAGTTCTGGTCGGTGTCATCCGCGTAGGCAAATGCCGTCATAGAAAAGCTGCCCACCAGCAAAATGCAGACGGTCAGCATAGTGATCAGGCGAAATCCTCTTTTCTTACTCATCAGCAGATACCTCCGTAGTGTCTTCGTTCTTGGTGGACTTACCGTCCTTCATGGTGGAAAGGAAAGCCATGATCTGATCCTTGTCCATGACCATTGCACGGACGGTGTTCACGATCTCAAGGTTTTCCAGCTCCGTCTTCTTGTCATACAGCTCTTTAAGCTGCTCCTGAAGGTCCTCAACCTTCTTTTCAGTCTTTGCGATGTCCGCACAGACCTTCTGATACTTGGGATTCATAGAAAAATCTCCTTTCGTTTAATAGTTGGGTCTTCCAAAGGCATAGAAATGAGACTGCCAATAAGAAGAGTTGATGGATGTGTACTGGATGGGATCGCCGCAGTGAAGCATGACTCCATCACCCACATAAATGCCGACATGAGAAACGCCCGGTGTGTCATAGGTTCCCTGAAAGAAGATGAGATCACCCGGCTGCGCATTCGCCTTTGAAACCGGTGTGCAGACATTGTAAAGCCCTTGCGCACCGAGCCGTCCGGTATTGACAAGTCCGCTGTTTGTCAGCACATAGGAGACAAAACCGGAGCAGTCAAAGGATGTGTCGGGATTGGAGCCGCCCCAGACATAGGGATAATTCAGATATTTCTCAGCCTCTTCGATAAGTGTTGCAAACTTGGCATCGGAGAGATATGCCGGATTGACGGTGTACTCATCCGGCGGATTTGTGATGTACTTGCCCACATAATCGGAATTGGGAAACAGATCCTCTCGGTTGCCAAGTCCCGACATATAGGTTGCGTACATGGAAAGCTCATCCTGAGACATGATGTAGACCGGAACATGGGAAAGATTGAAGTTTTCCAGCGTCACATAGCAGATATAGTAGTCATAAGGAACACGGTAGGTTTCCGTATGGGTATTGCCGTCTGCATCCGTCCATGTGTCGGTTTCTGTCCGGTATCGGGTTTCGACGATGACCTCTTCGGTAAGGATATACTGTTTATCGAACAGCATTTGAAGTGTCCCCTGTACCTCGTCCAGCGTGAACTCGCCCTCGTGAAGAGCAGAGAGGATGGAGATCAGAACATAGGGATCATGCTCGATGTCATCCAGATCGAAGTGATACTCGTCATAGTCGTGAGTGCTTTCGTAGGTGTCGAGCTTGCGCTGCAACTCTGCTTCCATGCGGCAATACTGTTCCTCCGCACCCAACATCGCATCATCTTCACTGAGATAGGACGAAGCAATCACGGATGAAGTAGTAGAACTGAACATCGCTGTGCATGAGCTGACACCGGCAGCAAGCAGTACAAGGATCATCACGCCTAAACCGATCCAGACAAAGACCTTCTTGTTTTCTGTGAAGAACTCCTTGATCTTATCCGCTGCTTTCTCCGAAAACTTCTTGCCGGTGTTCTTGGTGGCAGCATTGGAGGCGGTCTGAGAACCGGCTTTTCGAGCCGCAGCATATTCCTTCTTGATGTTCTGCTTCTGATAATGCTTGTTCATGTTGCGCTGATTTTTCATCTCAGGATGTTCCTGCTGGGTTTTCTCATAGTGTAGCTTTGCGTCGGCAACCTGAGCCTCGTGTTCCAGTTTGGACACCTTCTCGTAAGGCTTATTAGCGCTTTTCTGCTGATGATGGCTGTAATGCCTTATTGCCGCTTCTGCCACAATTTCGGAACGGTGCGCCGCCTCAACCGCTGAGTTTTCCTGCTCAACCTCATGGATTTTGCCGTGAATGCCGGAGGCAAGCGTATCACCGACCTTGCGGACGGTTTTATCTGTCTCAAACTTCAACTTGCTTTGTCCCTTGGGCTTTTTCAGTTCATCTTCAAAGGACAAACGGGTTGTGGCTTTGCCTTTTTCCTCATCGAAGACACGCTCTTTTTTGAGAACTTTATGCGTAGGCAGCTTCTCACGGGCGGCATCCAAACGCTCGTGTGCCTTTTCTGCTTTGCGCTCCAATTTCTGAACTCTTGGAGAAGACGGCTCTGCATCCGTCTTTGGGGCATTTGTAGCGGTTTCAGCCGCTTTGGACAGCACATCATCGGCATCTGCATTTTGAACTGCCGCCGTTTTCCTGAGCTTGTGGGTGACAACCGTTTCGGCAATTACCGCACCGGTATGGGAAGTGCTGCTGTGTGGCTCTGAAAAAGGCGGCTTTAGCGGTGTTTCTGACACTGGCATAGTTTCGTGTGCGTTCTGAGGTGGATTTTCTGGCTTTTTCTCTTCTGAGACAGGCGTTTCGGAAGTCGGCTGAGTGCCGGTATCATCCTTGTGTTCCTCACGAAACTGACGCTGTTGTCGGCGCATTCGCACCTTTTTCTGCTCTTCCGCAGAAAGCCCACCGGAAAGCTCAGGCTCTTCAATGGGCTTCACAAGCTCGGCATCTTTCAATCGCCCGGAAATACTTTTGCTTGTGCCTTCGGTCAGATTTTCTTCTACCGCGCCGTCGCGGGTCATCTTCATAACCACCTTGTCACGGGCTTTTAGCTCCGGTTCCTTCGGCATCAAATCTCACCTCCGATCCGCTGATAGGCAAGCTCGGTAAACTCAGGATTCAGCTCAATCCCGACATAGTGCCGTCCCATGTTCTTTGCGACCATCGCCGTTGTCCCGCTGCCTAAGAACGGATCAAGGACAATGCCGTCTTCGGGACATCCGGCAAGCAGACAGGTTTCAACCAGCTTCGGAGGGTAAGCGGCATAATGACCACCCTTGAACGGAACGGTATTGATCGTCCACACATCTCGTTTATTCCTCAGCGGATTGATCTCGGCATCTGTGATCTCGCCATGCCCACGGGGGCGGTTGATGGTTTGCACATGAGCCTGACCGGGAATTGCTTTCCCGAACTTGTTGCCGCCCTTCATGCCGCGCTTGAGTCGTTCAGCAGTAGCCGGTGCAATCGGCTCAGAGATTGCCTTGTAGTCAAAATGATATTTCCGAGACTTAGAGAACAGAAAGATATGCTCATAACAACGGGCACAGCGATCTTTCACGCTTTCAGGCATTGGGTTTTCCTTCATCCAGATGATGTCGTTTCTCAGATACCAGCCGGAGTCACGGAGGGAAAATGCCAGCATCCACGGAATGCCAATCATGTCTTTGGGCTTGCAGCCCTCAACCTTGTGGTTGAGAGCTACCGCCTGACCGTTTCTGCCGTTGGGGTTCTTCGGGTCAACATAGCCGCCCTGATTGCTTTTTCCGGCATAGGTGTCCGAGATGTTCAGCCAGAGCGTACCGTCAGGACGCAGAACGCGCCTGACTTCGGTAAAAACTTCGGTCAGGCGCGAGATGTATTCTTTGGGCGTTGTCTCTCTGCCAATCTGCCCATCCATGCCATAATCACGCAAGGCGTAATATGGAGGGGATGTCACGCAGCAGTGGACGCTCTCATCTGGCAGCGTCTTCAGGACTTCGAGACAGTCACCGGTATAAATGGTGTCGAGTTGTATAGCTATTTACCTCCTATCTTTAGAAGTTGTTGGAGCAGATTGATTAGTCGGAGAAATACTCATCCGGCTCGTAATCGTCCTCATCCTCTTCGTCTACACGGTCTGCCCAGCGGTCGAAGATTTCTTCGGCTTCCTTAGCAGCCTCACGGTAGAGGCTCAGGCGGTTCTTCTCGTAGGCTGCAAAGGCAGGAACAAACTTGCCGAACTCACAGATTGCCTTCGCATCCTGTGTGCGCATATCCGCAACACACTGGATGATTTCAGACATCGTGAGCAGATCATCGATCATCAGATCATACTCTTCCTTGGGGAGGGAGACGCTTTCAGCATCCTCGGTATCAGCGAAGGGAGTGTACTCGTCACACTGAGCGCACTCGGCGACATCTACCACAAAGGGCAGCGCCAGCATATCCACAGATACTTTGGTCATAATCCGGCGCGTTTCCTTGACCTTATCGTCAATAGCCTCCCTCACATGGAGGTAAGCGCGGTGGTGCTTTTTCAGCTCGTCCTCCTTGCGGATCAGGTTGACCAACTCCACGGTCAGCCCCATCAGGCCGAAGAAGCTGTCCATGCCTTCCTTGACCTCGCGGAAGCTCATCTCAACCGGCGTATCGCCGAAAATCTCGGTCATCTCGTCAACGGTGATCTCAAAGTTCTCATTCATATTCTTTTTCATAAAGGTAGTCCTCCTTAATTCTGCAAGGTTTCTTCGGGTTTGGTGGTCATGATGCGATAGAGCATCGTGTCCTTCGGGAAGTTGTCCTTAAACGGGACGATGGTAGAGCCGTAGAAGATCAAGCCTTCACCGGCGTTGGAATTGGTGATGTAGTTCTGCTGGCTTGGGGAGATATTCAATGCGGAGCTGAGAATCTTTCTGTCACCGGAAGCCTGATTCAGAAGATACACAAAATCAGAGTTCTCGAAGATGTTCTCGACTTCACGGGAAGCCAAAAGGTCTTTCACATTCTGGGTAATTCCGGTGGGGATGCCGCCCCATTTTCTGAATCTCTTCCAGATTTCTACGCTGTACGCCGCAGTCTGCTCTTCCTTCAACAGAAGATGGAACTCGTCCATGTAGTACCTTGTGGACTTGTGCTGGGCGCGGTTGATGGTCACTCTGTTCCACACCTGATCCTGAACGATAAGCATTCCGAGCTTTTTAAGCTGCTTGCCCAGCTCCTTGATGTCATAGCAGACGAAACGGTTGTTGACATCCACATTGGTTCTGTGATTGAAGACATTCAAACTGCCGTGAACATAGATTTCCAGAGCTGTTGCGATGCGCTGCGCTTCCGGCTCTTTCTGGTCGCGGAGAATGTTGTATAGATCTTCCAGAATGGGCATCTTCTCCGGCACGGGATCGGAGAGGTAATCCTGATAGACCATGCGGACACTTCGGTCAATGATGGTTTTCTCAACCGGCTGCAAGCCGTCCTTGCCGCCTACAATCAGCTCACACATCGAAAGAATGAAGTCGGATTTCAGCGTCAGCGGGTTTTCCTCTTCGGAGTAGTTGACATTGATGTCCAGCGGATTGATATAGTCCGTGCTGATCGGAGAGATACGGATGACCTGACCGCCGAGCTTCTGCACCAGCGGATAATACTCAGCTTCGGGATCACAGACGATGATGTCATCCTCTGTGATGAGGAAGGCATTCGTCATCTCTCTTTTTGCCGAGAAGGACTTGCCGCTGCCGGGAGTACCGAGGATCAGCCCGTTGGGGTTTTTCAGCCGCTTTCTATCCACCATGATCATGTTGTTGGAAAGCGCATTCAGTCCGTAGTACAGAGCTTCGCCGCCCTGAAACAACTCCTGCGTGGTGAACGGAACAAAGATCGCCGTAGAAGAGGTAGTCAGTCCACGCTCAATCTCAATCTGGTTCAGACCGATGGGCAGAGAGGACATCAGCCCTTCTTCCTGCTGAAAGTCCAGCCGCTTGAGTGCGCAGTTGTATTTCTGAGCGATGGATGCGGTCTGAAAAATGGCACTTTCGAGCTTCTGGCGGGTAGCAGCCGTGTTCATCAGGATGATGGTCACAAGGAACATTCGCTCATTTCTCGTTTGGAGATCCTGCAACAGACGCTTGGCTTCACCGCCGTAGGTTGCCAGATCGGAGGGGATGATTTCCATATCGTAGCCGGAACGGACTGCCTTTTTCTGCTCTTCGATCTTCATCTTATCGAGGTCTGTGATCTTCGACTTGATGCTCTTGATTGCCTTCGCCTGATCAATCGTGCGGATATGAAAATTGACCGTAATGTTGCTGTCCATCTCAAGGAAGTCGGCAAGCATACGGTCATTCAGCTCCGGGGCAAGGATTTGGAGGAAGCTCACTGCACCGATGGTTCTGCCCATCTTGAAGCACTTGCCTTCACGGAAATCAAAGGAAGTGGGTGCAATAAAGTCCTTGGTAGAAAGCCCCGTTCTGGCTACCATGTCATAGGAAAATCGGAACGGCTCATGCGTGTCCATGTTGAACACATCATGCAGCACTTTCAGCCTTTCGTAGCCGGACAGCGGCTCAGTCTCCACACCGAGAGTTTTGAAATTGTTGAGAATATCCGTTTCGATACGATCCAGCTTTGCTTTTGCGGTACGAATGGAGTCAGCCTCCACACCGAAGGTGATGTACTTACGCTTGAGCAAACCGTTGTTGCCTTTGGTGAGCTGATCTTGGAGCATATCGGAATATTCCTTGCGGATGTCATTGAACGCATCCTGCTGTTCGGGAATGGTGATCTGTTTTCTGAACTCTCTGATGTCGGCTTTCTGGTTGATAAAAGAGAGCTGAACAAAGATGGAGCTGTCAAAGTAGTTCAGAAAGTCACACCAGTTCTCGAAGATGGCTGTCTTGTCCTCGTTCTGGGCAAGCTGATAGTTGATGTCGTTATACCGGATAGTTTTGGTATAGAGACGGCTGTTGACCTTGCAGATGCCGTCTTTGCACATCTCCACATAGGGGATGGTCTGCTGGGCGGACTTGGGAATTTTCTTTGCTTTCCTGTCTTTTTTCTTCTGCATGACGATCCGCTTCTTTTCCTGCGCGGAAAGTGCATCGCCGTAGACCTGACCGTTTTTCACGATCTGTTTCGGCTTATTTGCCTTTTGGGATTTGTTTGCCAATCTGCAATTCCTCCTGTTCTTTGATTTGCCGCTGGATGGCGGCATATAAATTGTTGGTGCGGTATGGACGCACCTTGTCGCGCAAAAACATGGATTTCACAACATGACCGAGGATTTTCTCAGCCGGTTGACCGTCCTTCTCATACAGAGCAAAGAAGATAAACGGAAGCATGATCACGACCATGAGCATTGCAGCCGTAGACAGTGCCACATACGGTTTTGCAATAAAGAAAACCGGCACACCGACTGCCGCTGCCAAAGCGAAGCAGATAATCTGCCGCTTAGTCAGATTGAACATGACCTTGGTTTTTACGCGGTTAAGATCCTTCGGGACCGGTACAAATGCCATTTGTAGCCTCCTTTCCGAGTGTGATGCTGCACTCTACTTCGTTGCCCCACACATCCCATCCATCGGGAGACTGACGCGCGAAAAGTTCAATGCGGGGGAGATCGCCCATGAGTTGAATGATGCGGTCACGGGTTTCGTCTGGCTTTTTTGAATGCTGCTCAATGTGGCTCATGATGACCTGATGTACGCCGGTGTGCGCCCGTTTGGGATGTCCCTTGGTTGCCAGGATGCACAGCTCGGCATTGGCTCGTGTCCAATAGCCCATGCCCCAGAAGAGGCTATCGCTGATACGGTTTTGCTTCACCCAAACAAAAGCAACGGTCTTGTAGGTAAAGCCCCATGCTTCAAGGACTTGAAATGCCTCCTGCAAGCACGGAAATGTCACCCACATAAACAGCGTACAGTCTTTTGCGGCAAGCTCACTCACTGGCAAAGCCATGATGTCTTCGAGCCTCATTGTTGGATAATGGCTTTCTGCCGAACGCCCTTGACCTTTCTTGGAGTAGGTCCGATACGACCAAGGAGGGTCGGCATAGATGATATTGTATTTCTTCATTCTGCTGACCTCCTTAGTGCGCATGGAAGATGGATTTTGCGAGGCTGCCCGTCTTGAACAGCGAGAAGCACAGAATGACTGTGTACGCCGCAACCGAGAAGAGAGCCGAGTGAATATTTGCGGCAATGATCATGTTGTTGATCAGCACAGCATAGATGCCGACGCAAATCATGATGAGGAAGCCTTGGAAAGCCAGAGCGAACAGGCTCTTGAGGTAGTTCGTTCCAATGCTGCCCCATTCGCGGTTGCTCATCGTTGCGATGGGGATTGGTGCAACGCTGACGGTGCAATAAATCTCAATCATTCTGCCGTAGAGGATGACCGTAATGAGAATGGACATGATTTTGAGGCACAGACTGATAACCAGTGTTTCGATGGACAGTCCGAGCAGTTCTCCGATGCTCATTGCCTCCATGCCTGTTCGCATTGCGTCAAGGGTTGCTTGAATGTCGATGTTGGTAGTGCCATGAATAAAACCGGCTGCACCGGCAACCACATTCTGTCCGATGTCGAATACTGCCAGCACAATATCAAAGGTGTTGGTCACAAGGTAGATCGCCACAGCCGCTTTGAAGAACCACTTGAAGAACATCCATGTATCCATGTCGTGCAAGTTGTTCTTTTCGGTGATCATGGTGATCAGCTCATAACACAAGACAAAGGTAATGATGATACCAGCGATGGGGACTATCACATTCTCGGATAGTCCCCGAATCATCTGGTAAATGCTGCTGTTCCAAGTGGACGGAGTTTGTCCGACCTCTCCGGCAATCGTGCCGACCTTGGTATTGACATCGGTGAACATATTGGTCAGGTTGCTTTCGATCCAGCCGATCAGCAAGTCCTTAATCGCTTGTTCGAGTTTTTCTAAGATACTGCCCAATATTCCACCACCTTTCGGTTAAGCTGGGCTTGCTTGATTAGAACAGGGTGGACAGCAAGGGAATGAGCGTAGTGCCAATGAGAACGACGCCACCGCCAGCCATGAGCTGCTTGATGCCCTGCGACTTTGCGCCCGGATTATCGTTGCCGTAGCCTTCCATCAGGTTGACAACACCCCACACTGCCAGACCGGCACCGAGGGCGATAACGAGCGTCTGCAGAACCGTAACTGCCTGATTGATAAATGCCATAAGAAATTTCCTCCTTGAAAATCATGAAAGTTTGGTTTGTGTATTGGAAAATGGGCATAAAAAAAGAAGCCCCGTCATTGTTCTGCTTCAGGCAAATGCCCATGCGCAGTGCATGACGGGGCTTCATTCCGCTTCGATCTCGCCCATATCATAGAGATCAAAGGTTTCGTTTGGCTTGATGACCAGCTTGTGTTGCCGATATTTTTCAATGTCAAAGGCGTTCCGCTTGTCAGAGTCGGACAGGAATTTGTATTTTGGATGCTTCGTTATATCAAACTTATCACTGAGAAAAGGTCTAACGCCTCTAAGCTGCAAAATACATTTGCCGCCGTCCATGACAGCAAGTTCATCCTGAGACATCAATTCCTTACCGACCTTCTGATAGTTCAAGCCATAGGAATTGTTGTTGGATCGGGTTTCTGAGGTGTTGTATAGATCAATCGTCTCTTTCCCAAGCACCTCGCTGATTTCCTTGAGCGTCGATTTTTCTTTTCCTCCGAGAAAGATCATGCTGTCGCAGTTGCCAGTGATGGTATCAGCCGCATCTTTGTAGATGGTCTTGAGCTGAGACTGGGACTGCAAAATGATTGCAGCGGAGATTTCCCGGCTTCGGATGGTAGCTATGAGCTTATCGAACTTCGGAATTTGACCGATGTTCGCAAACTCATCGAGCAGACAACGGACATGAACAGGAAGTCTGCCGTTGTAGACATCATCTGCCTTGTCACAAAGCAGATTGAACATCTGGGAGTACATAATTGCCACGATGAAATTGAAGGTGTCATCTGTATCGGAGATGAT
>OKTB01001230.1_pt1 | contig 10416 bp, 8 predicted proteins | sample 1606131 | NCBI WGS metagenome assembly OKTB01 (sample SAMEA3879518, study PRJEB24766) | human gut metagenome | biome: human-associated habitat; feature: feces | place: USA | collected 1985/1987
AGCCTCAGTGGGTTGACAAAGTAATGGAACTTATGGATGCTGTTGATTCATACATTCCTATCCCAGTTCGTGAGAACGAGAAACCATTCCTTATGCCTATCGAGGATATCTTCTCTATCACAGGTCGTGGTACTGTAGTTACAGGACGTATCGAGACTGGTACTATCCACGTTAACGATGCAGTTGAGCTCGTTGGTTTCGGTGACGCTCCTAGATCTACAACCGTAACAGGTGTCGAGATGTTCCGTAAGCTTCTTGATCAGGGTGAGGCTGGAGACAACGTTGGTCTTCTTCTCCGTGGTATCGACAAGAAGGATGTCAAGAGAGGTGAGGTTGTTGCTAAGCCAGGTTCAATCACTCCGCACACTGACTTCAAGGCTCAGATCTACGTTCTCAAGAAAGAGGAAGGTGGCCGTCACACTCCATTCCACAACCACTATCGTCCACAGTTCTTCATCCGTACACTTGATGTTACCGGTGAGATCACTCTTCCAGAGGGAACTGAGATGGTTATGCCAGGCGATAACGTTGAGATTACAGTTAAGCTCATCACTCCAGTTGCTCTTAACGAAGGTCTTCGTTTCGCAATCCGTGAGGGGGGCCGTACAGTAGGAGCTGGTCAGGTTACTAAGATCATTGACTAATTTCTATTGAAATTGAAATAGGTGCCGGTTTTGTTCCGGCACCATAATACAGGGGCATAGTATAAGGGCTAGTATAGTGGTCTCCAAAACCATTGATGGGAGTTCGAATCTCTCTGCCCCTGCTAATATCAAAGGTTACGATTTGGTAATGTTTAACAGACACTGCGCAAGCTTCCAACAAGTGGTGTCCATTAAAAGAAAAGATGAGAAAGTTCATTAACTATCTGAAAGAGTCATACAAAGAACTCACCCAGAAGGTGGCGTGGCCATCATGGTCAAGTCTTCAGAGCTCTGCTCTGCTTGTCATGGTCGCAACTGTCATCATTGCTGCTGTGCTTTTTGTCATTGACTACATTTTCCAGTATCTGATGACAGCAATCTACACACTGTAATTTTTATTCATTACCATGGGCGATAAAAAATGGTACGTCCTTAGGACTGCAGGAAGCAAAGAGAAGAAAGTCAAAGAGTACCTCGATAAAGAGATCGAGAGGAGCGCGGATCTTCAGAGAGAAATATCTCAGGTTCTTGTTCCCCTTGAAAGTAAATATACCATAAAGAACGGAAAGAGAGTTGCTACTGAAAAGATTCTTTTCCCGGGATATGTGTTTATTGAGGCTGAACTTGGCAAAGATTCTGAATACCTTATCCGCAGTCACGTCATACCTGGACTTGCCGGATTCCTCTCTGAAAAGAAGAAAGACAGCAAGAATCCTAACGACATGGAAGCTGTAGCTCTCAGGCCCGACGAAGTCAAGCGTCTTCTTGGACAGCAGGATGAGCAGACCGAGACACAGGCAGTTACCGAAGTCGATTATCAGGTGGGCGATTCAGTCAAGATTACAGACGGACCTTTCAGTGGTTTCGATGGTACAGTCGATGAGATTGCAGCCGACAGAAGCAAAATCAAAGTCATAGTTATGATCTTCGGCAGAAAGACTCTGCTCGAACTCAACTTTAATCAAGTAACTAAAGAATAAAATCATGGCAAAAGAAGTAACCGGATTCATTAAACTCCAGATCAAAGGTGGAGCTGCGAATCCTGCGCCTCCGGTGGGACCGGCTCTCGGTTCTAAAGGACTGAACATTATGGACTTCTGCAAGCAGTTCAATGCAGCAACTCAGGGTTCTGCAGGTAAAGTGCTTCCAGTAGTCATTACAGTCTTCTCAGACAAGTCTTTCACTTTCGTTGTAAAGCAGCCACCGGTAGCAGTATCTCTTAAAGAAGCTGCAAAGATCCAGAAAGGTTCTGGTGAGCCTAACAGGCAGAAAGTTGCCAGTGTGTCTTGGGATCAGGTCCGCACAATTGCAGAAGGCAAGATGGCAGATATGAATGCTTTCACACTCGGTGCAGCAATGAAGATGGTAGCTGGTACAGCTAGAAGTATGGGTATCAAAGTTACAGGTGTTTTCCCTGCTGACGTTAAATAAATCACATGCGACATGAGTAAACTTTCTAAAAACATGCAGGCTGCATTGGCAAAGTATGATCCGTCAAAGCAGTACGAGCTTTCTGAAGCGTGTGGTATCCTCAAGGAAATCACTTATACAAAGTTCGATTCTTCAGTTGAGCTTATAGCAAATCTCGGTGTTGACCCTCGTAAGGCAAACCAGATGATCCGTGGCGTCGTTTCACTTCCTCACGGAACAGGTAAGGTAACACGTGTTCTCGTACTCTGTACTCCTGACAAGGAGGCTGAGGCTAAAGAGGCCGGTGCTGATTACGTAGGACTCGACGAGTACATTGAGAAAATCAAAGCTGGCTGGACAGATGTTGACGTTATCATCTGTACTCCTTCAGTGATGGCCAAGGTCGGTATCATCGGACGTATCCTCGGACCTAGAGGACTCATGCCGAACCCTAAGACCGGTACAGTTACAATGGCTGTAGGCAACGCTGTAAAGGAGGTTAAGGCTGGTAAGATCGACTTCAAGGTTGACAAGACCGGTATTATCCACACAGCTATCGGAAAGGCTTCATTCACACCAGAGCAGATTTATGACAACGCAAAGGTTGTGATGTCAGCTATCATGAAGCTTAAGCCACAGACACTTAAGGGAACATATCTCAAGGGTGCAGCTATCTGCACTACCATGAGCCCTGGTATCAAACTCGATATTAAGTCATTCAGTGCTGAATAATAAAAGTTCAATGTTATGAGAAAAGAATTAAAAGCCCAGATAATTGAATCTATCTCAGCACAGATTAAGGAGGCTCCTAATTTCTACATTACCGACATCTCCGGTCTTAATGCTGAGCAGACAACTAAGCTCCGCCGCGCTTGTTTCGAGGCGAATATCAAGCTTACCGTTGTAAAGAATACACTCTTCCATCACGTTATCAAGGAACTGAACAATGAGGAGATGAATCTTCTTGTTCCTACGCTTGAAGGAAATACTGCAATCATGTACACAGAGGTTGCAAATGCTCCTGCAAAGCTCATAAAGAAGTTCCAGAAGGATGGTTTTGAGAAACCTGCACTCAAAGGTGCTTACGTTCAGGAATGTGCCTTCGTAGGTGCTGACAAGCTCGAGGAACTCGCAGCTATCAAGTCTAAAGAGGAACTCCTTGGCGATATCATCGGTCTTCTCCAGTCTCCTGCAAAGAACGTTATCTCAGCTCTTCAGTCAGCTGGCGACAAACTTGCAGGCATCGTAAAGACCCTTTCAGAAAAAGAAGAGAAATAGTTATTAACAATTTTAACAATACAATTTATTATGGCAGATGTAAAAGCACTTGCAGAAGAGTTGGTTAACCTTTCTGTAAAAGATGTTCAGGAACTTGCTAAAGTTCTCAAGGAAGAGTACGGTATCGAGCCAGCTGCAGCAGCAGTTGCAGTAGCAGCTCCAGTTGCTGGTGGCGAGGCTGCAGCAGCAGAGCAGACAGAGTTCGACGTAATCCTCAAGTCAGCTGGTGACGCTAAACTTAACGTTATCAAGACCGTTAAGGATCTCCTCGGACTTGGTCTTAAGGAGGCAAAGGAACTTGTTGACAAGGCTCCAGGTGCAACTTTGAAAGAGAAAGTATCTAAGGCAGAAGCAGAGCAGATCAAATCTACTCTTGAAGAGGCTGGTGCAGAAGTTGAGGTTAAATAACTTCGCTTCTCCCCTAGATGGGAACGAATTCAGGTTTAGAGTCGGATTATAGGCTCTAAACCTTTTTGTCGTATTTAAGTTTTTCTCATTTCAAAGGCAGAATATGTCAAATCAGACTATAAATAAACGAATAAATTTCGCCACATCTAAAATCCTGGATTATCCGGATCTTCTCGAGGTGCAGCTGAAATCATTCAGAGATTTCTTCCAGCTTGACACCACTCCTGAAAATAGAAAGAACGAAGGTCTGTATAAAGTTTTCCAGGAAATTTTTCCGATTGAGGACACGAGGAATAACTATAAGCTGGAATTTATCGATTATTTCATCGATCCACCTCAGTTCTCAATTGAAGAATGTCTAGAGAGAGGTACGACATACTGTGTCCCTCTTAAGGCAAAACTCCGCCTTTCATGTAGTGATCCGGAACATGTTGACTTCGATACCAAGGTTCAGGATGTATTCCTCGGAAGCATTCCTTACATGACACCTGCAGGTACTTTCGTCTTCAACGGTTCTGAACGTATCATTGTTTCACAGTTGCACAGGTCACCTGGCGTCTTCTTTGACCAGACACTTCATGCGAACGGTACAAAACTTTACTCTGCCCGTATCATTCCATTCAAGGGTTCGTGGATTGAGTTTGCTACTGACATCAACAATGTCATGTACGCATACATTGACCGTAAGAAGAAGCTTCCTGTAACAACACTCCTGCGTGCTATCGGTTTCGACGCTGACAAGGATATCATCAACATCTTTGGTCTTGCAGAGGAAATCGAAGCCACACCAGATACCCTTAAGGCAAACGAAGGCAGAAAATTGGCTGCGAAAGTACTTAAGACCTGGAATGAGGATTTCGTTGATGAAGATACTGGAGAGGTTATTCCTATCGAGCGTGTCGAGCCGGTTGTGGAACGCGGCGACGTTATCGATGACGCTACTATCCAGGAACTTCTTGATGCAGAGGTAAAGACTGTCCTTCTTCAGAAAGACGAGGAGACTGACAAGGAGTATGTAATCATTTACAACACTCTGCAGAAAGACCCGACCAATACGGAGAAAGAAGCCGTCAATTACATCTACAAACAGCTCAGGAATTCAGAACCGCCTGATGAGACTACAGCGAGGGATGTAATCGATAAGTTGTTCTTCTCTGAAAAGAGATACGATCTCGGTATCGTAGGTAGATATCGTCTGAACAAGAAGCTCAATCTCGACGCTGATCCGGATTTGAGAGTCCTCAGAAAGGAAGATATCACTGAGATCATCAAGTATCTCATACAACTTATAAATTCGAAAGCGACTGTCGATGATATCGACCACTTGAGCAACCGTAGGGTGCGTACAGTAGGTGAGCAGCTTGCAAACCAGTTCACTGTAGGTCTCTCAAGAATGGCAAGGACCATCCGTGAAAAGATGAATGTCCGTGACAACGAGCAGTTCTCTCCAGGTGAGCTCATCACCTCGAAGACTTTGTCCTCTGTTGTCAATTCATTCTTCGGAACCAGCCAGCTTTCACAGTTCATGGACCAGACTAACCCTCTGGCAGAAGTGACACACAAACGTCGTCTCTCAGCACTCGGTCCTGGAGGTCTTTCAAGAGACAGGGCAGGTTTCGAGGTTCGAGACGTACACTATACGCATTACGGACGTCTTTGCCCTATCGAGTCTCCTGAGGGACCGAACATCGGTCTTATCTCATCTCTTTGCGTTTATGCGAAGATCGATGACCTCGGATTTATCGAGACTCCTTACCGTAAGGTAGAGAACGGAAAAGTGGACCTCAGCAATACCGGCTGGAAGTTCATGAGCGCAGAGGAGGAGGAAGACCAGCTCGTTTCTCTTGCCAATGTCAAGATGGACGATGACGGAACAATCGAGGAGGACAGAATCCAGTGCCGTCTCGAGGCTGACTTCCCTGTGGTCTCCAAAGAGGAGGTAAACTACATGGACGTTGCTCCTAACCAGATGGCGTCTGTCGCTGCATCCCTCATTCCGTTCTTGGAGCATGATGATGCCCACCGAGCATTGATGGGTGCGAACATGATGCGTCAGGCCGTTCCGCTTCTCAAGCCGCAGTCACCTATCGTAGGTACCGGCCTTGAAGAGAGAGTCTGCATCGACTCGAGGACTCAGGTCATGGCAGAGAGATCAGGAGAGGTCGTATATGTGGATGGCAATGAAATCCATGTGAAATATGATCGTACTGACGACGAGAAGTATGTAAGCTTCTCTCCTGATGTTACCGTATATCATCTTCCTATCTACAGGAGAACCAACCAGAGCACAACCATCTGCCTGAAGCCTATCGTAAGAAAGGGTGACAGAGTTGTTCCAGGACAGGTGATGACTGAGGGTTACGCCACCCAGAACGGTGAGCTTGCACTCGGACGTAACCTTATGGTAGCGTTCATGCCTTGGAAGGGTTACAACTATGAGGATGCTATCGTGCTCTCCGAGAAGATGGTAAGATGGGATATCCTTACATCAGTACATGTTGACGAGTATATCGCAGAAGTCCGTGAGACCAAGCGTGGAATGGAGGAACTTACTTCCGATATTCCTAACGTGAGCGAGGATGCTACCAGAAACCTTGATGAGAACGGTATCGTGCGCGTAGGTGCACACATCGAGCCGGGCGACATCATGGTCGGTAAGATTACCCCTAAGGGTGAGAGCGATCCGTCACCTGAGGAAAAACTCCTCCGTGCCATCTTCGGTGACAAGGCCGGAGACGTGAAGGATGCCTCCCTCAAGGCCAATCCGTCACTCAGCGGTACCATCATCAAGACATCTTTGTACGCAAAGGTTGCGAAGGAAGGAAACCGCAAGGGTGCAAAGGCTGAACTCAATGCCAAGCTTGCTATCATTGAAGAGGACTTCAACAAGAAGACAACCTCTCTCAGAACAAAGTTCTTCGAGAAACTCGTAGCTCTCGTGGAGGGCAAGAAGAGTGTCGGCGTAAGCGACCTCTATGGTGTTGACGTAATCCCTAAGGGACAGGTCATTACCGCAGAAATTCTGAGGGACATCGACTATAACAATGTCAATTCCAACAGGTGGACTGAGGATGACAGAATCAACAACATGGTTCGTGAACTCATCAACAACTACTGTCTTGCAGTCAAAGAGGCAGAGGCTCTCAAGAAGCGTGCTTCAGATAAGGTCAATGTCGGTGATGAACTCGGCAACGGCGTAATGCAGCTCGCCAAGGTTTATATCGCCAAGAAGAGAAAGATCACTGTCGGTGACAAGATGGCCGGCCGCCACGGTAACAAGGGTATCGTAGCGAAGATCGTAAGGGAAGAGGATATGCCATTCCTCGAGGACGGTACTCCTGTTGACATTGTCCTGAACCCTCTCGGTGTGCCTTCACGAATGAACCTCGGTCAGATTTACGAGACCGTTCTCGGATGGGCAGGCGAGAGACTTGGAGTCAAGTTCAGTACACCTATTTTCGACGGTGCAAGCCTTGATGAAATCTGTGCTTACACAGATAAGGCCGGACTTCCGAGATATGGCAGCACTCACCTCAGAGATGGTGGTACAGGAGACTGGTTCGACCAGTTCGCTACTGTCGGTATCATCTATATGATCAAACTCGGTCATATGGTTGATGACAAGATGCACGCCAGGTCTATCGGACCTTACTCTCTCATCACTCAGCAGCCTCTTGGAGGTAAAGCTCAGTTCGGAGGTCAGCGATTCGGAGAGATGGAGGTTTGGGCACTTGAGGCATTCGGTGCAGCTAACGCGCTTCAGGAAATCCTGACAGTCAAGTCTGATGACGTTACCGGAAGGTCCAAGACCTACGAGGCTATCGTCAAGGGCGAGCCGATGCCTACACCGGGTATCCCTGAGTCTCTCAATGTGCTTCTCCATGAGCTCAGAGGTCTGGGACTTAAAGTGACACTTGATTAATTACAGTCAATTTGATTTGATATAATATGCCTACTTTCAATAACAAAGATAACAAAGTAAGGAGTAACTTCCAGAGAATCAGCATTTCGCTTGCTTCTCCAGAAGATATCATCGAAAGATCGCATGGCGAGGTCCTGAAACCGGAGACGGTCAACTACAGGACCTACAAGCCAGAGCGCGATGGCCTCTTCTGCGAAAAGATATTCGGTCCTACCAAGGATTACGAATGCTATTGCGGCAAGTACAAGAGAATCAGGTATCGCGGAATCGTCTGCGACCGATGCGGCGTGGAAGTTACTGAGAAGAAAGTGCGTAGGGAGAGGATGGGACATATCGCCCTGACTGTTCCTGTTGCGCATATCTGGTACTTCAAATCAGCTCCTAACAAGATTTCGGCCGTTCTCGGTGTTCCTGCCAAGAAGCTTGAGGCTGTAATCTATTATGAGAAATATATAGTCATCAGACCTGGTAACAGCGGACTGAGCAAACTGGATCTCCTTTCAGAGGACGAGTATCTCGATATCCTCGACAAGATTCCTGAGAATGACCTTCTCGCGGATGACGATCCTGAAAAGTTCGTTGCAAAGATGGGTGCGGAGGGTATCTATGACCTCTTGAAGGAAATTGATATCGATGAGCTTGCAAAGGATCTTCGTGAGAGGATGGCCACAGAGACTTCACAGCAGAGAAAGGCTGAAGTTCTCAAGAGGCTCAGCATCATCAAATGGTTCGAGGAATCAAAGGGCGTAAACCGTCCGGAGTGGATGATCATGAAGGTCATTCCTGTAATCCCGCCGGATCTTCGTCCTATGGTTCAGCTGGATGGCGGACGTTTTGCTACATCTGACTTAAATGACCTTTACAGAAGAATCATCAACCGTAACAACCGTCTGAAGAGACTTCTGGAATTAGGTGCACCGGATATTATCGTTCGTAACGAGAAACGTATGCTTCAGGAAGCTGTTGATGCCCTGATCGATAACGGTCGTCGCGGCAGCGCAGTCAAGAGCGAATCCAATAGGGCTCTCAAGTCTCTTTCTGACAGCTTGAAAGGAAAACAGGGACGTTTCCGTCAGAACCTCCTCGGTAAGCGTGTCGATTACTCTGCACGTTCAGTTATCGTCGTAGGACCTGAACTTCAGATGCATGAGTGCGGTCTTCCTAAATTCATGGCTGCAGAGCTTTACAAACCGTTCATCATCAGGAAACTGATCGAGAGAGGTATTGTGAAGACCGTCAAGTCTGCCAAGAAGATTGTCGACAGGAAGGACCCTGTGATCTGGGATATCCTTGAGAATGTGATGAAGGGTCATCCGGTACTTCTTAACCGTGCGCCTACACTTCACAGACTTGGTATCCAGGCTTTCCAGCCAAGAATGATCGAGGGTTCAATGCCGACTTCGACGGTGACCAGATGGCAGTCCATCTTCCGCTCAGCAATGCCGCTGTCATGGAGGCACAGCTTCTCATGCTCGGCTCACAGAACATCCTTAACCCTGCGAATGGTACACCTATTACCGTGCCTTCACAGGATATGGTTCTCGGTCTTTACTATATCACCAAGATCAGACCGAATGCCAAGGGACAGGGTCTCAAGTTCTATGGTCCTGAGGAAGTTATTGTTGCGCTCAACGAGCGTGCAATCGAGCTTCATGCGAAGGTCAGCGTGAGACTTCCTAAGGATAAGATGAATCCTGAGGCAGGAACCCAGATGGTAGAAACTACTGCAGGACGTATCATTGTCAACCAGTTCGTGCCGGAGGAAGTACCTTATGTAAATGAGGTGCTCGGCAAGAAGGCATTGAGAAAGATCATTACTGAGGTTATCAAGAATACAGGCGTTTCCAGAACCGCACACTTCCTTGATGACATCAAGAACCTCGGTTACGACCGTGCGTTCCGTGCAGGTCTCTCGTTCAACTTGGGTGATGTGCTCGTTCCGCCTGAAAAGTACGACCTCATCAATGAGGGCTACAGACAGGTAGAAGAGATCAAGAATAACTATGGTATGGGTTTCATTACCGATAACGAGCGTTACAACAAGGTCATTGACCTCTGGACCTCTATCGATAATAAACTTACAGGTATAGTCGAGAAACAGATTTCAGCAGACCAGCAGGGATTCAACCCTGTCTATATGATGCTTGATTCAGGAGCCCGTGGTTCTACCCAGCAGATTAAGCAGCTCTGCGGTATGCGAGGACTTATGGCAAAGCCTCAGAAGTCAGGTGCTGCCGGAGCCGAGATTATCGAGAACCCTATCGTTTCCAACCTCAAGGAGGGTATGACAGTGCTCGAGTACTTCATCTCTACCCACGGTGCACGTAAGGGTCTTGCCGATACCGCCCTCAAGACTGCCGATGCGGGTTACCTTACCCGTAGGCTTGTCGATGTATCACACGATGTGATTATCAATGAGGAGGATTGCGGTACTCTCAGAGGTCTTATCGCGACTGCCATCAAGAATAAGGATGAGGTTGTCGAGTCTCTCGGTGAGAGAATTCTCGGTAGAACATCTGTCCATGATATCTTCAACCCTATCACTGGTGAGCTTATTATCAAGGCCGGTGAGGAAATCCGTGAGGCTACTGCCAATCTCATTGACTCACTCCCTATCGAGCAGGTTGAAATCCGTTCAGTGCTTACCTGCGAATCCCACAAGGGTGTCTGCGCGAAGTGTTACGGACGTAACCTTGCAACAAGCCGCATGGTCGAGAAAGGTGAGGTTGTCGGCGTAATCGCAGCACAGTCTAT
>OKTB01001235.1_pt1 | contig 10361 bp, 6 predicted proteins | sample 1606131 | NCBI WGS metagenome assembly OKTB01 (sample SAMEA3879518, study PRJEB24766) | human gut metagenome | biome: human-associated habitat; feature: feces | place: USA | collected 1985/1987
GGCCCGACTCGGCGTATTTCATGCTGCCCGCCGCCACGCCGGTATCCTGGGTCACCTGGTCCAGCACGCTGACGTTGGTTTCCGGAGACAAAATGGTGGTCACATGGCTGTAGGTGGGGTAAACCGCCGAAACCCATCCCACCAGGCCCCGGTCGGTGATCACCGGGTCGTTTTTCTCAATTCCGGACAAGGAGCCTTGATCGATGGTGAAGCCGTAGAACAGGTCCGCCGGGTCCCTGCCGATGACAGAGGCCAGGGCGAACTGGTAATCCTTTTTCCGCTCCTTCAGCTCTAGGTATTTGACATTCTGCTCGTTTTCCCGTTTGATATCGTAATAATCCACGGTCAGGGCGATCATCTGGTTAAGCTTCTCCTTCAGCTCGGCGTTTTCCGCCTCCAGCTCCTCGATGGTTTTTCCGCTGGGGCCCACCGCCCCCGCCGCGGTGGCGGCCTGGTTAGAAAGCTGCTGCACCGGCGTGGTGACAAAGCCCATCAGGGATGACAAAAACGAATGGCCTGTAGCGGCGGTAAACAGCACCACGCCCAGCAGCACCAATACCACGCCCGCCAGAACCTTGAAGCTCCGGCCCTTAAAAAAATCTCTCACCTATGAAACCTCCTTTACCAGGGAACCTGAAGCCCCCTTTTTCCTTTCAGCTCCAGGCATATATAAGCCCTCTCAGGGCTGCGGCCGCACGGCGCGCCAAGCGTGCCAAAAATCATTCTTTTCTCCTGTTTGCTCCGCCGCTTTTTCCTGCCGCCGAAGCCAACGGCTCTTCGGAACCCACTCAGGCCGCCGGGGAATAAAAAGCGGCGGAAGGAAAAGATCGATAGGATATTTTCCTCCTGCCGCCGCGCTTTGTATGGTTTTTCGTTAACGCCTTCTGGTTTTATAATACTCCTTGGGCATGGTGACCTCCAGCCGCTTTCCAGTGCCGTCTACTACGCAGTCCAGGGGGCTTTCCGCCACGTGCACGGGCATACCGGTCTCCTGGGCCACCAGAAGATCCAGCCCCCGCAGCAGCGCGCCGCCGCCGGTGAGCATGATGCCGTGGTCGATAATATCGGCGGCGAGCTCGGGGGGAGTCTTTTCAAGGGTTGCCTTGATGACGTCGAGAATCTGATTGATGGAGTCGGAGAGAGCCTCTCTTATCTCCTCCGCGGAAATCTCGATATTCTTCGGCAGGCCGTCCATGAGGTTGCGGCCCTTGATGTTCATCGCGCCCTCGCCCTCATAGGGATAGGCGGAGCCGATTTTTATCTTGATATCCTCGGCGGTTCTCTCGCCGATAAGCAGGTTATATTTCTTCTTGATATAGCTGATTATGGACTCGTCGAAGTTATCGCCCGCGACTCTTGCGGAGTTCGAGGTAACGACGTCGCCCAGGGAGATAACGGCAACCTCGCTCGTGCCGCCGCCGATATCGACTACCATGCTTCCGGTGGGCTCGGAGACGGGGAGACCCGCGCCGATGGCCGCCGCCATGGGCTCCTCTATGAGGCTGACATATTTCGCGCCCGCGCTTCTCGTAGCGTCGTTGACGGCGTTTCTCTCAACGCCCGTAACGCCCGAGGGGATGCAGATCATAACGCGGACCTTTGCAAGCGGAGCGTTTTTTGCGACCTTCTTTATGAAAGCCTTGAGCATATCCGCCGTGATGTCGAAGTCGGCGATAACGCCGTCCTTGAGGGGACGGACTGCGGTTATGGAGCCGGGAGTTCTGCCGATCATCTCTTTAGCCTCCGTGCCTACGGCGACAACTCTGGGCGGGTTGTACTTCTGGTCGACCGCAACAACGGAGGGCTCTCTGATGACGATGCCCTTGCCCTTTACGAAAACAAGAGTGTTTGCGGTACCCAAATCGATACCGATATCAAGTGAAAATAACATACTGTTCTCCTTTCAACAGTCAGAATACTTTAATTATTGCCTTTATCTAAACGAAATAGAGTTGACAATTGATTCAAACTCTCCGGTGCTTGCGCCGACCTTGGAGGTTTTGTAGGTGCAGGCGTAAGTTACGCCGTTTCTCTCAAAGACGGCGGAGGCGATAAACGCCTCGTTGCCGTTTCCGGAAATCTTTATCTCGGTAACTTTTGCTTCCTGGCCGCAGAGAGTCTTGACCTCATCCTTGACCTCGGGGTTGAAGCCCTGCTCCTTGAGAGCGATTATGACATCGCTGATGTCGGAGAGCTTGTCATCGACGCTCTTTTCCGTGTCGTAGGTTATATCAATAGTCTCTTTGCCTTTTACGAGGGTTATCGAAGGGCCGACAACCGTCATCTCGTAGCCGGAGGGTTTTGTGAAAGTAAAATATTTGCAATAGGCCTTGTCGCCCGAAACGAGAAGGTTCTTGAGCGAGACGGCGTTTGTGACCTGTTCGCCCTTTTCGTCCTTCTTCGCATTGCCCTTTTCGTCGGTTTCGACTATGACTATGTTGCCCGCTTCGTCATAGATGGGGCCGCCGTTTTCGTCGGTCACGAGCACGCGGTCGTTTCCGCTGCTGTCTTTTACCTTGAGTCCCTTGGCCTTCGAGCAGCCGGTGAAGAGGCAGACAGCCGCGAGCATACAGATAAGCAGAGCCGTGATAATTTTCTTCATTTTTTAAGACCTTCCTTTCGTCTCAGTCGACCGGAATCGTTACACGCATTTCAGTATAACACAGGGTGCTGCACTTTTTCAAGTGCGGAATCGAAAGATATGATTGACACAAAAAGTCGGGTTGAACCGTCCGTCAGCCGTTGAGCGCCGCAAAATTATCCTTGTTGTTCTTGTAGAGGTTCTTAAAGACGGCAAAGTTCTTGTCGTATGCGGGCTTGTTGGCGGGATTCGGGATAAAGGTTTTCTTCGCGGGAATGAGCTTCTTTGCTTCCTCTATGCTGCCTATTCTGCCGAGACCCACCGCGGAGATGACCGCCGCGCCGACCGAGCCGACGTTCTGCGGGCTCGCCACGACCTCTATCGTTCTTCCCGTGCAGTCCGCGAGAATCTGGCTGGTGACGTCCGAGAGAGCGCCGCCGCCGACAAAGCGGATGGTGTAGGAGGTCTTTACCTTCTTGTCCTGAGTCTCGAGGAACCAGCGCAGGTGCATACAGGTGCCCTCGACAACGGAGCGGAGAAGCTCAGTCTTGCTTGTCTCGAGGCTGAGGTTGAAGAACATTCCGCGCGCGTTCGGGTCCTCGAACGGGCAGCGGTTGCCGTGCAGCCACGGGGTGAAGATAACTCCGCCGCTGCCTGCGGGGATTTTGTTTATGACATGGGACATATAGTCGTAGAGGCTCGTGTATATGGACTCCTTCGAGGAGGCGACGTCGGTCTTTTCCAGGAAGATGTCGATCTCATCGAGCACGAGGTGATCCTTGACCCACTCGAGGCATTTGCCCGCAGTCTCGAGCTCGGCGAAGTAGTTGAGTCTGCCGTTCTGCGCGCCGACTATGGCGGCTATCATGGCGTTTGTGTCGACGATATTCTTGTCAACGACTGTGTTGACCCAGCCGGAGGTGCCGCAATATATATGCGTGTCGCCCAGGCCGACCGCGCCCGCGCCTACGCCTATGAGGGAGGCGTCGCCGCCGCCGCCGAATACGGGAGTGCCCTCGCAAAGGCCCGCCGCTCTTTCGGTCAGTCCGCCGACGAGGGCGGTGGAGTCGATTATGTCGGCCATGTGCTCGGGCTTGACGTTGAACATCTTGAGCATCTCGGAGCTCCAGCCCTCTCTGCCCTTGCGGACATCGTAGAGCAGAGTGCCGAAGGCCGAGTCGCGGGTCATGATAAACTTGCCGGTCATGCGGCAAATGACGTATTCCTTGACGTCGAGCCACTTATAGGTACGGGCGAAGTTCTCGGGCTCGTTCTCCTCGACCCATTTATATTTGTAGACGGGGTCCTTGACGCTCGCGGACACCGCGCCGGTTATCTGAAGAGATTTGAGCAGCTTGGGAATATTGGCGCCCGCTATCTGCGGACCGTAGGCCATGAGCTCCTTTATCTGCTTTTTGGCGCGCTGATCCATGTAGCTCATCGCCATGCGGACGGGCATACCGTCTTTGTCGACGAGCACAAGCCCCTGCATCTGGGAGCAGAAGGAAATGCCGGCTATCTCCGAGGTGCTGACGCTCGTTGAGTTCATGAGCCTCTTTGTGGTGTTGCACACCGCGCTCCACCACTCGTCGGGATCCTGCTCCGCGCCTCCGTCCGGATAGACGGTCAGGGAATAGCCCTCCATCTCCGCGGCTACCAGCGTAATCTCGTCCTCAACCTCGAAAAGGCAGGTTTTGACGCCCGTTGTGCCTATGTCGTATGATAAAACGTATGTTCTGTCTCGCATTATAATAATCTCCCTTCGCGGCTTTTGCAAACAAATGCAAACAAAGCCCCAATCTGTCTATCCACTTAATTATATAGCAAAAATTTAGCGATTACAATGTAATAGCTAAAAAAAATTCAAAAAACAGAGGGAGAAAACGGGCGCAGAATTTCATCCCGCGCGGGAGACGGCCGACGAAAAAGAAAAATAAAAATTTTTTAAAATAACGGTTGATTTTTGCGGCGCGTTGTGCTAATATACTATGGCAATCAGATGCGCTGCTAGCTCAGTTGGATAGAGTGTTTGGCTACGAACCAAAAGGTCAGGGGTTCGAATCCCTTGCAGCGCGCCAAGAACGGAAGCAATACCGCAGGTGTTGCTTCCGTTCTTTTTATTTTCAAGGGATTCGAACCCTGAGAGGGTGAGCGGCGTTAAGAAAACAGTCCGGCGGACTGTTTTTAGCCGCGAAGTGTGAGGCGGGTACTGCTGCGCAGCAGCGGTCGCCGAGCACGCAAGGCGGCGCAGCCGACTGTATCCCTTGCAGCGCGCCAAGTTAAAAGCCTTGATAACTCTGAGCTTTTGGAGTTTGAAGGGCTTTTTTCTTTTTAGTTTTCGGTAGCATTTCTAACACTTTTTCTAACATTTATCCTGCAAACAGCTTTAAGTACCCATTTTTATATAATCTGTTGACATTTGTGACTGAGTTTGCTATTATATACATACCGAAAGTATGTAAGGAGCAAATATGAGCAGAAATAAATATCCGGAGGAAACGGTAAATCTTATCCTCGATGTGTCCCAGCGTTTATTTATAGAAAAAGGATACGACAACACAACGATTCAGGATATCATCGATGAACTGGGCGGACTCACAAAGGGCGCGATATATCACCATTTCAGTTCAAAGCAGGATATCCTTGATGCGGTCATAGAACGGCTTTTTGCAAAAAATACGCTGTCTGCGAGTTGGCGTAAAATTCAATCCGATACCGATATTACGGGCGGAGAGAAGCTCAAGCGTATGCTTGTTGCGGCTCTGACGGATGAGCAGGAACAGCAGTTCAGAAAATTGGGAGTGCATTTGCAGAATATGCCGCAGATGCTCAGCGACCTTGTTCTGCGCTCCGTAAACGATATAGCACCTAATGCCTTTGAACCGGTTATCGAAGAGGGCGTTAGGGACGGATCTCTGTCGGTCATGTTCCCGAAGCAGGCTGCCGAGGCGGTTTCGCTTATCGCGAATATTTGGATAAACCCGCTTGTTTTTCCTGTTGACAACGAAGAGCTGAAAGCAAAGTTTGAGTTTATTTGCGGTATAACAAAGTCTATCGGGCTTGACATTTCCGACATCTATCCGCTGCTCGACAAAATGAACAGCGATATCAATCTTTAAATATTCGGGAGGGTTTTACCCCTCCCATATATATTAATATTAAACATACCAAAAGTATGTAAGGAGGTAAACCATGTCAACAACTTACACGAAAAGAGAAAAGTTCCGGTATCTTCTGGGCCTTTCCGGTCAGAACATCATATACGGAACAGTCACATCCGTGCTCGCATATTATCTTCAGTTCACGATTCTGATTCCTGCCGTATGGGTCGGTCTGATATTAAGTGTTGCGAGAATATTTGACGCCGTCAAAGACCCGTTTATCGGAGCGATGATAAGCAGAGGGAAACATAAACTAAAGGACTATCTTATCGCAGTGCCGATTCCCACAGCAATACTGACGATTCTCTGTTTCAGCAACGGAATTTATTCCGCAGAAAACAGTATGTTTAAAAACGCTTTAATAGTGTTATCCGCATTTGTATTTTACATGATATGGGAAGTCGTATTTACAATCGGCGATATTCCGATAACCGGTTATCCGTCAGTGCTCACGAGAAATGAGGGCGACAGAACAAAGTTGCTTTCGCTACGTCCGATAGGTGGAATGGCGAGCGGTATAAGCACGCTTGCCGTTCAGCCGATTGCTTTTGCGTTGTCGGCAGTTTTCGGCGGAAGTGCAGTGGATGAGCGAAATGCTTTTCTTATAACGGTTGCCGCGTTTTCAATCATCGGCGGGGCGCTTTTTCAGTTTACCGCAATCGGTTCGGTGGAAAGGGTTTCTGCCGAGCGCAGCGAAAATTCGGGTCAGCTCAGATATTTTATTACAAATCCGTTGCTCAGAAAAATCAGTATATCGGGATTTTTGGGCAGTCTGAAAGCCATGACCGGTGTTATCCTCACTCCGCTGGTAACCTATTATTTTGCAAGCAAAAATCCGCAGATGTCGCTGATTTATACGGCACTTTTCGGAGTGGGAAGTATTGTGGGACTGGTAATCTCGGCGGCGGCAGTTCCGAGCTTATCTAAAAAATACGGAACAAAAAGACTCTTTGTCGCCGTCAATCTGATAAACATTTTTCCGAATCTTTTGCTGTTTGCGCTGTATATTAAATATCCTCAAAATATGACGGACATTCCGCAGACTGTTGCGATGTTTGTGCTTACACTTATAATCGGAAGCTGTGTAAGCATTTCTTCGACCGTTCAGACGCTGATAATCTCACAAGCCGTTGACCTTGAAGAAAAAATATCAGGTAACAGACCGGACGCGCTGTTTTTCTCGGCGCAGACATTTATTGTCAAGATAGGTACCGGCTTGTCGTCGCTGGCGGCAAGCATAGGCTATGCCGCTGTCAATTTTTCTTCCGCTCAAACAGCAGCGCTCAACAAATTTATTGCAAGCGGCGGAATACCGAGGCTTGACGGCAGATATTCAAATCTGATGACACTTCTGTTTATGCTGTACACTCTGCCTGTCGCATTGAGCTCGCTTCTGTCCGCGCTTCCGTTTATTCGCAGGGAGCGGGAGTGAGGTATTAAAACCCCGTGAAGCTATAAAACATTCCGCCCGGGGTCCCGGACGGAATGTTGCTTTTTGTGCCTATTCGGTCAATTCAGCGCAAAATCGACCGTCTTTGTTTCTCCGGTGCGGAATGTCAGCGTCTCCGTCTTGTCGGAGAGCCCGCATGAAACGGTGATCGTTTGGTCGATGTCGGAGGTCACGGTGACCTGTGCCGTTTTGCTTTGCAAATCCCACCTGAGCGAGTCAACCGTCGCACGGGTTCTCGCCTTTATCCCGGTTATCTCACCTGCGTCAAAGCCCGATTCAAACAGAGCCGGAAGAATCTCGATTTCGTTTTTGTTCGAGAAAACGAGGGCTTCGTTGACGATTCCGAGATAGCCTATGGCAAAGTCGGTGCAGTAGCAGCTTCTTTGATCGTAATCGTGGTTCGTCATAAGCGAGGGATATCTTATTTTATGATTCTGAAGCTTCACGAGCGCAGAGGTGAGGCTCGTTCTGTCCTTGAGCCTTGCGGCGATGAGCGAACGGTGAACAAGTGCGTGGCTCGCCTCGTTTTCAGAGGTTCTGTTGTTTATCGCCTGTATGCAGGCGGACTTGAGACGCTCGTCGTTCTGCGTTTCAAACAGCGGCCACACGCAATAGAGGTGGCTCAGATGCCTGTGCTCGTTGTTTTCTTCAAATTGGCTGCACGTTTCCGGCGCGGTGTCTTTTATAACGCTCAAAAGCATATTCAGATTGTCGCGGCAGGCGGCGATGTCGATAGCCGCGTTTGCGTCGGAGGGAGAGGGATAGTTCGACGGATTGTTTTCCGGGGAATAGCTCGGCAGGATGCAGTAGTATTCGTCATCCGCAAGCGCCGTCTTGCCCGCTTCATAATGAATCGAGCCGTTCGAGTCGGTGTAATATTCGGGGGTCATAAGCTGCTCCCAGTAGTTCGCCGATTTAATCAAAAGCGGCAAAAGCACATCGCGCTCAAGCCGGAGATATCCCCTGTCCTCGATCGCGCGAATGTCTTCGTCCGTAAGGTCGTCCGCGGTGACGGAAAGCACGGATCTGAGCTTGTCAAGGTCGATTTCGCCGCTGAGCGGAATTTTGATATCTCCGTAGCATTGCAGGGTCTCATAGAGCGGCTGGATCATCCAGCTTGAGCCTGCGTTCCAGTATCGAAACGGATACGGATAGCAGGTTTCCGTTATTACCGCCTTGTCGCCGTCGGTGTTTACGGGGGCTTGGATGGCGTCGGTAAATCCGTGGGTCGCGAGCGCGTTTTCCTCCCAGTCGGGGAGCTGGCGGAGAATAAAATATGCGTAGCCTATCGGGGATGAGGAGATGTTGCCCGTGTTCATCGAGGAGGTTTGCAGGTTCACGTTTGCGTCCATTGTGTATTTGCCGCCCCAACCCGTGTTCCATTCGCCTGTCCACATACCGTAAAGGCGGGGCGTGGAATATCCGCTGCAACACAGATAAGCGTATCTGCCTGCATAATACGAACGCTGGCTGAGCGCGGGATCGAGCTTTTTCTTGAACCTCTGCTCTCTCAGCAGCTTTTCGTTCGATTTTTCTGAGCTGCCGTCTTTGAGAGTCAGCGTGACTGCGTTGAACTGCGGCTGATATACCGCAAGATGAGCGTCAAGCGCATCGGAATAGCTGAATTTTCCCTCGGCTGAGTATTTTCTCGCAAAGTCCGTTGTCCGGTTATAGAGCAAGTCGATGAGCGCGCAGCCGCTTTGTGACGCGAAGGCGGAAAGCTCGCCCATATTGTAATCTCTGCCCGTAACAGTGATAAGATAAACCTCGTCCGCCCCGCTGACGGTCAATTTCGGCTGGCTGTCGCCCGCGTATTGCTCGTCTTTCGGCGCGTCCGCTTGCGTGACGCTTAAAGTTCCGCCGATATTCAAAACATAGGTGAGCGTGGCGTAGCCGCCGTTTTTGAGCTCGGATTTTTCATAGTCGGGATAGTGCGCAACCAGGGCAAGATAAGCCTTGCCCTCGTCGGCGAGCTTTTTATATTTGATATTCACCTCGTCGCCCTCGGAGTAGTTTGCCATGGTCGAGATATCATCGTAGGAGAGCGTAATATTTACGGGCGCGTTCTTGCTTGATTTTTCGATTTTTGTAACCGTGACGCCGTCGGCAAGCGAGGTGAAAGTAGTTCTCTCCCATGTGCCGTTTTTGTCTGTGTATTTCACGCCGACCTGCGCGGTCTCGTAGTCTGTGTAGCGGATATAATCCTTGATGCGGTGCCGCTCGGAGTTTATTCTCAGCTGACCGCCGGGATGGAAGCGATACACATCGTCATAGCTCGCGTTGTCAACAATATCCTCGCATTTAACGATGCTCTGCTTGACCTGTTCAAGCTCGCTTGATGTGTCCGGGCAGGTGCGGGCGTTGATATTCGGCATGATGAAATGCATATTCTGATAAATTATCGTGTCCGAGTACGGGCTGCCGCTTGTGATAAAGCCCTCGAGCCCGTTCCCGCCGACCATTCCGCGGCGCCAGGCTTTTGTTTTGTTCGTCCTCTTTTCGGACAGCTCCGTGTAGCTCTCGGAATAAGAGAGCTTTTCGTTGTTTGCCGCAGTGTCGATAAGCTTCGGCTTGCTTGCACATGATGAGCACAAAACGCATATCGCGGCAAGTGCCGCCGCCAAAGCAAAATTCTTTAAAAGTTTCATTTTCTCACCTCACACCTTGATTATATCATACGGCAAAGAGTCTTTCCATTAAAATAATATACAAAAAATCTTCTGGATAATTGTAGGTTTGAGACAGATATATCGCGAAGAGAAAATAAAAAGCCGGCACACCTTGCACTTTACGGAGAACGGTGTCCGGCAATATGAATTTCGCCGCCCGAAGATTTCTCCGGGCGGCGGGTGATTCGATTATTTATACAGCGGGCCGTAGGCGGCGCAGGCTCTGTAGTCCGCGCTCTCGAGGTCCTTTGTGCCGAATGCGGACCAGGCGTGCGGGCGGTAGATGTCCTCGTCGGCGACGTTGTGCATCGCAACGGGAATTCTGAGCATACTCGCCAATGTGATAAGATCCTTGCCGATGTGGCCGTAGCTGATGGCACCGTGGTTCGCGCCCCAGTTTGCCATGACGGAGTAGACATCCTTGAACGCGCCCTTGCCGGTGAGTCTCGGAGCGAACCATGTGGTCGGCCAGGTCGGGTCGGTGCGCATGTCGAGCTTGT
>OKTB01001251.1_pt1 | contig 10203 bp, 7 predicted proteins | sample 1606131 | NCBI WGS metagenome assembly OKTB01 (sample SAMEA3879518, study PRJEB24766) | human gut metagenome | biome: human-associated habitat; feature: feces | place: USA | collected 1985/1987
CGCCGCCGCTGGTGTTACTCTGCTTGATCCATTCGTTTTTCGATGTGGTCAAGCCGCTTGTGTGCCTGTTTCGCCGACGCTTCAACGTCGGTCAAGCGCGTTACGAACTCCGTATTCGTCTTTCGCTGTTCCTTCTGCTCCGCCTTGATTTCGTCCGTGTTCGCCTTGATGTATCCGATCTCGGTTAAAACTGTCGCGTCGTGCTTCACATTGCTTTCCTTGTCCTTGTCCCTGTTACGAACAAAAGCGATATAGCCGAACACGATAGCGCATACGGTAGAAAAGACGGAAAGAACCGTTGTGAAAGTGTCCATCGTTGATCCTCCTTCCTGCCGTTATGTTATCTCTTCCCACTTCGTCGAATTGACGCGCGGGGAATAGACGGAAGATTTGAAGTGCTGTGCGACGCATACCCACTTCTTTCCGTTGTGCGTTACCTTTGTTCCCTCCGTGATTACTTCGCCGTCCGGAAGGTCAGCCCATGCGCCGATTTGCTCTTCGGTCGGTGTGCGCGTCCATTTGTCCGGATTTGAAGCAGGGGATTTTCCACGGCTGTAATGCGTTGCCGTGTAGCTCACGCCGTCAAGCGTTACCACGTCGCCCGTGATATAGCTTTTCTTCTCGTTCCACTCTTCGCCTTGCTCCGGAAGGGAAACAAGGTTATTGCGGATACTCGAAATAATGCTTTCTTCGGTTTCGGCGCGGGCGGCTTCAACCTCCGCCATGATCGAAGCGCGCAAGGCTTCAAGCTCTGCCGCGCCGATCTGCTTTTCGCTCTTCTTGTGTGTTACGCTCATTCAAAATTCCCCCCGATCCCCGATACCCAGCAAGCGGTCAGCGCGTCGCCGCGCTGGACGGTTACGCGGATATTCATTCCGTACTGTGCCGCCGTGTTGATCTTATTTGTGAAAACGTGTGCAACGCCTTGAACAACCGCGTTCGTGCAATCCTCCCAAACGGGGGAAGCGTCAAACGGATTGTTCGTCGCTTCAACCTTGAACGTGCCGCCCGCCGGAATATCTCGCGTTACCTTGATATTCGCGCGTGTCGGCTGGCTGTTGGCTTCCAGCGGCGCTGAAAGCGTGATAACGAAGCCCGCAATCGACTTCGTGAACGTCAGCGTCCGGACGGCGCTATTCCCCGCGCTGTCGGTCGCCGTAATTGTGATCGTGTGCTGGGCGTTCGTAAGCGCCGTGAAGGTATTTCCGGAAACGGAAAGCGTCTGCGTTGCGCCCAACGTGATTGCGTTCTTCGTCGCGATTGTCTTTCCGTCGATCTTTTCAACAACGTTCACCGTGTCGCCGTCCGGATCGGTTACGCTGTATTGATAGGTGAAATCCCCGCGCTTCGTGCCAAGATCGGCGTTACTGCCGGAAATCACGGGCGGCTGGTTATGGATTACGGCAATATCTCCGCTTGTTGTGTACGCGGAATAATTGCCGTAGCTGTCCTTCGCGCGGACGCGGTATTTCAACGTGTTCCACGCGGTCGATACCGCTTCCGTGAACGTCCTGCTTGCGGACGCTTGAACCTGTGTCCACGCGCCGCTGTTGTATGAGCGCTCGAAACAATAGGTCAGCGCGTCGCCGTCCGGATCGGTCGCCGCCGCGCAAGAAACGTTGATGTTCTGCCCGCTGTAACACGTCGCGGGCGCGGTAATGCTGGGCGGCGCGGAAGGCGCGGAATTGTAGATTACCGTATAATTTCCGTCGCTGTTCGGGCTGTCAGATACCAAGATAGAAGATTTAAGATTACAAAGCGGGCGAACGCCCCTGCCGCCGCGGTACGCGTAGCCGCTGTTCAAAGAGCCGACCGAATAGACGCCGCGGACGTAGTGGGCGTCCGACGAATAAGGCGTACGAAGCCACCAATACCAGCCCTTTGACGTGCTGAAATTAGCGTCCGTGTACTCCGAATTGCTCACGCATTGCGCCGTAGGATAAGCGACGCGGGAAGCGTCGTTGCTGAATAGCGCAAGAAGCGTTCCTTCTGCGATATTGTTTTCATTCGCAAGCCCCACTTCGGTGGTGGACGGAAGGAACATTTTTGACGTTACCGTTTCATAACTTCCGCCGTCGGTAACGGTGTTCCTTGCGACGGTCTGTGTTGTGGTCAGAAGCTCCGCAACGAACTTCGGATCAAGCATAGCAAGGAAGCCCGCCCACGCGTCGTACTCGTTGTAATTGTTCCATACGTTCGCGTTTGTAGGCGGCGCGTCCGCGCTGTGCTTTGCGCTGTACCATGCGCCCGCCGCCGCGTTGCTGTTCAGCCATTGCAGAAGGTTTGAATACTGATAGCGGTTATTGCCGTATTGTTTCCGGTCGCTGTTGCTGTTGCTCGGCTCTTTCGCGTCGAAACACATTAACTGAATGATCTTTTCCGTAATCAGCGTTACGGAATTCGACGGGTAGCCGCTGTGGTTCTTGTCGGCGATCTTGAAAACGATCTTCGATCCGAAGCGTGATTGATACGCCGAAAGAACCGGAACTTCAATCTTCGCGCCCACCGTCAAACTGCCTAATGTTTTTGACATTGTGCCGCCTCCTTTGATTTCATTAAGCTGTTGTAATAATGATCCGTCCGCCGGATCAAGTGATAGCTGTTTCCCTTTTCGGCGTGTCCTCTCCAGCTTTGATAGGATTGTTCGACGGTCTTTGCGTCGATCCGTCCCGCCGCGTGAAGGGCGGCTAATTTCTTCAACTTCCGCTTCATATTGTTTTTGCTCCTGCGGCGCACCTTGCGGATCACCGCGCCGCTTTCGGTCAAGTATGTATGAAAGCCCAAGAAATCAACGCCGTGTTTTAAGGGAAAGATATTTGTTTTCGCATTCAGCGAAAGCCCGCGCGCCTGTACGAACGCTTCAATCTGCTTCCGGCACTCCTGCAAATATGCTTTGTCGTGATGGATCAAAAAGAAGTCGTCCATATAGCGCCCGTAATATTTGATACCCAGCTTTTCCTTTACGAAGTGATCCAGCCCGTCAAGGTAGAGAAGGGCGAAAAGCTGTGAAGTTTGATTGCCGATCGGTATTCCGACGTTGCCTTCGGTGCTGTCGATGATAAGATCGACAAGCCACAAAACGTCCGGATCGGTTATCTTCTCGCGGATTAAGGTTTTCAAAACGTCGTGCCGGATCGAATAGAAATACTTTGAAATATCGCCTTTCAGTATCCAGCCGTCAATTCCGTTCTTCCTGTAAAACCTCCGCATGAACTCTTGAAGCCTGTCTAACCCGTAATGCGTACCTTTCCCCACCTGCGACGCGTAGTTATCGCGAATGAACGATCGTGTCAAAATCGGTTCAAGCACGTTATCGCAAAGCGAATGTTGAACAACCTTGTCTTTGTAGCTGTTCGACATAACCACGCGGCGCTTCGGCTCGTATACCTCGAACGTGTTATGCGGGGACATGGTATAGCGCTTCGTTCTGATCTGCGCGCTTAATAGGTTCAGCGCTTCAAGAAGATTAACTTCAAACTTTGCCGCCGCTCCTTTCCACCTCTTGCCTTGCCGCGCCTTTCGGTAGGCATTGTATAGGCTTTCAAAACTGTGTATCTTTTCAAAGTCTGTCATAATAAAAAATCCTCGCTGTTTATAACCTTTGCCAGCCGCCGGAAGGCGGTATGCTCCGGTATCGGCGATCCTGTATTTTTCCCCGCCGTGGATAGCGGCGACGGGATACACCTTCCTTTGATGATGGTATTCTGCTTTCGGCTGTGCCTACTCGTTCACATAGTCCACCGAAGCGGGCGAACGCCCCTGTTGCCGTTGTACGCGTTGTTGTTGTTCAAAGAGCCGTCCGAATTGACGTTGCGGACGTTGTGGGCGTTCGACGAATTAGGCGTTTCAAGATGTACCCCGAACGTTTTTCAAGCCCTCGTTTTGTCCCGCTTCTTCCACGCGGTCGTCATGTACTTCACTTCAAGCGCAAGTTTTGACCAATATTCGCAACTGCTCATAGAAATAAAGCCCATTTCCTGCGAAAGCTCTATGAAAAATAGAAGCTCCTTGCAATAGGTCAGCGCCTTTGCTTGTAGCTTCTGCCGTTGTCTGTATTCCTGCGCGTCCCGAAGGTCTAATTCGTTCGCTTCAAGGACGCATTCGTAAATGTCCACCGCTTTATCCTGTATCCTGTTTACAAGCGTGAAGCGGTATTTCTTCGGGTAGCGCTCCGTCGAATTCGTGATCGTGAAGGTGTGCTTTACAAGGTCTTTCGCTTTCACAATCACGTTGAATTCCGTCGGTTCTTTCCGCTCCCGCTCCGGTCTTTGCATATATGCACCGTCCTTTCCGCATTCGCTCGATCATAGCGGTATCGTCGGCGCACCCGTCGAAATCGAAGCCCGCTTCGGTAACGGTCAGCGTTGCCGCGTTCCCTGTAACCGTTGTTCCTGTGATCTGTAATACCTCCGCGCCGCAAGCCGCGCACGGTGGGGAAAGCTCCGCGAAGATGTTTCCGATCACGCACGACAATTCCGCCGCCGTGCAAGCGTACCGCGTCAGCATTCGATCCTCTGCAAACTCTCGTTCCAAATGCCCGTAGACGTTACGCCGTCGAGATCATCGAAGAGGATCAAGAACGGATTTGTCGTAATGTCATTGAAAAGCACCGCTTCCAGCATATCCACGCGCGCGTCAAGCGCGTTCGTGATATTCAGAAGATTTGTTGCCGCGTTATCGTCAAGGACGTTTTGCAAGCCGTTAAACCATGCGTTGAAGTCCGCCGCCGCCTGTGTTTCAAAATCCGCCATGTGTTGCTCGAACGCTTCGTACTGCGTGTTACCCTGCAATTTCAGCGAATTCATATACGAAACAAGCGTGTTGTACTCCGCCGCCGAAAGGGATTGATATTCAGCGAACCACGCTTGAAGCTGTGCGTTAAAAGCCGCCGTGTCGATCTGCTGAACGACAGCGGCAACAACGCCGCAAATCGACGTGTTCAAGCGTTGATCCGTGATCTTGCTTTGCGTGATAGCTGTTACGCCCGCGCCCACGTAGATGTCCGCCAGCGCAAGCTCGTAAACGTCCGCGTCCCTCTGCAATGCGGGCGCGGTAGGGGACGCGCTGAACGAAGAAGATTTGACCTTCACCGACATAACGCGGTTTGTCAAATCCCAGCGCACGACAACGCGATCAATGCGGTTCAACTGTCCGTCCGCCGTGTCAAGCTCGACGGCAAGATCGCCCGTGTTGAAGTAGAAGTAACCGTTGATCCACGCTTTGCCCGTTTTAACGTTCAGCTTCATTCCGTCGTTTGCAACGACTTGAAGCCCCGTCGAAGGGACGGGGAAAACGCCGTTCCCGATGAACGAAGCGAAGTATTCCGCCCAATCCTCCGCCTTGTACGTGCGATCGTGCGAAACGCTGTTGAAGAAACTTGATTTTTCCATGCTGTGAAGCCCTCCTTTATTTCGTAATCTGCCGAATTTGTGTCAGAAGCGCGGGCAAGCTCTCGCCGAAGGTAATATCTATTTCTTCGCCGCTGGTTTCGTAGGTTTCCGCTATCTCCGTTATGCGAACGTCAATGCGGACGTTCCAGCGCTTATTGATACACGTTACCCGATCGCCTAAATCGTAGTCCGTGCCGTACTTCAAATTCGCGTTCGTGTTGATCTTCGATCCGAAAGCAAGCGTTTCCGCGTATTGCTCCAGCTCTTCAACGCCGCGCGCGGAAAGAAGCGCTAAATACTGCGCCGTTGTAAGCGTTACGGTCTGCCCGCTCTCGTTTTCGTATTCCTGCACGATGTCCGTTGCATTGATGAAAACTTCGTCGCGGGAAAGCCCCGCCGCGCTTCCGCCGACTTCGGCAACCTTCCGCGCAACGCCTTCTTTTTCCTCTCCGCCGATGTAAGCCGTTGTTTTAAGGTTTTCAACGCTGTTCGTGTATTCCTGTTCCACGATGTTGTCGAATTCCTGTGAAAAGATACAAGGCGCGTTCCCTGCGGCATTTCCCGCCGTAAGGTCGCGCCCTTTGTAAACGGAAAAGGTGTGCTTTCCCGTCCGTGCGTTTGTTGTAACCCGAATACCCAGCTTCGCCGCCTTCGCCGCCGTTTCCGCCGCAAGCTGGGCGTTCACGTACTGTTCGGAAGTATAGTCGATTTGCCCGCTTCCGGTGTCTGCGTCGGTCGTGGATATGCTGAAATTCGGGATATTGCGCGCCGCTCCTGCGTTCGTGCAAGTCTGCTTCACAATGGCGTATAGAATGTTCTGTGTCGTGTCCTTCGTGATGATCTGCGTTGTCAAAATGCGCTTGCCGATCCACGAAAGCAGGAACTTTCCTTGAACCTCTATTTCCTCCATGCCCTGTGAATTTTTCGTAATGTGAATATAGCGGATTTCCGCCGCTTCTTTCCCGCCGCGCTTGATGATGATATTTTCCTTCACCAGCAAGCGGGCGTGATCCTCCGTGAAGGGAACAAGCAACTTGAATTCGCCGCAACTCCAATAACGCCGCGTCCATATCAAGGACGAAATCTTTTCGACAATCCCTTGAAGTGTCATATCGCGGCTATAAACGTATAATTCCACCGCGTTACACCCCCAAATACAAGTTATTGTGATAGATTGAAACTTCGAGATTTTCCGCGTTTGCGTCCGCCGAATAGCGGAAGAGATTGTCGCCCACGGCGATCTGCAAGTATGAACTATCAACGTCGAGATAGCGGAACGCGTCAGTAATTACGCCGCCACGGTTCAGCTTCACGGCTTTTTCACCGTAGCCCGTCGAAACGGTTAAAACGTCGCCCGCTACAAGCGAAATATTCAGCTTGATAAACTCCCGTGTATCGACGTTCAGCAATACGGGATTTGTAACCGCGCCGATCGCGCGGAACTCGATCCGGATACCGCTTTTCACGTCGCCGGAATTGTAGACGTTCACAATCAGCGACGGCTGGCGATAGCCGATTTCCCAGCCGTCGTAAAGCTCCAGCCCGTCCGGAACGGGGAATTCAAAGCCGCCGATCCACGTTGCTATGTCCTCGCGCGTTTCCGTTTCCTCTCTCCAAAAGGGATTAAGGCAAGACAAGCTAACCGTGAATTGCTCGAAGATCGGCTTTCGCTTGAAGATCGGCGCGTCGTCGATCTTGCACCCGATCACCCGCCGAAAGTCGCCGAAAACATACGTCAACGTTGCTTCGTACTGCGGATTTAATATGTGGTTCAGCTTCCGGCGTAGGTTCTGCGCCGCTTGCTTGTCCCGCTCCTTGATGTATCCCACGATGTCAATATCGCGGCTTTCGATCCGATAGCCCAAGTATGTGTCGCCGTCCTGCCCCATGCTGTTGGTGCTGTAAATAGCGTTCCGCACGTCGGAAAGTCCGGTAACGTCCTTGAAGTTTACGTGATACGAAGAAGCGGGGGAAAACTCTATGCTTTCCCCGCGCTCGTTCGTGTAGATCAATTTTTCCTGTGTCCTCATGCCATAACCTCCCGCGCAATCTGCCGGAACTGCCGCGCCGCCTGTCTTTGCTGTTCGGCGTAGCTCGTTTCGTTCGCATAGATGTTTTGCACGACTTCAACGGAAGGCGTACCGCCGCCGCGCTTGTCGCGCCCCTCTCCGGAACGGAATTCCGGAACGGCGTTCGATGTTTCACGGCGGATCGTGCTTTCAACGTCGCGCATTTCGCGGGCGAAGCCCTCGCCCAAGCCCTGCGCCATGTAAGAACCGATACGGGCAAAAACCTTCGACGGGGAATTGATTTGCATTTCCGCTTCAACTGCCGCCACGATCTCTCTCATCATTGACCGCACTTTGCTTTCCAGCCAGCCGGACATATTTTGAAAGCCCTGCCAAATGCCGCGCACCATCTCTTCGCCCGCCGCCGTGAACTCCGATACGTAAGAGCGAAGGGCGGTAATAATGGGCTGAACAATTTGTGCAACCTTGCCCGTGATCTGCGGGATACCCGCGATCATGCCTTGCGCTATGCTCTTGTCGATGTTTGTTCCTTCGGTTACGAACTTTTGATGTTGCGCCGTGAATGCGGTAATAATGCTTTGCGCGATCTGCGGGATTTTCTGCGTAATCTGCACGATCGCCGTTACCATTCCGGAAGCTATGTTCTTGTCGAAGTCCTGTCCGGCTTGATTGAAACGTTGTGCTTGCGCCGTCAATCCGGTAATAACCCGCTCGACGATCGCGTTCACCGCTCCGGACAAGCCTTCAATGTTCGCAATAATGCCGTTGTTCACGGCGTTTACTGCTTCCGCCGCCGTCAGCGCGCCCGCTCCGCCCATTGCGGCGGTCATATCGCCTTCAACGCCGCCCATGTTGTCGGTGAAGCCTACGCCCACGCCGTCCGCCATGTTTCCGCCGATTTCAGCGAATACCGTTGACGGGGAATGAATGCCGAAGAAGTCCTTGATACCTGAAACAAGGGACGAAGCCCAGCCGGATACCTTTTCCCACAACCACGAAGCCGCGCCGCTGATACCTTCCCACAAGCCGTGAAGAAGGTTTGCACCCGCGTTTACAAGCTCCCCGCCCAGCGACGCGAACGCTTGCACAATGCCGGAAACAATCTGCGGAACTGCCTTCACGATTTCAACTATGATCGTCGGCAAATTCTGAATGAGCGCCACGAAAAGCTGAACGCCCGCCATAATGATTTGGTCGATGTTGCCGATCAGCGCGTTTACAATACTGCTGATTATCTGCGGGATTGCTTGAACGATCGTCACAATGATTTCCGGCAACGCCTGTATGAGCGCGACAAGAAGATCAATTCCCGCTTGAATGATAAGCGGTATATTCTCCGTAAGTGCCGTTATAATCCCGTCTATGATCTGCGGGATCGCTTCTACGATTGCGGCTATAATCTCCGGAAGCGCGGCAACAAGCGCCGTCAGAAGGTCGATACCCGCTTGAATGATCTGCGGGATCGCGGAAAGCAAGCCGTCGATCAAGCTGGTTATTACCTGCGGAAGCGCCGCTACTATAACGGGGATCGCGTTTATAATCCCTTGCGCCAGCCCCGTGATAAGCTGTAACGCCGCGTCAATCAGCAACGGGATATTGTCGATCAGCGTTTGAACGATCTTCAATACAACGTCAACGATCGTCGGAACAAGTTTCGGAAGCGATTTCGCTAATCCGGTCGCAAGCCCCGCGATCAACTGCGCCGCGCCCTCAATAAGAAGCGGCAAAAGCTCCGCAATGCCTTCAACCAGCGTTTCAACAATCTGCACCGCCGCCGAAGCAATCGTCGGCGCGTTCGATACAATGCCGGAAATCAAAGACGTTACCATTTGAACGCCCATGTCGATAAACTCCGGCAATTTCTCAACAATCAGATCGAGAACGTCGGAAATCCCTTCGCCCAGCGCGTCCGCCATCTTCGTCACGTCGCCTTCCGCGTCCATGACGGCTTTAGAAAACTTCGTCATAATCGGGATACCTTCGCCCGCCAGCGTGTCAAGGAAGGGAAGAGCGATCAAAGAAGCTGCGTTTTTCAGCCCTTCCGCTCCGGCTTGAAGCACTTGTAATTTGTCGTTGAAAGCCCCCAGCCTGTTTACTGCGTCCTCCGATAGAATGAATCCCATTTGTTCCGCTTCGTCGCCTAATTCCTTGAACGCTTCCGAACCCGCTTCAATAACGCTGTTCAATTCCTGCGCGGATTTGCCGAACAACTGCATTGCAAGCGCGTCCCGCTCCGTTTCGTTCTGAATAGAACCCAGCGCGTCGATACAATCCCAATAAACGTCGTTGCTGTTGCGAAGCTCTCCGTTCGCGTCCGTCACGGAAACGCCCAGCTTCTTGTATGCGTCAGCATACGCCGCCGAACCCTTGCGGGCGCTGTCCATTGACTTTATGTTTTTTGCCATCGACTTTGTAAGCGTGTTTACTTCTACGTCGATAAAGCGGGCGGCGTAGGCGTACTTTTGAAGATCGTCCGTCGTCTGCCGCGTGAATGTCGCTTGCGTTATAAGGTCGTCGGCATAGTTAGAAGCGGATACCGTCAGCCCTGCAAGAGCGGAAGCCGCGCCCACAGCCGCCGCACCTAACGCGGCAAGCGCCGCGCCGAATGCTTTTCCGACTTTCCCGACGGTTTCCCCGACGGCTTCCCAATTCACTTTGGAACTTTTCAATTCTTCCGAAGTGCTTTTGATCTGCTTTTCGGTTTTCGCCATCTCCGCCTTTGTGTTGTTAAGGTTCGTTTGCATTTTCTGGACGGCGGGATTTGTTTCATCAAGCCCACCTTC
>OKTB01001263.1_pt1 | contig 10082 bp, 12 predicted proteins | sample 1606131 | NCBI WGS metagenome assembly OKTB01 (sample SAMEA3879518, study PRJEB24766) | human gut metagenome | biome: human-associated habitat; feature: feces | place: USA | collected 1985/1987
GCAGTCGGCGACGCGATCGAAGCAGGTGCATTACTGGCAACCTTAAACTGATCCGGATTGTCCGGCCCTGATTACTGACACAGGAGGTCAACGAAATGTCTTATATTACGACTACGATGGACAACCTGATTCATCAGACTGCATTTTTCAATATGACATGGGGAAATGTAGTGATGATTCTGGTGGCATGCGTGTTCCTTTACCTGGCAATCGCCAAGGAATTCGAGCCGCTGCTGCTTGTCCCGATTGCATTTGGCATGCTGCTTGTAAATATCTACCCGGATATCATGCTGAGCTTTGAGGATTCCTCAAACGGCGTAGGCGGCCTGCTGTATTATTTCTACAAACTGGATGAATGGGCAATTCTGCCGTCCCTGATCTTCATGGGTGTCGGTGCGATGACAGACTTCGGTCCGCTGATCGCAAACCCGATCAGCTTCCTGATGGGTGCTGCAGCACAGCTTGGTATCTATCTGGCGTACTTTTTCGCTATTTTCATGGGATTCAATGGAAGAGAGGCAGCTGCTATCTCCATCATCGGCGGTGCCGACGGCCCGACGGCCATCTTTGTCACCAGCTTCTACGATGCCCAGGCCCTGTGGGGCATGGCGGTGAAGGTGTTCTCCAACGTGGTGGTGGTGGTGCTGAATTATGTGTTCAGCAAGCTCATCGTTTTTAAGCGTAAGTGAGATATTTTTCTGCCGGCGGCAGAAAAATATCTGATATAATTTCAGGAGGTACGGTATTATGAAACGTGGTCTGAAAGGTTTTGCATTTCTGGTCTCCGGCCTTGTGCTGGGCATCATCGGCGCAACGGTGTCTGCAACGGCCATTGCCCTGAGCGCTGTCGGCATGGCGAAGGTACGCCGTGCCACCAAGAACTAAGAAGCTGTTTTCAAACCAACTTTGATTCAGGAGGAAAAAAGTATGAATCGTGAAGAGATCCTGTCCCACGTCGATCACACCCTGCTCAAGCCTGAGGCTACCTGGCCCCAGATCCAGACCCTGTGCGACGAGGCCATCGCCAACCACACGGCTTCCGTCTGCATCAACACCTGCTATGTGAAGCAGGCTGTCGAGTACATGGCGGGCCGCATCCCGGTCTGCTGCGTGGTCGGCTTCCCTCTGGGCGCAATGGACACCGCTTCCAAGGCTTTTGAGGCCAAGACTGCCATCGAGAACGGCGCTGCCGAGGTGGATATGGTCATCAACATCGGCCGCCTGAAGAACGGCGAGTACGACGCCGTCCGCGAGGACATCCGCGCCGTCAAGCAGGCTGTGGGCGATAAGGTCCTGAAGGTCATCATCGAGACCTGCCTGCTGACCGACGACGAGAAGCGCAAGATGTGCGACATCGTCTGCGAGGCAGGCGCTGACTACATCAAGACCAGCACCGGCTTCTCCACCGCCGGCGCAAACTTCCACGACGTGGAGCTGATGGTCAAGGGCGTGGCCGGCCGCTGCAAGGTCAAGGCTGCCGGCGGCATCTCCACCGTGGAGGATATGGAAAAGTTCCTGGCTCTGGGCGCTGACCGCCTGGGCACCTCCCGCGCCGTCAAGATCCTGAACGGCGAGCAGGCAAAGGGCTATTGATCGGATCCTGCAAGAAAGGCGCAGCTGAGGCTGTGCCTTTCTTTTTTGCAGCAGAAAACCGACAAAACCTCCATCAATTTCAGAGAGTTGTATAAAAAGAGTGATACTCTTCTTGACAATCTGACGAAGCAATGATAGAATACTGAACGTAACAACTGAATACCGACTTATCAAGAGCGGCTGAGGGGACAGGCCCTGTGAAGCCCGACAACCTGTGCGAAAGCATAAGGTGCCAAATCCTGCGGGAAACCGGAAGATAAGAGTGCAACGCTCAGAGCTTTCGGCTCTGGGCGCTTTTATTTTTTCATGGTACATGGCTTGATGAATGGTAGAAGCTGCAAGATACACACCCTGTTGTAAAAACTGTTTAGGAGGCAAAACCAATGGCAAGACACCTGTTTACTTCTGAGTCCGTCACCGAAGGACATCCCGACAAGATCTGCGACCAGATCTCGGATGCGATCCTGGACGAGATCCTGACCCACGACCCCAACGCCCGTGTGGCCTGCGAGACCTGTGCTTCCACCGGTCTGGTGCACATCATGGGCGAAATCACCACCAACTGCTATGTGGACTTCCAGAAGGTGGTCCGTGAGGTGGTGGCAGATATTGGCTACACCCGTGCAAAGTTCGGCTTTGACGCCGACACCTGCGCCGTCATCTCCAACATCGACGGCCAGAGCCCCGACATCGCTCTGGGCACCAACGACCAGGTGGGCGGCGCCGGCGACCAGGGCATGATGTTCGGTTATGCCTGCGACGAGACCCCCGAGCTGATGCCCATGCCCATCAGCCTGGCCCACAAGCTGGCCAAGAAGCTGACCGAGGTCCGCAAGAGCGGCGAGATGGACTATCTGCGTCCGGACGGCAAGAGCCAGGTCACTGTCGAGTACGTGGACGGCAAGCCCGTCCGCGTGGACGCTGTGGTCATTTCCAGCCAGCACAGCGAGGCCGTCAGCATGGAGCGGCTGCGCGCCGACGTGATGGAGAAGGTCATCAAGGCCACCATCCCCGCCGAGCTGCTGGACGAGAACACCAAGTATTATATCAACCCCACCGGCCGCTTCGTCGTGGGCGGCCCTCAGGGCGACACCGGCCTGACCGGCCGCAAGATCATCGTCGATACCTACGGCGGCAGCGCTCCCCACGGCGGCGGCGCCTTCTCCGGCAAGGACCCGACGAAGGTCGACCGCAGCGCCGCTTACGCCGCGCGCTATGTTGCCAAGAACATCGTGGCCGCCGGCCTTGCCGAAAAGTGCCAGGTGCAGCTTGCCTACGCCATCGGCGTTGCCCACCCCGTGAGCATCATGGTCGAGACCTTCGGCACCGGCAAGGTGGACGACGGTAAGCTTGAAGAGGCTGTGGAGAAGGTTTTTGACCTGCGCCCGACCGCCATTATCCGCGACCTTGATCTGCGCCGCCCGATTTATCGCCAGCTCGCCGCCTACGGCCACATGGGCCGCGAGGATCTCGGCGTTGCCTGGGAGAAGACCGACCGCGTGGACGCCCTGCTCGCGGCAGTCAAGTAAAGAATTCGAAAATGTGGCAAAAGCCGCCGACCATCAGGTCGGCGGCTTTCTTGCGTATCGGGGAAGGTTACAGAAAAGTCATTTACTCGCAGTGCTCCTCGTCCCAGAGCTTTTCGGCCTCGGGACGCCAGCAGGCGGCGTAGGCCTTGCATTTGCCGCACAGGTGCTCCACGCTCTCGGGCGCTTCGAGGTCGGTCGAGTGCGCGCCGGAGCGCGCGACCATCTGGGGCAGCAGCTCCGGGTTTTCGAGCATCGGGCAGGGACACAGGTGGTTACCGTTGAAGGGCTGACCCTTGCGGTATTCGAGGAAGAGCGGCTGCTGCAAGCACTCGAGGAAACTCTTCTCACGGATGTTCGCGCCCGAGTAATGGATAAAGACGCAGGGCTCCATATCGCCCGCAGCGTTGATGTGGCAGTAGATGCGCCCACCGGCAACGCAGCCGCCGGCGAACTCGCCGTCGGTGAAGAGGCAGGCGTGGGTGCCGAGCTGCTTGGCCTCGGTCAGCACACGATCCATTTCTTCAAAGGTGAGATTCTGGTTGTGGCCGTATTCCGCCGCCCAGCAGCCCTTGCAGCGCATGTTGCATGTGCTCGTTGGCGATCATGTGGAGACCGGCGAAGGTCTCAGGCTTCCAGACCGAACCATGAATCTTCTGCACCATGTCGACCAAGGAGTTGGCGATGTCGCCGACGTCCTGTGTCTGACCCTTTTTGATGAGAGAATCCAGCATGGCCTCAAAGACTTTGCGCTCTGCTGCATGGGCGATCTTCTCTGCTGCGTTCCTGTTGTCACGCTTCCTTTCCGTGTCCGCGCGAAGCGGACATTTTCAATCAGGAGGAAAGGGCGCGATCCCTTTCCTCGGTTGCCTGTGCGGCGATCTTCTGGAGCTTTTCCATGCGCGCGTCGAGCTGTGCGCTGATCTCGGCGCACTCATAGAGCTCGCGCTCCACATAGTCCATCTCGGGGAGATTTTTCTTGTAACGAATCTTATGCTCAAGGCTGGCCCACCAGTCCATCGAGATCGTGCGGAACTGCACTTCAACCCGCATGAGCCGCTTCTGGTCGTGCAGAAAGATGGGCGTTTCGACGATGAGATGGAGGCTTCGGTAGCCGTTGGGCTTGGGGTTTGCGATGTAGTCCTTGCGTTCGATGAGCGTGATGTCGTCCTGACGCAGCAGCGCGTCGGAGAGCTTGTAGATGTCCGACGGGTGCGAGCAGATGACGCGCACGCCTGCAATATCGTTGAGGTTCTGCTCAATGCTCTCCACAGTCATGGGATAGCCGCGGCGGGAGAGTTTTTCCATGATGCTCTCCGGTGACTTGAGACGTGTTTTGATCGTTTCGATGGGGTTGCGGTCGTATTGCAGGGAAAGCTCTTCATTGAGCACATTGAACTTCGTTTCCACTTCCATGATCGCGCAGCGATAGTAGCTCATCAGCTCACGATACGGCTGGAAGTATTTCTGAACCCACTGCTGTACCTCGCCGCGGGAGAGACGCGAGAGCAGCACCTGCTCGAGATAAGTGCGATCGACAAGCGGACGGATCGGCATGTCTTCAGCTCCTTTGTTTAGCATTTTACAGACCGCGTGAAAAAGACGCGGCCTGATAAAAACAGCATAGCAAAAAGACGGGGCGGTTTCAATGCATAAGCTGTTAACTTTTTGCCGGCCACCCGGACGGGAAAGCCATCCATCTTTATCTTCACGGTAACAAAGGAAAGTGCCGAAACCTATGGGCAAACGCAGCAGCTTATCCGGTTTTCTGACAGCCGGGCAAAAATGTCGGGGAGCACAAAAAAGCGCCCCTTCCATGCGGAAAGAGCGCTGGGAAAACCATGTGAAATTGAGACGGTCATGTGCCGAGAACATGTGCCGTCATCATCTGCCAGAGGATGGAGAGCTGCGGTGTGGATACAAGAACAAAGGCGAGGATAAAGACGAACCAGAGCTTTGACATGTCCTCCTCTTTCTTGCAGAGAAAATAGCAGTAGGAAAGATATGCGACCGCGTCCACGATCAAAACCGTGAGGAACATGGTGAGAAAGCCGTCCTCGCTCTGCTCGGCGGTGCCGGTGTAAAGCGAGAGAAGGGAATAGTATAGAAATGTGACGGTAAACGGCCACTTGAGCTTGCGCCAGTCGTGAATGCGGTTCTTTTTGTTCATGGAAGGGCTCCTTTTTGCGTTTTTTCCAGTATACTCTGCGCCGGGGCGGATTGCAAGGGGAAATGACCTTGCCAAGCGGCTGCGCGGTGTGGTAGACTGCAAAAAAAGGAGGGATAAGCATGCTGGATACGCTGATCCGCGGTGCGAAGATCATTGACGGTACGGGGAAGGCGGCGTTCAACGCGGATGTCGGCATTTTAGACGGCATGATCGAAGCGGTTGGGAATTTGCCGGACGCGCAGGCGTTTTCGACGATCGAGGCCGCAGGCCGCTGCCTGACACCGGGATTTATCGATATGCACCGCCATGCCGATGCGGCGGTGTTCCGCAAGGATTTCGGGCGAGCGGAGCTTTGCCAGGGGCTGACGACGATCGTGAACGGCAACTGCGGCATGTCGCTCGCGCCGCTCGCGGGAAAGTATGCGCCCGCCTGCGCGCGCTATCTCGCGCCCATCACGGGGGAGATCACGCCGGAGCTGCGCTTTGATTCACTCGCTTCCTATTTCAAGGCGGCGCAGAGCCACGGCCTGCCGCTCTCCTGCGCACAGCTTGCCGGCATGGGAACACTGCGCACACTTGCCGCGGGCTTTGAAGCGGACGAGTTATCGCCGCTTGAAATGAGAGAGATGCACTATCACATGGAAAAGGCGCTCGCCGACGGCGCGTGCGGCGTATCGCTCGGCCTTGGCTACGCGCCGGAGATCTTTTATTCGACCGACGGACTCATCCGCGCGCTTGCACCGCTGTATCAAAGCGGCGTGCCCATCTGCGTGCACATGCGTCAGGAGGGCGACGGCGTGGTGGACGCGCTGCGCGAGATGATCGAGGTCGCCCGCGCGCTGCAAACGCCGCTGGAGGTGAGCCACCTCAAGGCCATCGGCGGGCGAAACGCACGCAAGGCTGTACCGGAGATGCTCTCGCTCATTGCCCGGGCACGGGAGGAAGGACTTGACGTGATGTGCGACGCCTATCCCTACACCGCCGGCTCAACGCAGCTCATCCACGTGCTGCCGCCGGAGTTTCAGGCGGGTGGGACAGAGACGCTGACGAAGCGCCTGCGTGATCGCGCCGCGCGTGAAGAGATGCGCGCGCGGATGGAAACGGGCAGCGATTTTGAGAACATCACGCTGCTTGTCGGATTTGAAAACGTCGTCGCCATCGGGCTTCGGACGGACGAATATCGCCGCTTTGAGGGAAAGAGCATCGCGGAGATCGCGCTCGCGCTCGGGAAAGATCCCTACGACGCACTTTTTGACCTGTTGGCGGCGGAGAAGTGCGAGGCGGGGATGATCGACTACATTTCAGACGAGGAGGACGTGCGGGATATCCTGCGCGCGCCGTTCTCGGGTGTCATTTCGGACGCGACCTACCCCGGCGCCGGGCAGGTACATCCGCGCGTGTACGGCGCATTCGCGCGGCTTATCGAAACCTACGTCGTGCGGGAAAAGGTACTCACGCTCGAGCAGGCGGTGCATAAGGTGACGCTTAAGGCAGCGGAGCGGTTCTCCCTTGCGGGAAAGGGAAAGATCGAAGTGGGCGCGGACGCGGATCTGCTGCTTTTTGCCCCCGAGAAAATCCGCGAGAGAGGAACTTACCTCACACCGAAGGCCTGCGCGTCGGGCTTTGACGAGGTGTTTGTACTCGGCGAGCGCGTGATCGAAAACGGCGAGTACCGCGGCGGCAGCAGCGGGGAAATGCTGGGCCTGAGAATGGAATATTGAAATCTTAAAAAATTTTTCAGGTGCATTTCAGCCGTCGTATGATATGCTGTTTGCGAAGAAAAAGATAGCGGGAGGTTTGATCAAGTGGAGTGCTTTTGGGATACGGTGGATACGATCGGCGAGGGCTTTGGCTTTTCGCTCTTCGGCGTGCGGCATTTGGTGACGCTTGCGCTGTATATTGCCTTTGCCGCGCTGAGCTGCAAGCGCTACAAGGCGGCGGACGAGAAGAAGCGGGCGCAGCTGCGAAAGCTCTTCGCCGTTCTCCTGCTTGCGGACGAGGCGTTCAAGCAGATCGGTTTGCAGATCGGCGGGAATTTCAACTGGGACTATCTGCCGCTGCACCTGTGCTCGATCAACATTTTCCTTATCGCGCTGCACGCGTGGAAACCGAAACCTGCTGCTCGATACGAATTTCATGTTTCTGATGTACGCGCCGGACGGCAATCCGCTCGCGTGGTTCCGCGACCGTTTCGGTTATCACTGGATCGGCTTCCCCGTGCTGCTCGTGGCGGTGTTCGCGCTGATGGACGTGCCGGTTCTGCTCAAGGGGCGACAGGAAAACAAGGCGATCCGTGCGGCGGAATAAAGATAAAGAAAAAGCGGTTCTTTCATGTGGAGGAACCGCTTTTTTTGCGCGTTTTCCTTGACGGGCGGTGGCCTTTCTGATAGGGTAAAGTCAAACTGGAGGACTGGAGCCCGATGCATGGTATGTCGGGCGTGAGGAGGGGAAAGCGTGGAAGAAAATCTGTTCCGTTCCATCCCGCGGGTGGACGAGCTGCTCGATCGGGGAGAGCTCAAGGCGTCGGCGCTGTCGCCGGCCTTGCTGCGCGAGAGCGTGCGCGAGGAGCTGGACGCGCTGCGAAGCGAAGTGCGCGGCGGACGTTCCTCGCTGCCGGAGACGGACGAGCTGTGCGCGCGCATTCTGGCGCGGGCGGAAGAAAAGCAGATGCCGTCGCTGCGTACAGTCATCAACGCAACGGGCGTGACGCTGCACACGAACCTCGGCCGCGCCTGCCTGAGCGAGCGCGCGGCGAACGCCGCGGCGGAGGCCGCGTACGCCTATTCCACGCTTGAATATGACGCGGCGCGGGGCTGCCGCGGTTCACGCCACAGCCATGTGGAGAGCCTTTTGTGCCGCCTGACGGGCGCGGAGGCGGCGATGGCTGTGAACAACAACGCCGCGGCGGTACTGCTTATTCTATCCGCACTCGCCTGCGGGGGCGAGGTCATCGTCTCGCGCGGCGAGCTTGTCGAGATCGGCGGCTCATTCCGCATTCCCGAGATCGTGACCCAGTGCGGCTGCACGCTGCACGAGGTCGGCGCGACGAACAAAACGCATCTGCGCGACTATGAGGCTGCTGTCAGCGAGCAGACGCGGGCGATCTTAAAGGTGCACACGAGCAATTACCGCATTGTCGGCTTTACCGAATCTGTGCCGCGGGAGGTGCTTGCCGCGCTCGCGCGGGAAAGAGGGCTGCCGCTCATCGAAGACCTCGGCAGCGGCGCGCTCGTGGAGTTGGAACAATACGGGATCCACGGCGAACCGACGGTGCAGAGAAGTCTGCGCGCGGGCGTGGATGTTGCATCGTTTTCCGGCGACAAGCTGCTCGGCGGGCCACAGGCGGGGCTGATCGTCGGCAGAAAAGAATACATTGAACGGCTCAAAAAGCACCCGCTCGCGCGGGCGCTGCGCCTTGATAAGATGACGCTTGCCGCGCTGCACGCGACGCTGCGGGCATATCTGGACACGGATACCGCCGCGCGCGAGATTCCGACGCTTGCCATGCTGTCGGCAGGAGAAGAGGCGCTGCGCGAAAAGGCGCTGCGCCTGCAACAGGCGCTTGCCGGCGCAGGGGTCGCCTCGCAGCTCGTGAAGACGGGGGACGCGGTCGGCGGCGGCAGCGCGCCGGCGCAGGAGCTTCCCGGTTGGGCGGTCGCGCTTGATCCGGGAAAGCATAGTGTAGATGAACTGGAAGAGCGGCTGCGCATGCGCGCAAAGCCCATCGTTGCGCGCATCCACCGCGGGCAGTATCTTCTGTGCGTGCGCACGATCGACGAAAAGAACTTTGCCGGGCTTGCCGCGGCGGCTGCGGAGGCGCTGCGATGAAGCACGTTATCATCGGCACGGCGGGGCATGTTGACCACGGCAAGACGGAGATTGTCAAGGCCCTCACGGGCGTGGATACCGACCGGTTGGCCGAAGAAAAGCGGCGCGGCATTACGATCGAACCGGGCTTTGCACGTCTTGATTTTTCAGATGGCGGAAGTGCGAGTATCGTCGATGTGCCGGGGCATGAGAGGTTCATCAAAAATATGCTTGCCGGTGCGGGCGGCGTCGACCTCGCGATGCTCATTGTGGCGGCGGATGAGGGCTTTATGCCGCAGACGGTCGAGCATCTTGACATTCTGGGGCTTCTCGGCGTGAAGAGCGGGCTTGTCGTCATCACAAAGACGGATCTTGCCGATGACGAATGGCTCAGAATGCTTGAAGAGGACATCAAAGCGCGTGTGCGGGGAACATTTTTGGAAGGAAAGCCCGTTTTGCGCACGTCCGTTCGCACGGGCGAGGGGATCGAGGCGCTGCGCGAGGCGCTGCATGAGCTGGCGCTGCAAACGGCGGAAAAAAGCGCGCGCGCACCGTTCCGACTGCCCATCGACCGCGTGTTTTCTGTCGATGGATTTGGTACGGTCGTGACCGGTACGCTTATCGACGGTTGTATTGCCGCCGGGGAGGAGGCGGCGCTCCTGCCGCGGGGGGAAGCATGCCGCGTGCGCAATTTACAGGTGCATGGGCGCGATGTGGAGGCAGCCTGTGCCGGGCAGCGCGTGGCGGTCAATCTGTCGGGCATCAGAAAAGAAAACGTCTGCCGCGGCGATGTGCTGTGTGCGCCGGATTCGCTGCGCCCGACGCGAATGCTCGACGTAAGATTGCAGAATTTGCGCGATTCCCGGCGAGTGATCGAGAGCGGGGCGCGCCTGCACCTCTACCACGGTGCGGCCGCGTGCCTTGTGCGGGCGGTGCTGCTGGATCGCGATGCGCTTCGTCCCGGCGAGAGCTGCTATGCGCAGCTG
>OKTB01001270.1_pt1 | contig 10043 bp, 10 predicted proteins | sample 1606131 | NCBI WGS metagenome assembly OKTB01 (sample SAMEA3879518, study PRJEB24766) | human gut metagenome | biome: human-associated habitat; feature: feces | place: USA | collected 1985/1987
CCGCTTGATGTCTTCCAGGCGTTCGAATGCATCTCTGGGCGGACAAAGAATACGCCGGATGCTCCGGGCATTATCGAAAAGATCGTTGCCCACTCCGAGCCGGCTTTTCTCCCCTTCGATGAAGACGATGTCCCGGTTCTCCCAAATGCCTTTCATGTCGTGAAACCATCGGGCGGAATCTTCTTTGCGGGCAAAGTCCATATAAGGACGGGTGACGAATGTATTGTAATATTTTCGTCCCGCTACCAGCAAACGGTCCCACCACGAACCGTACAGATAAAAATGAGTTCTCCAGAACCGGCGACTTTTGCGATTGTAGCGATACAAATCGCGGAATGCGTCGGAGATGCAGACAATATGTCCTTCTTCGTGACTTTGCAGCACTTCGGTTAGTCTTTTAGCCAATAACGGGTCACCTTTCTGGAAACGGATTTCCTTTTCCGGACTGGTGAGCAACACTTCACCATCGCCAAAACGGCTGACAGAGCAACGGTCGTCGATGATTTTACGTATCGTTTCGTCGATGGAAGCTACTTGCGGTGTGATTTTTCTCTTTTTTCGCAAGACGATGTACCAGAAATTGTACCATTCCACAGTGCTACCATAACTTATTTTATAACGTAACGTTATAAAAATGTCGCGTATATTCATAGCTATAGACTTTTTTTTCTTAACGACCGCACTTTACCGATCATGTCATACTCATGCGTCATCTGTATATAAATGCCAAAGATAATAAAACTAACGATACCTTTAGCAATAATTGTCACAAAAATGTTCATCCCTTCCAGCGCATACTGCATTGGAATGAGGGCTAATGCTATCAAAATGCTAATCACCAACGGAGAAATAAGCTGACGGATGAACGGCCAGGCACTTTGCCGGAAGGTCACCCGGTACATCTGCCAATAACACTGTATAAAGTTGATGGTGAATGTCACCACAATGCAACTGGCCACTGCTGTCAGGGTTCCGAAATGGAAGATGCCGAGCAAAATTCCCGCCACGTTGAACGCGGACGAAAACACTCCGCACACAAACAAACTTCGTGTATCGCCTGCCGCCTGAAAGATGGAGCCGGACGAAGAGAGTATAATCTGAATCCCTACGGAGAGCGACAGTATCCGGAACACGGGTACGGACGGCATCCATTGATCGCCGAAAATAATAAGCGTCACTTCCTCTGCCGTGAAGAAAAGCAGCACGCTAAGCGGCAGACCGATAAAGGCGAGGAAACGGACGATGCGTTCGTAGGAACTCAACAGTTTTCCCTTGTCATTCTGGAAATCGCTGAAAATAGGGTGCATCACCGGAGTGATTACCTGCGTGATATTCTGCAAGGGCAGCATCATCAAACGATACGACTTTTCGTAATATCCCAGATCGGACATACTCATATATTTACCAATCAGCAGTTTGTCCAGATTGCGGCTGAAATAGTTGATGACATTGAACAGGAATTGATAGGCGGAATAGGAAAATATTTTCCGGAGTACCCTCAATCCGAGTGTGAAACGCAACCGTTGCGGGTAACGCTGAAAGGAAATTACGAAGATCAGTACGCTGGATACGATTGGGTTGATAATCAATGCGTACAATCCTGCTCCGCAGAGGGCGGCGGTTACCGCGGCTGCACCTGCCGAAATCTGAATGACGAAGCTACGGATAGCAATGAATTTAAATTCTTTGTTCCGGTAGAACATGGCTCCCGGCACAATGGTGGCGGAGGCGAAGAACAGGTTGACGGACAGCAGTTGGCACAGGATGCGCAGGGTGTCGCTTTGGTAGTAATCGGCGATGATCCACGAAGAAGCGAAAAACAGGATGCTGATTCCGATGCCCGTCCATATAGTAAATGAGAAGATGTCCGACAAATCATCTTTAGTCAGCGATTTGTGCTGCACGATGGCGGGAGACACTCCCATGTCGGTGAGAAGATTGAAGAAGGCGATGATGACGGTGGCAACAGCTACGATGCCGAAGTCGTCCGGTGATAGCAGACGTGCGAGACTTCCTGCCACAACAAGGGATATGACGACGCCACTGTATTTGGCCAGCGCTGTGTAAAATACCCCCGAAAATAATTGACTCTTAATATTATTAGCCATTGATTGCTTGTTTATATGTTTGCGCGTATGCTTGTCCCACTTTGCGGATGCTCATGTTTTCCATACCGTATGCGTAATTCACTTCCCCTTGTCCCCATGCGGCAAGCCGGCGGGCTTCTTCGAGTGCTCGCAGGATGTCTTTCTTGTCGTCGGGATCGAAAGTAGGGTTGCCGGTTTCGGAAAGCAGTTCGCCGATGTTTCCCACCTTGGGACCCACCACGACTTTGTGGTAGAGGAAGGCGAGGGGGACATTACCCGAATTCAGTATATCTTTCCGCTGGATGAATATCACGTCTGAAGCAGCCATATAGTAGGGCAGATCGCAGTTGTCTATCAGCTCGTCGTTGGCTCCCGCCTGTAGTTTATACATACGGTTGAGCAGCGGCATGAGCAGATAGTATCCGGCTTTTGAAATCCATCGTTTGATGATATTCCTGCCATAGCTGTTGCGTCTCGAAAAGGGGTAGAGGCGCGGAGCCAGCAGCATCTTGTGCTCCTCGTCCCAGGCGCGGAAAGCTCCGAGCACCATGCGTATTTCTTCACGGTTGCGGAATTTTCCGAAAGCCGTGACGATGAATGCATCTTGCGAGAGGTTGAGATACTGACGTGCACGCTCTACGCTGATATCTTCTTTATAGGTATACTGGTAAATGTGATGAGGGATGACAACATTCTGACTATCAGGATACTTCGTGAGAAATTCGTCCCGGCTAAACCGTCCCATGTGTACAACGATATCACTCTGCGATTCGATAATGTCATAGGCCCGGCTGATGATTCCGTTTGCGTAATGCGGACGGACATTGTGGCGTGTGTAGACAAAACGTGTTCCCCTCGAACGAAAAAAACTGATTCGCTCTTCCAGACACCTGATGATATCAGGATCGTTGCATGTCCATCCCACCACTTCTTCCGGCCACTGGAAATGTATGATATCATAATGCTTATCCGAGTCCCAAAACTCTTTTGTGGAACATCGCACGTCAATTCCAGCCATTCTGATAGCATCGCATAAGATAGGAACAAATAGATTGTCGGTTTCTCCGTTTTCTCTGAAAACGATCAGTGCTTTTATTGATGGGCTGTCTGTTTCGCTATCATTCATTTTTTAAGTTTTAAAGACTTTTATTACATTGCAAATGTAATAAAACTTATGATAAGTTTCTTCTTTTCTGTGTTTTAATTGCAGTTTAAGTTGCTATTTGAGGAAATCTGAAACAGGTCTAATGCTTTTATAAGCCGTTTTTCTTCTTGGGTATAAGGAATGTGGTGACTTTCGATATATTGCTTGAGAAAGATGCAAGCATGTATGAAAATGTCTGTCTTCATATAGCTGGTGAAATTTGTGTAGCGGTGGTAGGAGGCTTCACTGATGTTGATATGAACGCAGAGGTCTCCTATGACTAGCTGTGACGTTTTCAGGAGCTCTTTTATCAGCTTTATTCTGTTCTGATAATGCTCGCTTACTATTTTATTTTCTTCTATTTCTTCCAAAGTTTGGTTGCGTTTTGTATCCATATTGTTTGGGGTTATTAATAATATTTGGCAAAGGTCTGATAAAAAATATATAATCCAACTCTCATTTTTGCGATAGCTGGAATAAAATACATTTCGCACCTTTGCGCCCCGGAAGTATTAAATGTGGAATAATAAATGATAAATGAAAATGAAGAAAGATCAGTATTTCAATTTGGAGGTAAATTTGTTGAATGACGACAATATTGCCAGTATGATGTCGGAGATGAATGCCGCGGAAGCACTCGGAATTTACGTGATCTTGCTGTTGCATCTGCGCACTAAAGATGCTTATGAAGCGTCGTGCAAACCGGTTTTACTGAAGGCCATGGCCCGGCGGTATGATGTGGATGAAGTAGCGGTGGAGCGGGTGCTTCGCGAATTCGATCTCTTCGAACTGGATGAGGAACGACAGATGTTTCGTTCTTCTTACTTGGATAGGGTGATGAAAAGCTTGGAAGAGAAGCGGAAAATGGACATCGAAAACGGTAAAAAAGGAGGGCGTCCGAAAAAGGTGGCAAAAAGTGCTGAAACGCCCGTCAGTAAAGGGAGAAAACCCACTGAAAACCAGAAGAGGAGAGAAGAGGAGAGTAAAGAAGAGGAGAGTAAAGGAAGTGTTTCTGTTGTAAACAATAATAGGAGTAATATAGAAACACCGTCGTCTCTTGTGAGCCGTTTGGCGGATGAAGGCAATCATGGTCCGTTACAACCCGTGTTGCCTTGGGAAAAGTTGGTGGACCAACTTTCTACTTTCCAGTCATATATGGAATTGGCCGGGCAGCATTCCGGTTTGGGAAAGCTTTTTGTAGACCATCAAAAACTTATTCTGGAAATCTTCAAAAAACATATCCGCCTTTATGACAAAGGAGCCGGACTGCTTTTCCCGGAGGACGTGAAACGGTATTTTTCAAATTATATCGCGGCCGGTTCCGTTACTTGCCGCACGTTGAGGGAAACCTTGCTGAAAGAGCTTGAGAATACGGTCGACAAGGATGTGAACCGCTTTGAAAGCGTCGTCGACGGGCGGCGAACGTATCTGGGACATCTTATTCCGGCTGATGCGCCGCCACGTCCCGATGCATCGGCGGTGTGGGATGATGTGAAGAAAAGATGGGCGCATTAATCCGGCAGATGACTGGCTTCGTCCGGCAGGTGGCCGATGTTCGTCCGGCAGGTAACGGAAGCTCGTCCGGCAGGTGGCAGACACTCGTCCGTCAGGTAAGTCCTCTGCGTGTGAATGATTATTTTAAACTATTTTTTAATTAGAAAAAAGGAAAAAATTATGAGAAATTTTGCCAACTATGATGTCGACATCCACGGTAAATCAAGTGGAGTGCTCAAGACGATTTGTAAAAAATGTCTTCCTACCCGCAAGAATAAGCGCGACCGTTCGCTACGTGTCAACGTCGACACGGGCCACTGTCACTGTTATCATTGTGGCGCTGATTTTTATGTTCCCGATGATGTGGAAGAGCGCAAGAATGCCGAACGTGCGGTAGCCCGCAAGCGTCGGCAGCCATTCCGCAGCATTTTCAGCGTCCGATGTTCGATGTTTCGAAAACCACGCTTTCCGAAGACACGGAGCGTTGGCTGGTGGAGACGCGTTGCATCCCGCAGTCCGTCATAGCTGCCCTACGCATCACCGAACAGGAAGAATTTATGCCGCAATCCGGCAAAAAGGAACGTTGCATCTGCTTCAACTATTTTGAAGGGGAGCAACTGATAAACACCAAATTTCGCGCTCTCCCGAAACTTTTCAAAATGGTGCAGGGTGCCGAACTGATTCCCTACAACATCGACTCCATTGTGGGGCAGACCTCCTGCATCATCCACGAGGGCGAACTGGATGCTGCTTCCTCCATCGCCGCCGGATTTCAAAGTGTCATCTCCGTGCCGGCCGGAGCCAATTCGAACCTCTCCTGGCTCGACCGTTTTATGGAGACGCACTTCGAGGACCTGAAAGAAATCATCATTGCCGTTGATGCCGATTCTGCCGGAATCCGGTTGCGCAATGAACTCATCAATCGGCTAGGGGCTGAACGCTGCCGGGTGGTGACTTACGGTCCGGAGTGTAAAGATGCCAACGAGCATCTCTGCAAATATGGTATCGCCAGTCTCCGTATCGCCATCGAACAGGCAGCAGAAGTTCCGCTCGAAGGTATCTTCACCGCTGCCGACTTGCATGACGATCTGCGGGCTCTTTTCGACAACGGCTTTGGTCCCGGAGCGGAAACGGGATGGGAGGAGATGGATAAGATCTGCACGTATGAACGTGGGCGAAGTGTCTACGTCACCGGAGTTCCCGGTGCAGGAAAATCCGAGTGGGTGGACGAATTGGTGTTGCGTCTCTGCCTGCGGCATCAATGGAAAATCGGGTTCTTTAGCCCGGAAAATACCCCTATCGTCTATCATCTCCGCAAACTGATTGAGAAACTCACCGGACACCGTTTTCAAAACGGCTGTGGCATGACGGAGGGACTCCTTGCGAACTCGGAAGATTTTCTGACTGAAAACGTCTCTCATATCTCTCTGAAAGGTAATGTTTCTCCGGATCGTGTATTGGCCAAGGCTCATGAACTCGTTGTCCGCCGTGGCTGCCGCATCATTGTCTTCGACCCGCTCAACCGTTTCGACCATAACCCGCAGCCTGGACAGACGGAAACGCAATATATTTCAAACCTGTTGAATAAATTTACAGAATTTGCCGTGCAGCATAATTGCCTGCTCGTGGTCGTAGTCCATCCTCGTAAAATGAACCGTAATCCTGTCACGGGCATTACCCCTCGTGTGGAAATGTACGACATCAACGGCTCTGCCGATTTCTATAACAAAGCGGATTACGGTATCATTGTGGAACGTGACAAGGAGGTTGGTGTCACCCGCGTATATGTGGACAAGGTGAAATTCAAGCATCTTGGTGTCGGTGGAATGGTATCCTTTGTCTACGATCCCGTAAGCGGACGATACCTGCCCTGTGAAGAATCTCATGACCCTTCTCTCTCCGCTGACCAGCGTGTCCGAAATACGATGTTCGACAACTCCTGCTGGCTACCTGAAAAAGAACTGTTTTAGGGTATTAGGTATCAAGTATTAAGTATTAAGTATTAGATGTTAAGTATTATGATGTTAAGCATTATGATGTTATCCGTTGTTGTGATGCGTTTACCACGGTTAATACTTGATACCTAATACCTAATACTTGATACTTTAATTAGGGTTCTTGTAGCACTTCGATGATGAGCCTTACTTGTGCGGGAGTGTAGTATCTGGCGCGTGGATTCATGCCGGTGGCCAGGAGCCGTTCTTTTAGTCCGGGTGCAGCTTCAATCCATTCGTTGAATCGGTCTACTGCGCTTTGTTGCAGGATATTGGGGAGGTATAACAAGGCAAGTTCGCCTTTCCCATAGGTGCGGTATTCGAATGTTTTTTCTTCTTCTTGTTCGGGGAGAATCTTGTTTTTTGTTTCCATTTATAGTTGTGCCTTTAGATTGTTATATTTGAAGTAAAGTTACTCATTTTTAGTGGGATAGGCAAATTTTGAGAGCAGATGTTCGGGCGTATTCATAAAAGAATTGATACTAATAGAATACCGATTCTTGAAATTTATCGTATCTTTGTTTATGTTTCACGTTAAAAGCATAGAAAGAGGATGGAAGGAATATTCAGGCGTTATCCGATAGGGATACAGAGTTTCGAAGATTTACGCAATAATAATTGTGTGTATATTGATAAGACAGAGTTGATTTATCGTTTGGCTAATTCGGCTAAGACTTGTTTTCTTAGCCGTCCCCGACGCTTTGGAAAGAGTCTGTTAGTTTCCACTCTTGAAGCCTATTTCTCTGGTAAAAAAGACCTGTTCAAGGGGCTGATGATGGAACAGTTGGAGAAAGACTGGACGGTTTATCCCGTGTTGCATATTGATTTCAGTATCAGTAAGTATATGGATGCGGGAATGCTGCGCTCCGCTATCAACAATCGCTTGGTGGAATGGGAACGAATTTACGGATGCGACACGAGCGAAGACACTTTCAGTCTCCGTCTGAAAGGTATTATCAAACGTGCTTACGAGCAGAGCGGGCGTCAGGTTGTGTTACTTGTAGACGAATATGATTCTCCTATGTTGGATAGCAACAACAATGAGGAGTTGCAAGCTGAAATACGTGGCATCATGCGCGACTTTTTCAGTCCGTTGAAAGCGCAGGGAGAATATCTTCGTTTTCTTTTTCTGACCGGTATCAGTAAATTTAGTCAGATGAGCATCTTTAGTGAATTGAACAATCTTCAGAACATAAGTATGCAAGATGCTTATAGTGCCATTTGCGGTATAACGGAAAATGAATTGCGTACACAGTTGGAAGAAGATATAAGAAGGATGGCCGAGGCGAATGGTGAAACGTATGATGAAGCGTGTATGCATCTGAAGCAACAGTATGATGGGTATCATTTCAGTAAGAAATGTGAGGATGTGTACAATCCGTTTAGCTTGTTTAATGCATTTGCGCAGAAAAGTTATGAGAATTTCTGGTTCTCTACCGGCACTCCCACTTTCCTGATAGACATCTTGCAGCAAAGCGATTTCGATATTCGTCAACTGGATGGCGTTTCGGCTACTGCCGAGCAGTTTGATGCACCTACCAATGTCATTACAGACCCGCTTCCGGTACTTTACCAAAGCGGTTATCTCACTATCAAAGAGTATGACCGGGATTTTCAGATCTATACGTTGGCTTATCCTAACAAAGAAGTTCGGAAAGGCTTTATCGAATCATTAATGCCGGCTTATGTGCATTTGCCTGCTCGCGAGAATACATTTTATGTAGTATCGTTTATCAAAGACTTACGGGTCGGCAATCTGGATCAATGTATGGAGCGGATCAAATCATTTTTCGCCTCTATCCCCAATGATATGAATAATAAGGAGGAGAAACACTATCAGACCATCTTCTACCTGCTGTTCCGGCTGATGGGGCAATATGTGGATGCAGAAGTGAAGAGCGCTGTTGGCAGGGCTGATGTTGTGATAAAGATGCAGGAGGCTATCTATGTATTCGAATTCAAAGTAGACGGTACTCCTGAAGAAGCGTTGGCGCAGATCAATAGCAAGCAGTATGCGATTCCTTATCAGGCAGATCATCGGAAAGTCGTTAAAGTGGGAGTTAATTTCGACAGTAGTACGCGAACTATTGGAGAATGGATCATTGAAAACTAGGGAATGATCTTACATATTCCTACATATTTCCACATATTCCGGTATAATTTGTATAATTCGGTGTAATCCGTTTTAATCCGGCATAATCCGGTGTAGTCCGGTGCAATCCGGCAAGTCGTCAACGTGTTGTCGTATCTTTGTTTCATCAACAGAAAGGGAGAATGTACTTCTTTTCGTAGAAACAAGTTATATTATGGCAACAGTTACAGTTGTGCGCTACAAGCGCAGAAAACGGCTCGGTGATGATAAATCACCGATGATGTATCTTCTCAAGCCCAAGGCTGGGGAGTCGAAAATCTATTCAATTGATTCACTGGCACAGGAAATCGAGTCTATCGGGTCGCTTTCGGTGGAAGACGTGTCGCATGTGATGAAATCCTTTGTCCGTGCGATGAAAAAAGTGCTTGTGGCAGGGAATAAGGTGAAAGTGGATGGACTGGGTATTTTTTATACCACGCTGACCTGTCCGGGTGTGGAACAGGAAAAGGATTGTACGGTGAAAAATATCACTCGCATCAATCTCCGTTTCAAAGTCGACAACTCATTGCGTCTTGCCAATGACAGCACGGCAACTACTCGTGGCGGGGATAATAACATGATGTTCGAATTGTATACGGAGAAGAAGTCCGTTGCCGGAGGAAACGGCGGTGACGGCTCCGATGATGATGGTAAAGGCGATGGGGGAGAACCCGGTGGTGGTAGCGGTGGAGGAGAAGCTCCGGATCCGGCAGCATAAACCGCTTTGATTGACTCTGTTCTCAATTTATTAATTTATCATCTCAATCTATTAAAATGTTAGATAAAATTATCGAAATCATCATGACGATTCTGCCTTTTCTGGGTAGTAGCCGCAAGAAGCGCCAGATTATGGCGCAAGAAGTGAAAGAGTTCAGCGAACTAGTGAAAGACCAGTATACTTTTCTGATGCAGCAGTTGGAGAAAGTGTTGAAGGATTATTTCGACCTTAGCTCGAAAGTGAAAGAGATGCACGCGGAGATTTTCTCGTTGAGAGGACAGTTGACGCAGGCTGCGGCTCTGCAGTGTAGTAGCAAGGAATGTGTGCAACGAGTACAGATGGTCGCTGAAACGGAGGGATGAATTTATGCGAACCATCAATTTGATTGTGATCCACTGTTCCGCCTCAAGGGTAGATAGGAATTTTACGGAAGATGATTTGGAAGTGTGCCACCGTCGGCGTGGTTTCAACGGGA
>OKTB01001294.1_pt1 | contig 9902 bp, 8 predicted proteins | sample 1606131 | NCBI WGS metagenome assembly OKTB01 (sample SAMEA3879518, study PRJEB24766) | human gut metagenome | biome: human-associated habitat; feature: feces | place: USA | collected 1985/1987
TCAAAAATACGAAAATGCCGGTTTTCTGTCACTTTAGTTGCGATTTCTTTCAACTTTTCCTGAACCTTTCTTTCTTTAACTGCCACCGTCAGCTTCATCATAGCTGTTTCTACATTCTTTTCAGCAAGTCTTACCCTTACAGCTTGGTTCTTTACCATATCCTCTGTTATCTCTATAGCCTCATTGCACCTTCTTATCTTTGCAATATCCAGCTTTCCAGAAGCTAATGCCCTAGCCTGCGCCTTATATGAATTTAAAGTATCAACTATGCTTCTCATTCTGTTTTCTTCATCATGAAGTGCACCTAACATCTGCGCATATTCTGTCTTAGCCTGTGTTTCCATACGCTCCTTTATGTTAAGCACATTCTGCATACTATATATAAACTTTGCCATTATCCATCTTTCTTTGATATACCTGTCTTTTTCTTAAGCAGAAGTTATTCTGATATCCATGATTATAAAGGCTTCACATCATTATCTTCTCTGTCCTGAAGGTGGACCTCCAAGTTTCAGCTTACCTGTTTCAAAATCATCATAATCTGCAAACAGTTCAATAAGCTCCTGTAGTTCTTCTTCAAATGAAAACTTTTCATCTGTCTGCTGCATAAGAAACCTGTTAACGGCATCTATCTTATATATGGCATAATCTATATTTCTGTTAGAACCACTCTTGTATGCTCCTATATTTATAAGATCCTCTGCTTCATTATAGGTTGCAAGAACTGTTTTCAATCTTCCTGCTGCCTTCTTATGTTCCTTTGTAACTATCTGGCTCATACATCTTGAGATGCTCTGAAGTACATCAATCGCCGGATAATGATTTTTATGTCCAAGCTTTCTTGATAACATGATGTGTCCATCAAGAATACTTCTTGCTGTATCAGTGATAGGCTCATTAAAATCATCTCCATCTACAAGCACTGTATAAAGTCCTGTTATTGAACCCCTGTCTGACATACCAGCCCTTTCAAGAAGCTTAGGCATCTCACTGTATACACTTGGCGGATAGCCCCTTGTTACTGGCGGCTCACCAGATGCAAGCCCAATCTCTCTTTGTGCCATAGAAAAACGTGTTAATGAATCCATCATAAGAAGAACATCTTTGCCCTGATCCCTGAAATACTCTGCTATAGCTGTCGCTGTCTTTGCAGCCTTGTTTCTTATAAGTGCAGGTTTATCTGATGTTGCAACAACAAGTACACTTCGTTTCATGCCTTCAGGACCTAAGTCTCTTTCTACGAACTCTCTTACCTCTCTGCCTCGCTCTCCTATAAGAGCGATAACATTGATATCTGCCTTTGTGTTTCTTGCAAACATACCTAACAACGTACTTTTTCCAACACCACTTCCGGCAAATATTCCTATTCTCTGTCCCTTACCTACTGTAAGCAGGCCATCGACTGCTTTAACACCGAGAGGAAGAACTTCACTTATTATTTCTCTTTCCATAGGATCTGGCGGCGCAGCCTCTACGGAATAACTGTTATCCAGTGTAAGTTCTGCCCCATCGGGTTGCCAAGGCCATCAAGTGTATGACCTAATATATCATCTCCTACTTTTACAGCAAGTGGACTTTCTGTATTCTCAACTATGCTTCCTGGCCCTATTCCATCTACAACATCAAAAGGCATAAGAAGTACTCTTGAATCCTTAAAACCAACCACCTCTGCATATAGCACCTGGCTTTTATCTGCTGAATATATTTTACACAGGTCGTTTAACTTAGCATCCGGTCCTATTGACTCAATAGTAAGTCCAACTATCTTTGTAACCTTTCCAAGCTTCTTATAGAAAGATTGCTCTGTTAAAGCATAATACTTATCTTTATTCAGAATTGACAACTTTCCTTCCTCCCTGTCTGAATCATTCAACTGATTTTTTATTGTGTACAACTAAGAAGTTTAATATCCCTGATAAGATTGTTAAGCTCAATATCCAGACTGCAGTCATATACACCAGTGTCACTCTCGATAATGCACTGATTCTTCTTCATGGCTGCATCTTCAACGATATCCATATTAACTTCCTTAGATACTGCACAGTATATTTTCCCCTGATTGTTTACAAGGAACCTGTAATCATCTGGCGAAACTCTTATAACGAATTCATTGCTTATATCCGAATTCTTCATAACTCCATTGATAAGACCAATGATAATCTCTTTGTTATCCTCAGCTACCGTATAAGTTATCTTTCTAAAAACCTCTGTAATAGTTTCTACCAGCTCAGGTTCTATTGCAGCCTTCAAGTCATTGTATTCTTTTTCAAGCTGTGCCTTTTTTTGCTCGTACTCCCTTTCAAGTGCTTCTGCCTTTGATTCATACTCTTCTCTGGCATTGCATGCACCCTGCTCATATCCTGTACGCTTAGCATCTTCTATTATTTTTCCAGCTTCCATATGTGCCTGTGCCAACACCTCATTAGCTTCATCTTTTATGCTTCTGGCCTGTTCATTAGCCTCTTCTATAGCTGCTGCAAGCTGATTTTTAACATCATCCGGATTCTGTGAATCCACAGCTTCATTTTCATCTTCTGAACCTGTAAGAAGCTGTTCAACAACATCTGCCTTTAGTCCATTCACGAAGCCATCCGCATCAACATTACTATGGCTTTCTTTATCACTAACAACATTTTTAAGCTTAAGCTTTATAAGTTCATTATAGTCAATGATTCTTTCTTCGCTTATAAACGTAGTTCCTCTTTTTAACAGATTAGGCAATAATCTCGTCACCTCCGCCTCTTGAAATTACAATCTCACCTGCATCTTCGAGTTTTCGGATCACACTGACAATCTTCTGCTGTGCCTCCTCAACATCCTTCATACGTACAGGTCCCATATATTCCATATCTTCCTTTATCATTACAGCAAGACGCTTTGAAAGGTTATTAAGAATAACATTCTGTACTTCTTCTGTTGCTCCCTTAAGTGCAAGAGCAAGATCAGAGTTATCAACATCTCTAAGCACTCTCTGGATAGCTCTGTCGTCGAGTGAAAGAATATCCTCGAATACGAACATCTTCTTTCTGATCTCGTCTGCAAGCTCTGGCTCTTCAACCTCGAGTGTTTCCATGATATGTCTTTCTGTTCCTCTGTCAACAGAATTAAGGATTTCAACGATAGCATCAACACCACCAACAATCGTGTAATCCTGATTAACTAAGGATGCAAGCTTCTTCTCAAGTACCTTTTCAACCTGCTTGATAACATCAGGTGATGTTCTATCCATCTGGGCAATTCTGCGCGCTACATCTGCCTGCTTTTCAGGTGGCAGTGAAGATATAACAGCTGAAGCCTGTGCCGGAGGAAGATACGACAAAATCAAAGCTATAGTCTGAGGATGTTCATCCTGTATAAAGTTAAGCAGCTGCGATGAATCTGTCCTTCTGATGAATTCGAAAGGACGAACCTGAAGGCTTGCTGTAAGCTTTCCAATAACAGCTTTTGCTTTTTCTTCACCAAGAGATTTCTCAAGAAGCTCTTTAGCATATCCTATACCACCTTCTGCGATATACTGCTGGGCAAGACATACTTCATAGAACTCATTAAGCACCTGCTCTTTAGTTTGTGGAGATACACTGTTTGTATTGGCTATCTCAAGTGTAAGCTGTTCTATTTCTTCTTCTTTTAAATGTTTGAATATTTCTGCTGATTTTTCAGGACCAAGGGCTATAAGCAGTATCGCTGCTTTTTCAACCCCGTCCATGCCTTTTTCGCCATTGTTATTCTTTCGTGCCATATATGTACTCCCATATTATATTTATTACTGTTCTTAACTCCAGTCATCATTCAACCAGTTACGAAGCAGTAATGCAACTGCCTCTGGATTCTCATCAACAAACTTCTCGATTGCCTTTCTTGTTTCAGACTTCTCCTGAATATCAATATCATCAACAGAAGCCTGCTGGTTCTCTCTTGTTGAAGCAAGCATTTCTTCAACTGACAGCTCAGGTTCTTTTTCTTCAACAGTAAGTGGACGTGCACTTCTGATAATAACAAAGATAAGTATTCCAAGTATAGCTGCTGCTAAAGCAAGCTGAATCCAGAATGATGCCTTGCTTAAAATATTAGTTGCCTGCTTATCAATAAATGAATTCTTCTGATATGCCACAACAGATATATTAGCAGGATCAATACCTGTACCCTTTGATATAATATCTATCCATGTGTTATCTACTGTTATAGGAGAAGGCTCTGCATTCTGACTCTTGAAAGTATCCCAGTCAGTTCCATCAAGATATCCAAGCTTACCCGCCTGTTCTTCCTCATATGTCACATCCTGTATAAGTGTTACTGCAATAGAAGAGTTAGCCTTAACTATCGCACCAGGATCGGTATTAGTTGTTGTTACAAGCTCATTAGGAAGATAATCAAACTCATCAACTGTATACGTAGATGATGATGTTGTTCCATCTGTTATATCGTAAGTAGTTTCATTATTACTTGCAGTTCCAGGTGTTCCACTTGCACCGTTTGTTCCTGTTGATGCCTGCTGATATGAATGACTATAAAGTCCCTCATCTCTTCCATCCTGTGCTGTATACTCTTTAGCTATTTTGTTAACTGTATTCCAGTCCAGTTCATAGTTAAGTGTGATAACTGCATCATCATAAAGACCTGTTGCAAGTATATTTCTTAGCAGAGAGCTGCTTGTTGTAGCCTCTATCTGTGACTTATACTTTAACTTATCATTCATTCCAACACCTGATGTTGTACTGTTCCCTGATGCTCCGTTAAATAATGTATTTCCCTTGTTATCTATGATAGTAATGCTCTTAGTAGAGTCATTTCCAACTGCCATAGCAAGAAGTGCTGCCATACTCTCCGCTGTATCACCGCTTATCTCTTTAGTTGTAACAAGTTTTACTGCTACTGTTGCATCTGTTGCTGCCTGATAGAACGAGTTAGTCTTCTCAGGCATATTAATGGTAACAGAGGCTGTCTTGACCCCATCCATATCCTCAAGGTCTCCTGCCAGCTTAGTTTCAAGATAATGTGCATACTGCTTCGTGCTATCTGAATCTGTTGTTGTAAAGCTCCTCTTCATGGCATCTTCAAAAGTATAACCATCTGACTTAATATCCTGTGTTGCAAGTAACATCTTACATGCTGTAAGCTCTTTTTCATTTACGCTTACTACCATATTGTCTATTTTATACTTATGGTTATTCTCGGTAAGTATCGATGTTACTGAATTCATCTCTGTATAATCTTCACATGTTACAAGTACCTGATACTTAGGACGTGTAAGTACAACTGACAATATGCTTACTACAGCTATAAAAGCCACTATTGAACTTACTATTATTATTCTTTTCTTTACCGACCAGCTCTTCCAGATATCTAATAACTTCTGTGGAATCTGTTTTAATCTATCTGCCATTATTAACTCCTAAGTAATTATATCTGCATATTCATGATTTCTTTATATGCTTCTAATGCTTTATCTCTTATTGCAACTGTGTACTGCAATGCTATATTAGCCTTCTGCTGATACACTCCAAGCTCGTGTGTATTCGTCATATTGCCAAGTGCATAATCAACCTCAGCCTGTTGTGCCTGCTGGATATATGAATTCGTACTGTCTAAAAGACCTGATACTGAATTAAATACTGAATCAAATGTAGAATCTCCAGATGTATCTGTCTTTGTAACACTGTTGTTAGTTAAAAGATCTGATACTTTATTGATATAATCATTTCCAAGTGAATTAACTGCCGTTGTTAAATCCATGTTACAATTCCTCCGTGTATCTATATACATAAGTAAATCCATAAATAATACTTATGTTTCTATGCTTTGTTACTTATTAAGACTGTCCTATGGTAAGTCCCTTTGATGCCATACTCTTGCTGGCATTAAACGCTGATATATTAGCTTCATATGAACGTGACGCATCAATAAGATCTGTCATCTCCTGAACAACATTAACATTAGGATATGTAACATATCCATTCTCATCAGCATCTGGATGTGATGGATCATATACCATATTCATATCTTCTGTTGTGTCATCATATATAGAAGTAACCTTAACACCATTTCCTACTATGCCACCACTTGCTACTCTTAAAGCATCAGCAAATGTTCCTGTACTTCCCCTGTATCCAGATGAATATACAGAAGTTCCAACCCCTGCCTGTGCTGAGGTGAGTGTCTTTTCTGTAAACACAACTGACTTTTTAACATAAGGTGTTCCATCGCTTGTTCTTGTTGTGTTAGCGTTAGCTATATTCTGCGATATGACATCTGTTCTTAGCTGCTGTGCTGTCATTCCTGATGCACTTATATTAAATGCTGTAAACATCGACATAAGATTATTCTCCTTATCACTATACTACTTACTTAAGTACCGTCTTGAATCTCGAAAATTCATTATTCATGCTGTCAATAAGTGCATTATAATTAATCTGTTCTGATGCAAGTTCAACATTCTCTGTTGAAAGATCAACATTATTGCCATCAAGCCTGTATGATAAGGTTGAATTATCCGTGTAAGTTCTGATAGCAATATCATTATAATTGAGATTATTAACTCTGTTCGTAAGGGATGATGAACCTCCGTTGGTACGCGAAAGTGCAGATCTTAAATAAGTTGTAAAATCTACATCCTGTCTTTTATAGTTAGGTGTATCTACATTAGCTATATTGTTAGTTAATACTTCTTCTCTTGTCCAGCTGGCATCTGCTGCCGCTTTTAATACATTAACGAATCCAAACATTCCTGAACTCATATATACCCCTTTCCAAACAATGGATATAAATAGTTTTATTCACATAGTTTCTGTTTATTATATCACGATTCGTAGCTTTGCTACTCGCCGCTGCTATCGCAGCTATCGCGATCGTCATTCGCCAGAAATCTGCAAGCAGCTTTCCGACTCTCTTGCGCTCATTATAATCATAAACATAATGATACTACTATCATTATAAATATTTTCGACAAAAAAACAAGCTATTTTTGTCTATTTATTCCATTTTTAATAGTATTCATGACAAACATTATTATTTTCCCTTAAAATAATTAATGGGAGGGCATATATATCACATGCTCTCCCTTATACATAACTAAATTATACTTTGTAAACAATCCTGCAAAAGACTATTCATCATACTTTGAAAGTTCATCAAACACATATTCGTTAATAACTTTAATATATGTTCCCTTCATGCCAGATGATTTACAATCTATAACTCCGGCACTTTCAAACTTTCTTAACGCATTAACTATTACAGATCTTGTTATTCCAACATTATCTGCAATCTTACTAGCAACAAGAGTACCCTCGTTTCCGTTAAGTTCTTTAAAAATATTCTTAATAGCATCTAGCTCAGATGTCGATAATGTGTCTATAGCTGATCTTACTATCTTCTTCTTTCTGACTTCTTCTGCATTCTCTTCGTTAACAGAACGCATCATCTCAAGTCCTACAACTGTTGTTCCATATTCGCTAAGGATAATATCATCTATCTCGTATGAACTATCACTCTTATACATAAATAATGTACCAAGTCTTTCGCCAGCTATCTCAACTGGTGCAATCAAAGCCTGAAACTTCTTAACATTCTCAATAGTAAATCCTAACGTAGACAGATTAACATTCTCTTTAGTTGATAATACGCTTAATAATCTCTCGTTAAGCATCTCATCCACAAACCCACCAACTTTGTCATAGACAAGCTCATTAATCACTTCGACGCCAGCATAATAACCAGTACCAAGGACCTTTCCCTTCTTACTTATGACAAGGATATTGGATTCGAGTATACTACTTAAGACATTGCACATATCGTTAAAATCAACTCTTGCCGAATGATTATTATGCAATAACTTGTTAATCTTTCTGGTCTTATCCAAAAGCTGTACACTCATCATACATTCCTCCATATACATAATTACACCGATAAATATCTGTATAAGAGAATACTATCACACAACTTTAAAATAATCAACATTTTTATTGCATTTATCTGACAATTTCAATAAATTTCTTTCTAAAGTCACATAAAAGCTATATTAATGTGATATATAGAACCATTTATTTAACATTTTTCGTATCATCTAATATATAACCGCAGTTTTCATCACCGCACACAAGCTTGTTACCTTTAATAAGCATATAACCTCCACACTTAGGGCACTTCTTATCCGAAGGTCTCTGCCATGTCATGAAATCACATTCCGGATATCCTTCGCAGCCATAAAACATTCTGCCTTTTTTAGTCTTCTTAAGTATGATATCTTTACCACACTTAGGACACTTTACTCCTATCTTTTCAAGATATGGCTTAGTATTATGACACTCAGGAAATCCTGGACACCCAAGGAACTTACCATGAGGTCCATACTTTATAACCATGTTACGTCCACATTTATCACATATAACATCAGTTACCTCATCTTCTATCTTTACATTCTCAAGTTCCTTTTCCGCACTATCAACTGATTCTTTAAGGTCTGGATAAAAATTCTTAATAATCTCTTTCCACTTCACATCACCATCTGCCACACCATCAAGAAGCGATTCCATATTAGCTGTGAAATTAACATCTACTATCTGTGGAAATGCCTTTATCATGGCATCATCGACAGCTCTTCCAAGCTCTGTAACATAAAGATTCTTCTGTTCCTTTGCTATATAATGTCTTGCTATGATAGTTGATATAGTAGGCGCATAAGTACTTGGACGTCCTATTCCAAGTTCTTCAAGAGCCTTAACAAGCGATGCTTCTGTAAAATGCGCTGGTGGCTGTGTAAAATGCTGTACTCCCTCCACGCCTTCAAGCGTGAGCTGCGAATCCTCATCTATACCCTTTACAAGTGCGTTAGGTTCATCTTTATCATCATCACTTCTATATACAGACATAAAGCCATCAAACGTAATCTTAGAAGCCGCTATGCTGAATCTATAATCTCCAGCCGCTATCTTAACAGATGTTGTTTCATATATCGCTTCTGCCATCTGGCTTGCCGTGAATCTTTTCCATATAAGCTGATATAATCTGAACTGATCTCTGGATAATGAATCTTTTATCATAACAGGTGTAAGTGCTATATCAGTAGGTCTAATAGCTTCATGTGCATCCTGTATTTTCTTATCATCTTTTTTTCTTAAGCCACTATGTGGAAGATACTTTTCACCATAATTAGCAGCTATATACTGTTCTGATGCTTCCTTTGCCTCATCAGCAACTCTTGTGGAATCTGTTCTTAAGTAAGTAATGACACCTATAGTTCCTCTTCCATCTACATCAACACCTTCATATAACTGCTGTGCTATTCTCATAGTCTTGGCTGTCGCAAAGTTAAGAGTCTTTGAAGCCTCCTGCTGAAGAGTACTTGTTGTAAAAGGAAGTGGAGCTTTTTTAACTTTCTCACCTTTTTTAATACTATCAACTGCAAATGTGCTGTTTTCCACTTCTTTTTTTATAGTTTCCATCTGTTCTTTGTTTTTTATGTCAATTTTTCCGTTGACATCTCCATGGAATCTTGCAACTATAGGCTTCTTTTCGCCTTTAACTTTAAGTGTTGCATCCATAGTCCAGTATTCATCTGGAATAAATGCATCTATCTCGTTTTCTCTGTCACATATTATTCTTAAAGCTACTGACTGGACTCGTCCAGCACTAAGTCCTCTCTTTATCTTTGCCCATAATACAGGACTTATGCTGTATCCTACTACTCTGTCAAGTACTCTTCTTGCCTGCTGTGCATCAACAAGATTCATATCTATCTTTCTGGCATCCTTGATGGCTGCCTTAACTGCACTCTTTGTAATCTCGTTAAATGTTATTCTATATATATCCTTATCCTCTAACTTTAACGCCTTTGAAAGATGCCATGAAATAGCCTCTCCCTCACGGTCGGGATCGGTTGCAAGATACACCTTGTCAGCTTTTTT
>OKTB01001308.1_pt1 | contig 9798 bp, 8 predicted proteins | sample 1606131 | NCBI WGS metagenome assembly OKTB01 (sample SAMEA3879518, study PRJEB24766) | human gut metagenome | biome: human-associated habitat; feature: feces | place: USA | collected 1985/1987
CCTCCAAGTGCCCCACCATCATTCCTCCCAATCCGGCACGAATGGCTTTTCTGAAAGGATAAAGCTCTATACTGTCCAGACGGGCACGGGTAAAAGGCAGCACGGGCAACGCCTTATGAGAATCCACATCCGTATCCCCATGCCCCGGAAAGTGCTTGCTGACAGAAAGTACACCACCATCCTCCAACCCTTTGGAGTAGGCAACAACCTTGTTCGCCACATTGAACGGACTTTCACCGAAGGAACGGGTATTGATAACCGGATTCTTGGGATTGATATTCACATCCGCTACAGGAGCAAAATTCACTTGCACCCCCAGTTCACGGCATTGGCGGGCCACTTCGCGCCCATATTCATAAATCAGTGTATCGTTCTGTATGCAGCCCAGCACCATGTTTCGCGGAAAGTTCGGAGTACCGCGGAGGCGCATAGCCAGTCCCCATTCACCGTCAAAGGTAATCATCAGCGGAACTTCCGCCATCCGCTGCGCCTCATTGGTCAACATCACCTGGTTCTGCATCAATCCGCCGGAGAATAACAGACCGCCTACCTTATAGTCCTCCACCACCTTACGCAGCAGTTCCTTGTTGGCCTTGTCCTGCTGGGGGGCAATCGTATAGATGAACAGTTGTCCGATGCGTTCTTTCAGAGTCAGACGCTGCATGACGGAATCCACCCACTGCCTGCACCGCACGTCACTGTTCAAGAGACGTACAAGCGAAGGGTCGTTCGGCGGCACCGGAGTAAACGGCATCGGGCCAAGCTGCGCTTTCAGAAGCGGACAAAGACAACACAATATAGTGATATAGGCAAGCAGGTATATTCTCTTCATTCCTTATAGATAGATTGTTTTTAGGGGATTTGCGGAATAATACTTTTATAAATCAATTCCTGGATATCTCTTCTTATATTCATGTCACCCAGTTTCGTGTTCCATACATTGGGGCACAAGCGGTTGCTGAGGAATACATACACTGTCTTGTTTTCCGGGTCCACCCAAGCACAAGTACCGGTAAATCCGGTATGTCCATATACTGCTTCCGGAGCGGAAGGAGCACAAGGGCTGCGCTTCACAATGGATACATCCGGCTTGTCGAATCCCAGACCGCGACGGCTGATGGCAGATTTCTCCGTCGTAAACAAACGGCAGGTTGCCTCACTCAAGAAACGCTTGCCATTGAATTCACCGCCGTTCAGCAACATTTGATAAACCTTTGCCACCTCTTCGGCCGTAGAGAAAAGTCCTGCATTACCGGACACCCCACCCATGCAGGCAGCAGTCTCGTCATGCACATATCCGCATATATCCTGGCGACGCAGGAAGTCATTGGATGCCGTGGGCATGATTTCCGCTTTGGTGAACTTCGTCAAAGGCAGAAACATAGTACGTTGCAATCCCATCGGGGCATAGAACTCACGGGCAAGGTACAAATCCATCGGCAGCTCCGTCACCTTCTCCACTACCTGCTGCAACAGCACGAAGCCGAGGTCGCTGTAAACATAACGTTTGCCATCCAACTCGCACTTGGCTATCCGCTGAAGGATAGAATTCTTGAAACTCTTGTTCAGCCACATGCCATCTGCCATGTGCAGGGTATAGACCGGTGTATTCTTGTCGGACACCATCCCTTTCCGGAACTTAAAATCGGAACAATAATAGCTATGCTCGCTTACCTGCGTACGATGCCACTCGTCCACCCAACTCTGGGAGTACGGACCGTGTACCGAATTCGGGTCTATGATGTCCAGGTAGAAGCGGATATAGGGAGGAAGCCCCGATTCGTGGAACAAAAGTTCGCGGATGGTAATGTTCCGCTTGTTGCCATTGCGCAAGAAGGGCAGATAAGCGGAAACCTTGTCATCCAGTTTTATCTTGCCCTCATCATACAGTTTCATGACGGCAAGCAACGTAGCCGTAGTCTTGGTCAGCGAAGCCAAATCAAAAAGGTCCGAAGAACGGACAGTAGTGGTATCCTTATCAGAGTGGGTTCCGAAGCCTTTGTCATATACCGGCAGTCCGTCTTTCCACACCAGCACGCGGCAACCGGGATAAGCTCCCGCTTCCAGTCCCTTCCGGGCAACGGCATCGATACTTTGCAGCACATACGATTTCATGCCGTAATCTTCCGGAACAGTCTTCCCCGGTTTCATGCCCGGTTCAATCATACAGCCCGTTCCCGCTGGAAACAGTTTACCGATACTCATCGACATTCTGCCACTGGCCGGCTTTTTGGCAAAAAGAACATCAACCACGTATTGCTGCAAATCCGTCTCTGCCGAATGTGCCAGCACCACAGCGCTAGATTTGGCAAGTGCGGGCATCAGAGGTTGCAATGTACGGTAAGAGGTAAAAAAAGTATAGACCAGCGGAGCACGCAGGTTCAAGCCTTCCAGAAAGGCCACATCACGGTCGCTGACATAAGCCGAACCGGTGATGCTGATAACCACGCGACGGAAAGCAGCCAACTGCCCCTGCACTTCCTGCCAGAGAGCCTCATCGGCATTCCAAGGCAAGTGGAAATGGCTGATGCCTGCATTCTTTTTCATAGCTTCCACAAAGGGAGCATCTGCCTCCTTCTCTCCGATGCTGAGCACGGCAATATCACCTTCCACCGGTGCCAGCGGGAGGACATCGAAATAATTGTTCAATACAGTCACTGCCGAACGGCGCAACTTGGCAGCCAACGCCTGCGCTTCCTCCGTATTGATGCGATAGCTCATTCCGCTGACCCGAAGTTGCGGCTGGCGGTTTCTCAAGCCAAGCATATACTTGTACATCAATACCTTGCGGCACTTGGCATCAAGTTCGTCCTTACTCAGTTGTCCCGACTCCACTGCATCTACCAGCTCCTGCACCGCATTCTTCGTATTGAACTGTACCAGCACCATATCATTTCCCGCCAGCAGCGCTTTGGTAGTTACCTGCGGAATGGCAGACACACCCTTCATGTCCAAGGCATCGGTAAACACCAGCCCTTTAAAGCCGAGTTCATCCTTCAACAGCCCGGTCACCACATTCCGCGACAAGGAAGAAGGAGTCACCCCGTCCGGGTCCAGCGCCTGCACTTGCAGATGGCCTACCATGACACCCCCCAATCCGGCACGTACCATTTCCTTGAAGGGATAAAGTTCCACACTGTCCAGGCGTGCACGGTCGTAGTGCAAGGCGGGAAGCGCCTTATGAGAATCCACATCCGTATCGCCATGCCCGGGGAAATGCTTGCAAACGGAAAGTATGCCCCCGCTTTCGAGCCCACGGCTGTATGCCACCACCTTTTCCGCCACCCGCTGCGGGTTCTCGCCAAAGGAGCGTACGTGTATCACCGGGTTCAGCGGATTCGTATTGACATCCGCATCGGGTGCAAAATTGACGTGTACCCCCAATTCGCGGAACTGGCGGGCCACCTCACGTCCATATTCTTCAATCAGGCCATTGTCCTCGATACATCCCAAGGCGGCATTACGGGGATAGTCCGGAGCGCCTTTCAGCCTCATTGACAGTCCCCACTCTCCATCGAAAGTAACCATAACGGGAATCTTGGCATCCTTCCGGGCCATATTGGTCAAGATAGCCTGCTCTTCCGGAGTACCTTCGGAAAACAGCAAGCCACCGACCTTGTATTTCTTTACCAGCTCGCGCATCTGCTTTTTCGTGGCCTTGTCTGCTCTGGCCGGAATGGTGGCAACGATGAGCTGCCCCACTTTTTCGTGTACATTCAGACCTGACAACACGGAGTCCACCCATTGCCGGCACCGGTTGTCTGCAGCCGAAGGAAGAAACGGGCCTCCCGTCTGGGCGTGAAGTGAAGATAATCCCAATATAAACAATCCTGCAACCCATAAAAGGAGGGTGAGTCTTTTCATCATGCTATTTTTCAGTTAAAGTAAGTACCATTTCTCCTACGTAGATGCCACTCTTTCCGGTGTGCAGCACGGGAACGCTCTTGCCGTCCGCATTCAGATAAACGGCAGGCTTTTCCATAAAAGTATGCGAATGTCCTCCCAAAATGACATCAATGCCACGCGTCTTGCCTACCAGGTTCTCGTCGGAAGCGCCTTCGGGATTTGCACTGCGGATACCCAAATGAGACATGCAAATCACAACCTCGCAATTCTCCTTCTCCCTGAGAAGGTCTGTCATTTCTTGGGCCACCTTTATCGGGTCGTTGTAGACAATGCCTATGCATTTATCCGCCTGCACCAGCCCTTCCATCTTGGGGGCCAGGCCGAAGATTCCGATTTTCACCCCTTCGCGCACCAAGGTGATATAAGGCTTCACCAGCCCTTCGAGTACCGTACCCGTCACGTCATAATTGGAACAGACCACGGGAAAATCCGCCATACGGAACAATTCCGCCATATTCTCAAGTCCGAAATCAAATTCATGATTACCTATCGTCATGGCATCATAGCCCATGAGGTTCATCATCTTGACCTCCAGCTCGCCTTTGAAAAAGTTATAATAAGGGGTACCTTGCGAGATGTCTCCGCAATCCAGCAGCAACATATCCGGATGCTTGCCGCGAAACTGCTTTACAAAACCGGCACGGCGCACCACACCGCCCATCCCGGCATACTCGTCGGCAGCCTCGGCGCTGATGGGTTCTATACGGCTGTGCGTATCGCTGGTGTGCAGGATAAACAGTTGTTTTCCGGATTGGCCGGACGATACAGAATCGGCGGACACCAGGCAAAGGGGTTCTTCAGTAATGACACGCCCCTCTTGCTGTGCCGATGCGGGGAGCATGAAAAGCAGCAGGGCTGCCAAGGAATACATATGTTTCATAGAACTTCTGTTTTTTTAATGCTTACTCTTTAACGACCACTCTTCCCTCCATGCGCGAAGTCACCTTCTTGCCGGCTGCCGTCTGCTTCTCCACATACTTCATGAACAGACCACGCAGTGTAGCCCCATCCGGGCACTCCCTTTTATCCGCCTGCAGGAAAGCCGTCATTCCATCGTTTCCATCAGCCAGATAATCAATCGTGGCAACCGTATAGTCACGGTCATCCTCCACCGGCTTGCCGGCAATGGAAGCCTGGAGCAGCTTGCCATCCTTGCTGATTTCCAACTGTATACCACTCACCCCTTCACCAAGTCTCACCGCAATGTTTTCAAACAAGTGCTTCATGGCAGAGCCTTTCATCGTCAGCACACAGAGCGAATTCTCAAAAGGCAATATCTCATAGATGTTTTCGGTAGTGATGTCTCCTTCCGTCAGGGAGTTCCGGATTCCACCGATATTGATTAGCCCCATATCGGCCGGTTTGCCCAGCACTTCCACCGCAGCCTCACGCAGTACATCTGCAATCAGATTGGATAAAAGGCTTTCGGGCCGGAATCTGTCCATCGACATTTCTGCGGTTCCCACCACATGATACATAACGCTGTCCATCCGGGCCTTGTAAGGCGCCAGCAGAGCCACGGCTTCGGCATCCGGCTCGGCATCCCAGACAGAGTTCATGGGAATTCTGCCTCCCTCTACCTTGGTTACTTCGTAGGAAGAATGGCAGGAAACCAATAGAAGCGCAACCGCCAACACTGCCCCCGCAAGGAGACTGAAAGTTTGTTTCTTCATATTCATTTAGTTTTAAATTGCTACAAATATACTTTTCTTTTGCGACTGAGCCACACAATTAACCGATTATTTAGACTTGCGTTTAGCAGAATGAAACGCTCAAAAATCATCCCAACTGGCGAAAAAAAGCTTGAAGCACTTGTGTATCTGGCAAATAATTCGTTCCTTTGCACCGCTTTCGCGCAATCGCTGTCAGGACACCAAGAGAGAAGCCTGGTATGTTGCGTTGTAACGATGAAACAATTTAATAATAAAAACAATGGATTTAATTAAAATTGCAGAAGAAGCATTTGCTACCGGAAAACAGCACCCGAGCTTCAAGGCAGGTGACACTGTAACAGTAGCATATCGTATTGTCGAGGGTAACAAGGAACGTGTACAGCTGTACCGTGGTGTTGTTATCAAGATTGCCGGACATGGAGACAAGAAGCGTTTTACAGTACGTAAGATGTCAGGAACCATAGGCGTAGAACGTATTTTCCCGATTGAATCACCGGCTATCGACAGCATCGAAGTGAACAAAGTGGGTAAAGTTCGTCGCGCTAAACTGTACTACCTGCGCGCTCTTACCGGTAAGAAAGCAAGAATCAAAGAAAAAAGAGTTAACGGTTAATTCCAGACTCCTATTTCGAAATAAAAAAGGGAAACTGACAATGTCGGTTTCCCTTTTTTAGTGATATACACAATAGGCATACACACCATGCGATACTCTACTGCTACTCCCTCATTCAAAACATTGTAAGCCTGCGCTCCTTTCCTTTCACATAAGCCTTCCTTCTTGCTGATATGTTAGTTTATCAGCGCCCAACGGCCGTGAGGCGCTCTGCTAACGACCGTCAACAAAGCGCTTTATGGCCGTTAGGCGAACGCCTCACGGCCGTTAAACAGCTCTCATATGCATAGCTTGCCTATACTGAATACCTATCTTATCCATACCAAAAGCCTGACTTCCACCTATTATCGCACGGGCTTTTACGAAGTTAATACCGTGTTTGCAGGAAACCAATAGCTTGTTTACACGATATTGGCAAATTGCCCCATATCCTATTAATTTATTGTACTACAAGACATTAATAGATTATTTGGCGTAAATTTAAGGTGGAAGCAAAAGTTGCTTCCACCTTTTCAAGTTGCTTCCACAGCATCCGCAACCCCAATGAATAAAGGGATACAGAGAATGGGTGGAAGTGTGGAAGCAACTTGTGACATAACTTTATTGCTGAGGAATATGTGCCACCAAAGAAAAAAAGGTGTGTCGAAACTCTCATAAACTAAAAATCACCCTCGCCACAGATAGGTGTAGCGAGGGTGACTTCGATAGAAGGGGAGTTTTGACATATCCCCTCCTTTATCAGTTTCCCTAATATTGATTACTTGATATCTCTCAGCTCCCAGCCCAACGCACTGGCACCCAGCACTGCAGCATCAGAGTCCTTCAACTCGGAAGCCAGCAACTTGGTCTTACCTTTGTAGATATTCAATACATTGTCGTCAATAGCTTTCTGGATAGGCTTGAAGATATAGTCTCCCGCTTTTGCCAGACCACCGAACAACACGATAGCTTCCGGACTGGAGAAAGCGATGAAGTCAGCCAAAGCCTCACCCAAGATGGTTCCGGTAAACTCAAAGATGTCTTGAGCAATCTTGTCACCCTTCACCGCTGCATCATACACATCCTTGGAAGTAATGTTTTCTGCCGGAATGTCGCGCAACAAACTCGGTTCGGTACTCTTGGTCAAGAACTCACGTGCAGAACGCGCCACACCCGTAGCCGAACAATAAGTTTCCAGACAGCCGTGACGTCCGCATCCGCAGAGACGTCCGTTTTCACGACGGATAATAGTATGTCCCAACTCTCCGGCAAAACCGTCATGGCCATATACCATCTGACCGTTAATAACGATACCGCTACCTACACCGGTGCCAAGAGTTATCATGATAAAGTCTTTCATACCACGAGCCGCACCGTAAGTCATTTCACCGATACCGGCAGCATTGGCGTCGTTTGTCAAAGCGGTAGGGATACCCAAGCGCTCTTCAAACATGGCAGCCAAAGGAATTACACCCTTCCAGGGAAGGTTCGGGGCAAACTCAATAGTACCGCTGTAATAGTTTCCGTTAGGAGCACCGATACCGATACCTTTTATCTTGTCTACTCCACCGTTGGCAATAATGAGCGGCAACAGATTCTTGCAAACTTCGTCTACGTAATCATTGACGTCCTCATAAGCTCCGGTTTTGATGGAACTGCTTGCAATAATAGTTCCGCGTGCGTCTACAATACCAAAGACGGTGTTTGTTCCGCCTATGTCAATGCCCACTACATAGGGCTTTTCCATGTTTGAATTCATGATATTACTTTTGTTTAAAGGGTTAGTTAATCACATTCATGGTTACAAAAATCACAAAGAAAAACGACACTGCAAAATCTTTTTTTAAAAAAGTTTGCAACTTTTGCAACTTTTCGTAGCATTGCTGCGTCTAATAGTGAAAATTAATAAGAGTAAAGCAATAAACAGGGAAAACAGTGATACAACTAAAAGACATTAACAAGACCTACAACAACGGAGCACCGCTGCATGTGCTCAAAGGTATCAACCTCGACATTCAGAAAGGCGAATTTGTTTCCATCATGGGCTCATCGGGTTCGGGAAAGTCCACTTTACTCAATATACTGGGTATTCTGGATAGTTACGACACGGGGGAATATTATCTGAACGGTACCCTCATCAAGAACCTCAGCGAAACGAAGGCAGCCGAGTACCGCAACCGTATGATTGGTTTCATCTTCCAGTCCTTCAATCTCATTTCCTTCAAGAATGCAGTGGAGAATGTGGCGCTTCCTCTCTTTTATCAAGGAGTGAGCCGCCGCAAACGTAATGCGCTGGCACTGGAATATCTGGACCGCCTGGGGCTGAAAGAGTGGGCACACCACATGCCAAATGAGATGTCCGGTGGACAGAAACAACGTGTAGCCATCGCCCGTGACCAAAACTCTCGCGGACGGCACCACCGAACAGCAGCAGGTCATCACCCAGACGCAGGACAAGGTCATCGATGGGGTGCTCCGCACGGTGGAGACCGTCAAGACCATTGCCGCCGACGGCACCGAGCAGGTGGCCGAGACCATCAAGGACAGCGCCGCCAAGACACTGGACGGCCTCTGGTCTACCCTCAAAGACCGCGCCAACGAGGGCATCCTCGGCACACTGTGGGAAGCCGTGAAGAGCGGCGACTGGGTGGGCATCGGCAAGTGGGCGGCATCCGCCCTCTACGCAGGGCTGACCGCTGACCAGAAGCAGAAGCTCACCGACTATGCCCTCTCGCTGGTGGACGGCCTGAACGGCGTTCTCGGACAGGGCGCACAGGGGCTGGCGCAGGGCGCGGCTTCTCTGGGACAGCAGCTCTTCGAGGGCATTACCGGCCGCTTTGGCGACGTTGCCTCTCTGGCCGGGCAGCTGAGTGGCACCCTGCAGGACACCTTCGCGGCTCTTAAAGGCCCCCTCGGCACAGCGGCCAAGGCCATCAGCACAGCCCTCTCGGGCAACCTGCTCTCGGCCTTCCCCACCATCTTCGCCGCGATGGGCACCCTCGTCACCACGGTCGGCTCTGCCTTTGTCGCCATGCTGGAGTCCATCGGTGCGGCCATCTCGGCTACCGGCATCGGCCTGCCTGTGGGTGCTATGGTCATCGCTGCAGGCGTCGCTCTGGCTGTGGCCATCGCGGCCATTGCCATGAAGCTGGGGAGCAGCAGCAGATCTTCCGTGAAGACGCCCAACAGCAGCTCCGGCTCCGGCAGCAGCTCCGCAGACACCCCAGTAACCACAGGTACCGCCTGGAACCTGCTTTGCTCTTTTACAGATCTCAGATAATGCAGCATCGTAATCCATATGTTCTCCATTATTGCGAAACGCTGTCAGAAGAACGCATGGGACAATTGCATGATGCTCCGGTCCATGCATATGTACAGATGGAAGATCCATAATTTTTTCCAGAAGAAGCAAAGCATCTTTTTCTGTACTGTCCCTGAGTGTCGTGATTACCGGAGCATATGTGCCATAGCTATGACAGGCATCACAGATAAAGTGACCATTTTCACAGACCGCATTGGTTAATTGTTCTTTATGGCAGATGCTGCACGTCTGAATAGAGCTTTCAGCACGATACGTAATAGGAGCACCACAAATCAGACATCCGGAAAAATATTCTGCTTCACCAC
>OKTB01001313.1_pt1 | contig 9778 bp, 7 predicted proteins | sample 1606131 | NCBI WGS metagenome assembly OKTB01 (sample SAMEA3879518, study PRJEB24766) | human gut metagenome | biome: human-associated habitat; feature: feces | place: USA | collected 1985/1987
GAACGGATGGAAGAAAATATGCAGATGCCGTAAAGGGCAGATGCTAAAAGGAATTGTATTGACTTTAACTTTGGCTTTTTTGACCATGGGATTGTGTGGCTGTGCAGAGAAGCAAGACGCAGCGGAAGAACTTGAAGAGTTCACACTGGAGGGGGAATCTGATGTAGAGAAGAATTCCTCAAATTCCAAAACAGAGTCAGAAAAAGGATCTCAGGGTGGCACAGATGCAGAAGAAGGACTGCCGGAGACGTTATATGTTCATGTATGTGGAGCTGTGAATGCTCCGGGGGTGTACGAACTGAGGACAGATGCACGGATTTACGAAGCATTGGAAGCGGCCGGTGGAATGACAGAAGATGCTGCTGCAGATTGGATCAATCAGGCAGAAGCTTTGAGTGATGGAGAGCGAATCTATGTGCCAACGCAGGAAGAAGCAGAGGAGTCAGCACAATCTGTTTCCGGTCAGTGGGCAGATCCGAATGGAAATGCAGGTGGATCAGTCAGTGATAAAATTAATATAAATACAGCCACAAAAGAAGAATTAATGACCTTGAGTGGAATCGGAGCATCAAAGGCAGAGAGTATTCTGAAGTACAGGCAGGAGCATGGAAACTTTCAGAGTATAGAGGATCTCAAGAAGATCGAGGGAATCAAGGATGGCGTATTTAATAAGATAAAAGACGATATTACGGTATAGGAGCAGGCAGAAGAACGGCCAGAAAGAGGAGTATGAGCAAGAAGATATTAGTTGTTGATGATGAAAAATTAATCGTAAAGGGGATCCGGTTCAGTCTGGAACAGGAAGGAATGGAAGTGGATTGCGCTTATGATGGAGAAGAAGCATTAGAATATGCGAGAAGATGTGAGTATGATCTTGTACTTCTTGATGTCATGCTTCCGAAACTGGATGGTTTCCAGGTATGTCAGCAGATTCGTGAATTTTCAGATATGCCGATTGTTATGTTGACTGCCAAGAGTGAGGATATGGATAAGATCCTTGGTCTGGAATATGGTGCGGATGATTATATCACAAAGCCGTTCAATATTCTTGAAGTGAAGGCAAGAATCAAGGCAATCATGCGCAGAACAGCGAAACGCAAGGAAGAGCCGGCCGGCAGTCCGGTGCTTGTGAAAGGGAATATGAAGATTGATTGCGAAGGACGCCGTGTTTTCATCGGGGAACGTGAGATCAATCTTACAGCGAAGGAATTTGATGTGCTTGAGCTTCTGGCGATGAATCCGAATAAGGTTTACAGCAGAGAGAATCTGCTGAATCTGATCTGGGGATATGATTATCCGGGTGATGCAAGAACTGTAGATGTACATATCCGTCGTTTACGAGAGAAGATAGAACAGAATCCAAGTGAACCAAAATACGTACATACGAAGTGGGGAGTGGGTTATTATTTCCAGGGGTAAGAATACATTTTCATTTAAGAAAAAGATCTTTAACAATCTTAGATTCCGAATTTTTATTATAGTGCTTCTTGCCGGGCTTGTGCCCAGCGTAGTAGCACTATTTGGAATCGTAAAAGTCTATGAGTCACGTGCTGTGTCACTTCGAACAGCAGAAATTCAGAATCAATGTACAATTTTAACGAATCAGATCAGTGCGAGCCACTATTTTGAGGACACTTCACAAGAGGTGGTCAATGACAGTCTGAATCAGCTGACTAACATTTATAACGGAAGAGTTATGGTAATTGATGATCAGCTGAGGGTAGTCAAGGATACTTACAGTCTGGATGAGGGAAAGCTGGATGTATCTGAAAGTGTAGTGCGCTGTATGAAGGGGACGAGCACGAATAATTATGATAAGAAGAATCATTATATCGAGGTGACTGCACCGATTGCAATACCCGGAGAGGATCAGATTCGCGGTGTAATGCTGGCAAGTGTTTCAACTGATAGTATTGAGGATTCTCTGGATGTATTATACACACAGGGAAGCGTGATTATTGGTCTTGTGATGATTTTTCTGACGATTGTTGCAGTGTTTGCAGCAGATCGTGTAGTACGTCCGCTACATCAGATTGCAGCTACGATCGAGAATGTAAGTGCAGGGTATAGCGACGATGTTCTGCATGTGGATACATTTACAGAAACAAAGAGTATCAGCGAAGCGATCAATAAGATGATGGGAAGGCTGAAGCTTTTGGATGATTCCAGGGAAGAATTTGTATCCAATGTATCTCACGAACTGAAGACCCCGATGACATCGATGAAAGTACTGGCGGATTCACTTCTGGAGCAGGAGAATCTTCCGGTTGAGATGTATCAGGAATTCATGGGTGATATCGCAAAAGAGATTGACCGTGAGAATAAGATTATTACAGATCTTTTATCACTTGTGAAGATGGACAAGAAGGGTCAGACGCTGAATATTGAATCCGTTAATATTAATGAACTTCTGGAACAGATTTTGAAGAGATTAAAACCAATTGCAGAGAAAAAGAATGTGGAGATCGTAATGGAGAGTTTTCGGCCGGTCACAGCTGAAATCGATGAGACAAAACTGTCACTTGCGATTTCTAATCTGGTAGAAAATGCAGTAAAGTATAATCATGATAATGGATGGGTTCATGTATCATTGAATGCAGACCACAAATTTTTCTATGTAAAAGTAGAAGATTCAGGAATCGGAATTCCGAAAGAGGATCAGGCGCATGTTTTTGAACGTTTCTTCCGTGTGGATAAATCTCATTCCAGAGAGATCGGAGGAACGGGACTTGGACTTGCAATTGCGCGAAATGCTGTGATTGCACATAGAGGTGCGATTAAAGTATATAGTGAAGAAGGCGAAGGAACAACATTTACTGTGAGAATTCCACTGATCTATACAGCTTCTTAGGAGAAAAGTTATGAAAAAAAGAAAAGGAATCGCAGTGTTGCTTATTCTGATTCTTTCTCTCGCAGTAACTGCGTGTGGGGATCGTTATGGAGTAAAGGAAGGCGAATCTTACATTTACTGTATGAATACAGACAAGACAGGACTTGTAAAGGTTGCAGCTAAGATCAGCGGCAATTCTGCGATAAAAAAGGCGGAATCTGTAATCGATGAGATGAAGAAACCAACGAATGAAATTGAATATACACAGGCAATTCCGGAACAGGTGAAATTGCTCGACTGTGCTTTAAAGGGCAGTATCCTTGAGATTGATTTCAGTGAAGAATATTATGAAGTGAAATCCTTAGATGAGAAACTGATGCGGGCAGCAATTGTGCAGTCACTGCTTCAGATTGATGGAATTGATGCAGTATCTGTCCGTGTGGAAGGGGAACCGCTCAAAGATAATGAGGGAAATGATGTTGGCTTAATGAATGAGGATGACATTGTTGATGCAACAGGATCCTCGTTAAGTTCTTATCAAACGGATACACTGACATTGTATTTTGCAGATCAGAATGGATCCAAACTGGTCAAGCAAGAGGTTGATGTTCATTACAGCAGTAATGTCTTGAAAGAAAAGCTGATTGTAGAAAAGCTGATGCAAGGTCCATCTGAGGAGGGGGCATATCCAACGATCAATCCGGCGGCTAATCTGTTGAGTGTAACGACAAAGGATGCAATCTGTTATGTGAATTTTGACAGCACATTTCTGATCAGTGCGTATGATGTACTGCCTGAGATCACGATTTATTCTATTGTGGATTCTCTTGTAGAGGGAGCAGGAGTAAGGCAGGTACAGATTACGATCAATGGTGAATCGAATGCAAAATACATGGAGAAGGTGGACTTGTCACAGCCATTGAATGAAGAGCAGGACTGGATAGCAGCAGATAACAAAGAATGAGAAAACGCCCGCTCTGTATGGTATGTCTTATACTGCTTGCCATACAGCTTGTAAGAGTGAGTTTTTTACAGAATACAAAAGATCAGAAACCGTCCCTTGCAGAAACATTGATTTCAGATGAGAAAGATGTGATTTGCGAGGGCACGGTTTATAAAATTGAAAATAAATCACAATCAACTGCAATTTATCTGAAAGATGCGGTTGTTTCTTGTACAGATCAAAAGAGTAAGAATCAGATAATCAAAGAAAAGAAAATCCTTGTAACAATAAAAAATAATAAATCCGGTAAAAAAAACAGAATGAAAATAGGACAGAAGCTGAATGTGTGGGGGACAAAACAGTCGTTTCATCCGCCAAGGAATCCGGGTAATTTTAACCAAAAAAGTTATTATCAAAAACAGGGAATCCATGTTGGGGTTTTAACAAAGGCAGAACAGGTTGAGATAGTTTTGTCTGAAAAAGACAAGAACTGGATTGTATCACGATGGAATAGCATACGGAATCAGCTAGACCGGCTGAAAAATTACTGGAACTGGAAGATTGTAAGCCAGATGGGAAAAACACATGGCGCGATGCTTTCTGCAATCTTGTTGGGAGAAAAAAGCGGACTTGATCCGGAGATGAAAAAATTGTATCAGAAGAACGGATTAGGACATCTGCTTGCAATTTCAGGATTACACATGTCACTGATCGGAATGTCTGTTTACCGGTTATTAAGAAGAATGGGAAATTCATTTCTGTTTTCCGGAATTGCCGGAGGAGGGATCCTGTTTTTCTATCTGGTTATGACAGGGCCACAGGTATCCAGTCTTCGTGCACTTCTTATGTTTTTTATCCGCATGGGCGCAGAAATTACCGGGAGAGATGTGGATCAGCCAACAAGCCTGGCGGTTACAGCAGCTATCTTAAGCATATATCAACCGCTGTATCTGCTAGATGCAGCATTTTTGCTTTCATTTGGTGCAATTCTTGGGATTCTATTATTGTATCCAATTTTTGAACAGAAAACACGTTTGAAAGCATGGGAAGGATTTAAGATTAGTTTAGCTGTTAATGGAATGCTTCTGGGAATCATGCTGTATTATTATTTTGAGGTGCCGCCGTATGCACTCGTTTTGAATGTTATTTTAATTCCGTTGTTTCCATTTGTGATGTTGACCGGTATAGGTGGACTTTTATTTTCAGAATTATCGGGAACCGTAGGAAAAATTGGATTCAGAAGCTGTGATCGCCTGTTGTCCTTCTATGATAAATTATGTGAGCTGACATCAGCGCTTCCGGGCAGCAGGATTGTGACCGGACAGCCAAAGTTATGGTGGGTGCTTATTTACTATGGTGTGCTGTTCTTTTTGTGCTTCCTGTTTTATGCAATGAAAAATAAGACAGATAACCGAAGAAAACAGGCGGGATTTTCACTTCTTGTTTGTATTGTCATAGCAGGATCGATCTGCGGATGCGGAATACTCAATAATGATTCAAAAAACCTTCAGGTGACTGTTCTGGATGTTGGACAGGGGGACTGTATTTTTATAAGAGACAGGGAAGGAAAGAAAATGCTGGTGGATGGAGGGAGCAGTGATCTGTCTTCTGTCGGTACTTACCGGATAGAGCCGTTTCTATTATCGCAGGGGGTCAGAAAACTGGAGTATGTTTTTGTGACACATGGTGATGCGGATCACATCAATGGAATTCAGGAACTTCTGCAAAATCAGAAACAGGGAGTGGAAATCGATGCGCTTGTTCTGCCGCCGGAAGAATATATGGATGAGAAATTACTCCATCTTGCAGAAATGGCGAAAGAAAACGGGACGAGAGTGCTGACAATTTATTCAGGAGAAGAAGTCGGAACATATTTAAAATGCATAGCTCCGTTGGCAACGAGAAAAAATGAGCGTACACGTGGCAGAATGGAGGCGGTACCTCGTCTGGAAGCGGGAAATGAAGCATCTGTTGTACTTGAATTGAAGGATGGGGCATTTCAAATGCTTCTGACAGGAGATCTGGAAGGAAGAGGAGAGGAACAGCTGGTGGAAAGCGGAACGTTGGAAAGCTGTCCAATCTTAAAAGCAGGACATCATGGGTCGAAGAATTCAGGGAGTGAAGACTTCCTTCAGATTGTGAAACCCAGATTAACATTGATCTCAGCGGGGATAGAGAACCGCTATGGACATCCACATGCGGAGACGCTGGAACGCCTGAGGGAAATCGGAAGTGAAGTATTGTCCACGCAGGAATGTGGCGCAATTACACTAAAGAGTGATGGACGAAAAATAAAGGTTCACAAGTATTTATAAAATTATGGAAATAGGAACAGGCGAATAGGAACAGGTGATAAAAAGGCTCTTGTCAAAGTGTTGGTTATTCATTTATAATAGAATAGTTATGAAGACCTTAAATGAAGATTTAAAATCAGGACAATTTAAGCAGGTATATCTTCTCTGTGGAGAAGAAGGATATCTGAAGAAACAGTATAAGAACCGTTTTGTGAAGGCAATGCTTCCGGAAGGTGATACGATGAACTATTCGTATTATGAAGGGAAGAATACGCCAGTGAAAGAAGCAATCGATCTTGCAGAGACCTTACCTTTCTTTGCAGAGCGCAGACTGATCGTATTTGAGAATACGGGATTTTTTAAAACTGCGGCAGGGGCAGATCTGGCGGATTATATTAAGGACATGCCAGAGACAACCTGTTTTATCTTTGTGGAAGAAGAGATTGATAAGAGAAATAAGCTCTATAAAGCAGTGAAAGCAAAAGGATATATTGCAGAGCTGTCCACGCAGGATGCAGGAACACTGAAACGCTGGGTTGCAGGTCTGGTCCGAAAAGAGCAGAAGCAGATTTCGGAGTCTGTGATCGTGTATTTTCTGGATAAAGTTGGAACAGATATGGAAAATATCCAGGGAGAGCTGGAAAAAGTATTCTGTTATGCACTGGAGCGGGATACAATCACGAAGGAAGATATTGATGCCGTCTGTGTGACGCAGATCACGAATCATATTTTCGAGATGGTAGATGCGGTTGCAGCCGGAAATCAGCAGAAAGCACTGGATCTGTATTATGAACTGCTGGCTTTAAAAGAACCGCCGATGCGTATTCTTTTTCTGCTGGTACGTCAGTACAGGATACTTTTCCATGTCAAGGCACTTGCAAACCAGGGATATGGAAGAAAAGAGATTGCGTCTAAAGCAGGATTACATCCATTTGTGGCAGGAAAGAACATGGAACAGGCGAAGCGGTTTAAGATGGGACAGCTGCGCCGTGTGATGGAAGAAGGGGCACAGTTGGAGCAGGATGTAAAGACAGGATTGCTGACAGACAATCTTGCGGTAGAACTTTTTATTGTAAAACAGTCAGAAAGATAGATGGAGGTAAGAAGTATTGTCAACAATTGATCAGAGTCATATTAGAAATTTTTGTATTATAGCACATATCGATCACGGTAAGTCTACACTGGCGGATCGTATCATTGAGCAGACAGGACTTTTGACTAGCAGAGAAATGCAGTCACAGGTTCTCGATAACATGGATCTGGAGAGAGAGCGTGGAATCACAATCAAAGCACAGGCAGTCCGTACGGTATATCAGGCAGATGACGGAGAAGAGTATATTTTCAACTTGATTGATACACCTGGACACGTCGATTTCAACTATGAGGTATCCCGAAGCCTGGCGGCCTGTGATGGAGCAATTCTTGTTGTTGATGCGGCACAGGGAGTTGAGGCACAGACACTTGCAAATGTATATCTGGCACTCGATCATGATCTGGATGTTATGCCGGTTATCAACAAGATTGATCTACCAAGCGCAGAGCCGGAGCGTGTAAAAGAAGAGATAGAAGATGTGATCGGAATCGATGCGGAGAATGCACCACTGATTTCTGCTAAGACAGGACTGAATGTACATGAAGTTCTCGAGCAGATTGTACAGCAGATTCCGTCACCGGTCGGAGATCCGGATGCACCGCTTCAGGCACTGATCTTTGATTCCAAGTACGATTCTTACAAGGGAGTTATTGTATTCTGCCGTATCAAGGAAGGTACGGTCAAAAAAGGTACACCGATGCTTATGATGGCAACGGGTGCGAAAGCAGAAGTTGTAGAAGTTGGAACTTTTGGAGCGGGACAGTTCATTCCATGTGACGCACTCGAAGCGGGAATGGTAGGATATATCACAGCCAGCCTTAAGAATGTAAAGGATACCCGTGTCGGAGATACGATCACGAATGCAGAGAATCCTTGTGCAGAACCACTTCCGGGATATAAGAAAGTAAATCCGATGGTATATTGCGGACTCTATCCGGCAGACGGAGCAAAGTATCCGGACTTGAGAGATGCACTTGAGAAGTTGCAGCTTAATGATGCGGCGCTTCAGTTTGAGGCAGAGACATCGGTAGCACTTGGATTCGGATTCCGTTGTGGATTCTTAGGACTCCTTCATCTGGAGATCATTCAGGAACGTCTGGAAAGAGAGATTCAGGAAAAATACCAGAAATATGTAGATAATTATGAAACCATCGGAAGAGTTGCGTTGGAAGCACAGTTAAGAGCGGACAAAATGATTGAAGAAACACAGGAAAAATGCGACAAGATGGTTGCCGATGCAGAAGCGGAAGCAAAGCAGAAAATTGCCGATGCAGAGTTAGAAATTGATGGCAAACTCTTAGATGGAAAGAAAAAGTACCTGGCATTACAGGAAGAGATGAGCCAGATTGTAGATTTGATCAACAGTGCACAGAAGCATTTCGCAGATTCCTATAGCGAAGTACATAAAATCATTGATGCAATGCCGACTTCTTTTGCTGAAATGGAAGGTGTGGAAAGTGAACTTCTGCCGGAAACAGAGAAAGAAGGGGCAGAAGTAGAGGCAGAAGTAGAAACAGAAACTGAAGCAGAGACTGAAGATGCAGAAACAGAAGAAACACAGGAAATCGAACCGTTAGATGAAGAAGACGAAGACTTGGATGCACTCGATGATTTAGATGAAAGTTTAGATGACTTGGAGCTGACTCCGCTTGAAGAAGAGGAAGAAGAAGAAAATAGCGAGGCATTGGATGAAGATGAAAAGATTGCGCTTCAGATTTCAAAACTCTTAAATCAGGAAGACCAGTACATTATGGAAAATGAAGAAGAATAATTTTTTAGAAGTTCTGAATCATTTCGATTGAGAAAATAAAAATCCTTTAAAGCATATACTTAACAGAGTATACTTTAAAGGATTTTTTATTTATGAAAAAGCATATCGCACAGACTGTTATGGCATTGCTTCTTCTGGTTTCTGCCTTTTTTCTTTCAAAAGAAGGGGCACAGCTGGCAAATGGAACACCTAAAGAAAGCAAGGGGGTAATTGTTGTAGACAGCGGGCATGGCGGAATAGACCCGGGAGTGATTGGACAAAATGAAGTAAAAGAAAAAGAGATTAATCTTGCAATTGCGAAAAAGCTGGAACGTTTGTTAAAGGTAGCTGGATATGACGTGATTATGACAAGGAAAAAAGACGAAGGACTGTATGAAGAAAACAGTCCAAACAAAAAAGTGCAGGATATGCAGAAAAGATGTGAGATAATTAAAGAAAATCACCCTCTTTTAACAGTCAGCATTCATCAGAACAGTTATCCGGATGAACAGGTCTGTGGACCGCAGGTGTTTTATTATGAAGGTTCAGCAGAGGGGAAGAAGCTTGCAATATGTATTCAAGAAGCATTGAATGAAAAATTAAAGATTGAGCATCCAAGGGTAGAGAAGTCCAATCGTACTTATTATCTTTTAAAAAGAAGCGAGGGGATCTTAAATATTGTGGAATGTGGTTTCTTAAGCAATAAAAAAGAAGCGGGGCTGTTAGTGCAGGATAAGTATCAAGAAAGAGTGGCGAAGGCAGTTGAAAAAGGAATTTTAAAATATCTGGAAGATTAACCGCTTTTATGATATGATAAAGATGTATGTGAAGATAGAAAGAGAGTGTAATTGTGATTACAAAAATAGTA
>OKTB01001315.1_pt1 | contig 9773 bp, 5 predicted proteins | sample 1606131 | NCBI WGS metagenome assembly OKTB01 (sample SAMEA3879518, study PRJEB24766) | human gut metagenome | biome: human-associated habitat; feature: feces | place: USA | collected 1985/1987
CATTAAATCCTGAAAGCTGAAATATACCATAGACATCACCTCCATTCTGAAGAATTTCGGCAATGCCCCACCCTCTAGCTCGGTTGTCTTACACAATATTTTATCATATAAAACCAAAACACACAACGAACAAACTGTGAAGTTTGCGCTGTGTGTTTTTTATTGGCCAAAATATTTACTAAAAGTTTTATTGCTTATTTTTCTTCTGCTCTTTGAGCCAATTTTTATAATCTTGGACTGTATCTTTGGCGTAATCTGTTTTTAAATCAGCATAGTAGCCAAGAGCTTTTTCTACCAGTTCAGTATTTCCTTCACGGCTTGCCATGATAAGCATTGATTCAATCGCGATAAATTTATCTTCAATAGTCTTTGACTCTGCAAGGCATCTTTGAGCCATTTCCCAACCCAAGAAATATTTGCCAGTAAATTCCAGTAAACGTTGCAGATTAAACAAACATGTAAGATATGTGTCGCTATCTTTATCTTCGTCTGTTACACAAGCTAAAGCACGCTGATATTCTTCTATCGCTTCATCATACAAAAGGTAGAGCTCCAAATCAGCAGCACGATGAAATCTTGCTTTAAACATATCAGGCGGATTCATGGAAATTATCAAATTATCAATGGCAAATAATTTACCTGGATTCGTTTCGTTAGCTGCCAATTCATTTAATTCTTCTACACTTTTTCCTTGAATATCAGCGATTTTTTCAACAAATTCTTTACGCCAATATTGTTGTATTGTCTGTGGACGTATTTTCTCCAGATACTCCAAAACCTTCGGCACAAATTTTTCTTTCGTGATTGCAGAGTCTGCATACCAAAGGTTCGATTGTCCCATGCCCAAGCCTGCGCCTGCTTTTGATGCCGAAAGAACCCTGAAATTACGCAGCTCTTCGGGAATAATATGCGCATTTTCTTCTCTGGTTTTAAAATTATATTGCCAATATGTATGATTTTCTACAATGCTATCTTCAAAACACTGATAGTAACGATACATCTCGGCGTGTTCGTACCAGCCAACGATATGCCGTCCTGTATCATTAGTCGCTACCCAGATAACTGTAACGTCATCAATTTTATCTACATCATCTGGCACATCCTCTACACGCGCCAGATTCAACCTCTCCCCTGGTGCACGCACATACCCAAGGCAGTAATGGTTATACGGATAGAAATTGAAACTTTCACAAGCATCATTATTTTCTTTGACAAACGCACCGCCATTCTTCGGCTGGTCGTTGTCAGTAATGCCACTATAAAGTTTCATCCATGCTATATTACAAAAAACTACTTTTGCCATCTTTATATCTCTCCCAAATTATCTGCTTTCTTCTTTAACGAATGTTGGGAACTGATAATCCAAGTAATTATCAAGTTCGTTGAAATTAGGGAACCTACGTTCCAATTCACGGAATTTCGGTCCGTGAGAATGAATCAGCTGATGCAGGCACTCGTGATAAATAAGGTACTTTAGTACTTCACGCGGCACGCTGGCAGAATTAAGGCCGCAATTCATTTTTATATTATCGCCAAGATAAACATATTGTGCAAAATACGTCTTATAAGCCTTCTTAGTCCAGCCAATCGTCGGGCGCTTGAAGTCGTCGCCCAAGTTATCTTTTTGCTCTGCCAAAACTTCATCAAGCAAAATTTCCAGCGGTTCAGCGAAAGGCTCTGCGCTAAGCAAGCCAAACTCTGTTTCTGCTTCTTCAATACTAGAGCCCATCGGCGTAACGCCGGTGGGATACAGAAGGAAGTCAAAAATACGTCGCTGATAGGATTCCACATTGCCATACAAGCTGTCAATGATCGTCTTATGCGCATTATAAATTGCATGAATATCCTGCTGAATTTTGAAGATGTTGGCCAAAGACGTTTCTTCGCGATACTTCATCGCCAATTTTGACGGGTCGATGTCGTCACGCTCGTCGAACGATTGAAACTCTGGAAAAGATTTCTCCGTCGCCGTCAGTTCTGCAATGTCTTCCAATTCCTGAGGCGTAGGCATCACACCGAAGCCATCGAAATATTTTTGCAAAAGCAGTTTGCCGTTCTGCTCTTCCGCTGCAACAAGCGCCTGCGTATCTGCCTTCATTGCTGCATAGCCTTCCTGTTGGTTGGCGAAAACAAGCACTTTCTCGGGCATGTCATTTTTATCATAAACATTGTACCAACCCACAGGCAGCACAGCGGCGTGCACCTTGAAGCCCAAATCGCCGTAAGAAATGGCACGCATCGCGTCGATAATGCTGGACACAGGAATGTCTTCCACTTTGTTCTTTTTCTTCGGCTCTTTCTTCGTGCCTTCCGGCGTTCCGCCTTCTTCACCTTCCAGCAGGAACGAAGGGTTGAGCCAACGTGTAAAGCTTGCCCACTTATCACAGAAGTCAACGATGTACACTTCTTTTGTGCCACCGCATTGCTCGCCACGCATGCCGCGCCCAATCATCTGCATTAATAAAACGTCACTGTTCGTCGGACGTGTCAGAAAAACTGTATGAATATCAGGAATATCGCTGCCCTCGCTAAGAATGTTGACGTTAATTAATACGTCGATATGGTCGTCATTGCCATCCTTATCCTTATGGTTGTTATGGCGGAAACGTTCAATAATTGCGTCTTTCACACTGTCGTCCATGCCAGAATAAATGCGGTCACATTTTACACCCTTTTTGACGAACATATCTGCCAAAACATCACAGTGCGTAATGTTTAAGGCAAAAATTATCGTTTTGCCGTATTTCTCTTTATTATCAAGATATTCCTTAATAATAACTTCGTTACGTTCGTTAATCTTTGCAATCTTGTTGACAGCTTGTTCCGTCAAATCGCCTTTCGCCAAAACTTTTTTCAGCTCATTTTTATCAATATAAGTTTCAATTTCAACATTCGTTTCACGTTTTAAGTTTATCGGCGTAGCCAGAGTACCATCAGCAATCAGTTTGCTCAAGGGAATGGCATAAACGATTTTCTGCTCAAACAGTTTCAACAGTGAAACGGTGTCCATGTCAGTGTATCGGATTGGCGTTGCCGTAAGGCCAAGCAATTTCGCCTCAGGACATTTTTGACGCACAGCGTTTATAATTTTTCTATATGAAGGTGCAATCGCATGGTGCGCTTCGTCCACAACGATAATAACTTTCTTCTTTAGCGGAGCTGTAAGATAGCCAAGATTACGCACTAGACTCTGCACGCTACCCACGACGATATCATCTTTTTTTGATAAAGCGTGTGCGCTGGCATGTGCGCCCGAAACGCAAGTCACTGTCAGACTTTTAATTTTATCACCTGCCACATCTTTCACGAGCGGTGCAAGTCTATAAAAAACATTCGCTGCCTGTTCGACGAGCATATGGCGGTGCGCCAGCCAGATAACTTCATAGCCACGCGAAGAAAGCTCATGCAGAAGAAAATAAATACTCGTCATTGTCTTGCCGCTGCCCGTCGGCATCACAAGAATCCCGCTATGACCGTTTTGCTCAAGAAAATATTCCTGCATAGCAATGGTGGCTTCCTGCTGGTAATAATACAGCTTTACATCCTGAATATGCGAATCGCTAAGCAGAATGGTACGCGGCTTATAAAAAGAAGTTTTTAACTGAAATTCTCCTTCCGAGCCTGTGCGTATCATCTCATCAAGATACGCCATAATTACTGCCTGAGAAAGTTTGCACTCTTTCAGCTTGCGCAAAGCGTCTTCGTCCTTGCTGCGGATGCCTGCATAATTTTGGCGTTCTAACGTTTTTGCCACATTTTCCAAATGCTCTGGCTCGCTCAAAAAATACTCTTCGATTTCTTCTCGATAGTTGCTCACAAAATGGTCATCGGGAATTTTGCACAAATTGCCCAAATAAGGCGCAACAAAAGCTGCTTCGTCGTACTCTACTGGCGGATGATACTTTGCAGGAGTTTTACTGCTCTGCAGCACTGCATTCAAAAATTTTACAGAGAAATACTGCCACCGAAAAAATATTTTTGACATTTATAAAAAGTCTCCTTTATACTCTGTCAGCCAATCGTTGTCCTCACAATACTACGTAAAGTTTCTCCTAACTAATAAAATCTAAAGAATAGTATTAGCATAAGTTACAACAATATTGCTTCTTTTTTACCATATTTACATTATATGTCTACCTCCGCCTAAAAACAAGTCTTTTTTATTGTTCTGCATAAAAAAGAAGAGCACAACACAAAGTTGCACTCTTACTTTAAGTCGTTTTCATATAAATATTTTCTTTTTTACCCTCTGCGCCATCTGCACAGCTTTGCCAGCTCGTAGCCGCGGCTGGCAATAAAGTCACGAGTTTCTCCCGTCACAATCAGCGGAACGTCACGCAGCTCCTTCGGCGTTAGGCAGCCCAAAAGCAGTATATACTTCTGCAGTTCGTCCGCCAGTGAATGCACATATTAGCTTGAAGAATGCAAAAAGGAGACGCTATATACGCTAAAAGCTTCCGGACGAGCCATGAAAGCAGGTCTGGAAGCTTTTATTGTGTAAATTAGTACTTAGATGACAAATTATTATAAATGCCATTCAATACTCTTCTATATCCCTAGAAGCCAATCAATGACATTCACGACTTTTATGCCTTCATAATTTCCGAGGGAGAAGCGATCAAGCGTCAAGACGATTTTCTCATAATTGTCTTGTATTCCCCGTAGCGGACGCATCTCTCGTTCAAATGTTTCCTCAGCAGTCATATTAGCTGTAACCTGATAATAAGTTAATATTCCTTGCTTCTGAGCGACAAAGTCCACTTCAGTTGAGCCAAACTTTCCAATATTGACCTTATAGCCTCGCCGTAAAAGCTCGAAATATACAATATTCTCAATGGAAAAGCCCAAATCATACCGTTTTCTTGGAAGAATATGATTGCGAAGTCCCAGATCAACCATATACAGCTTTTTATTGGCTTTCAAAAGCTGTTTCCCCACAATATCAAATCTTTCAGCTGGGTAAAAGACAAATGATTCAATCAAAGCCTCTACATAATCACTAACCGTATTCGGGGAGATCTTTCTGCCAGAAGAGATTAAGTAATCGGTTACGCTTTTCATAGAAATCGGACTGCCGATTACACTTGCCAAATAGCGTGCAATGGTCTTCAGTAGTGCAATATCTGTGATTTTACGTTTACCTGCATCTTTTTCTTTTCTTGCCTGGCGTTCCTCAATATCTTTAACAATAACGGTGTTGTAGATTCCCTCCAGATATTGATTTACTTTTTCATCCGTACGGTTCATCACCGCAACATACGGAAGTCCTCCCGTTTGCATATATTCTGAAAAAGCATCTTCTTGCGGTCTCCCCGTCACAGTGACATACTCACGGAAAGAAAGGGGAAGCATTGATATTTCCACATACCTTCCAGACAAAAGGGTTGCCAGTTCACTTGAAAGCAAATACGAATTTGAACCCGTAATATATACATCCGTGTTGTTCTTTACATATAGACTATCTACTACTTTGGGGAAATCAGGCACGTTCTGAATTTCGTCCAAAAATATATATGTCATTTTATCGCTGCACAGACGTTCTTTTATATAACGATAAAGTACCTTATAATCCAAAAGCTCTTCAAACTCTAGGTCTTCAAAGTTGATTGATATAATCTGTTCTGCTTCCACGCCAGCTAAATGAAGTCTGTCCTTAAACTGTTCCAGAAGCACCGATTTACCACAACGTCTAATTCCCGTCACAACTTTAATGATGTGCTCGTCTTTCCACTCCCAAAGCTGTGCGAGGTATTCTTTTCTTTCAACCATAGTTCCATCCCTCCTTTATCCGAGTATAGCACATTATGTTTTGAAAATCAAACTATATTCCCATTTCGGAATTTACTTTTAAGTATTTTATTTTGTCTTCTTGTTTTGGAAGCTTTAGTTATAAATATCCATAAGCTTCACTAACTATCACGAAGTCTATTTCGTAGTTGGCGAGAAAAAATCTGCGCAAGCTTTCATGCCCTCGCAGATAGTATGCTATGAAATTTGTTAATAAATAACCTCTACTCTGCTCAACCTCTCCAACGACTAATCCTCATTACACAACTTTCATTTAGATAAAAAATACGATACAGAACTTCTCGCTCGTAAAGTACATACCATTTACAAATATGGTATTACGTTTAGAGGTAAAGAAGTAAAAGTCATAAGTAACTTAGAACGGTTTTCTCACCAAAAACTGCGGAGCAAGCTCTCGCCTGCTCCGCAGTTTTTCTATCCTCTTCTTTTCTTCTACCCTCTGCGCCATCTGCACAGCTTCGCCAGCTCGTAGCCGCGGCTAGCGATAAAGTCACGCGTTTCTCCCGTCACAATCAGCGGAACGTCACGCAGCTCCTTCGGCGTCAGGCAGCCCAAAAGCAGCATGTACTTCTGCAGTCCTTCCGCCAATGCTTCTACATAGTTTGCGGCAGCGTCAACTCCCTGCTCCAGTACCAGACGCAAAAGCGGTGCGGTAATCCCCACCGCGTCCGCACCCAGAGTAAAGGCACGCGCTGCGTCACCTGCACTGCGGATGCCGCCGCTCGCCAAAAGCAGAGCATTCTGCGGCAGTGTCTGCTGCGCGTCAAGCAAGCTCCAGCACGTAGGCACGCCCCAAGCAGCGAATTCCTCCGTCAGCTTAATCCCCTGACGCTTCGCCTCAATCGCCGGGAAGTTCGTCCCCCCTGCGCCAGCACAGTCAAAGGCTGTAAAGCCCTGCTCCAGCAAAAGCTCGTACTGCTCTGCCGCAATACCGCAGCCTGTTTCCTTGACGATAACAGGCACGCTCACAGCATCTCTGATCTGCACCAGGTTTCCGAAAAGTCCGCAGGTATCCTTGTCGCCCTCGGCCATCCACAGCTCCTGCGCAGCATTCAGGTGAACCTCCAGCGCGTCAGCCTGCAGCATGTAAATGGCAGCCTGCGCCTGCGCGGGCGTAGCCAGTGCGCTGATGTTACCGATAACAAGACCTTCGGCAAGCTCCTCGCGTACCACAGTATAGCTCGCGATACCGCTGCCGTCACGCACAGCGCCGAATTGCGAGCCTACAGCCATACCGATACCGGTTCTTGCTGCCACCTGCGCCAGCTTTCTGTTAATCTCCGTCACCGCATCTGTACTGCCGGTAATAGCATCAATGAAAAAAGGCAAACGCAGACGTTTGCCTAAAATTTCTACAGATAAAACAAAGTCTGCCGGATTAATCTCCGGCAGACAGTTGTGTAAGAAGCGGAGATCAGCAAGGTGCGTTGCCGCCGGGCCGTCGCCCAGCTCCAGTGCATATTGAATATGTTCTAGCTTACGCTTTGCACGTTGCATATCCTTCTCCAATTATTTTTCGAGGCTTTCCAGCTGCTCGGACAGGTTTTGGCTCAGGTGAGATTTTTTGCTGCCCATGTAGGAACGGAATTCGTTCTTTTCAGCATCACGTTTAACTTTGGAAATGCTCAGGCCGATTTTTTTGCTGTCCAGATCCATTTTAATGATTTCAGCTTTAACAACTTGGCCAACTTCCAGAACGTCGCTAGGAGCTTCGATACGCTCAGGAGCGATTTCGGAAATGTGAACCAGACCTTCAACCTTGTCGCTCAGTTTAACGATAGCGCCGAAAGCCAGCAGACGAACAACTTCTACGTCCAGAATGTCGCCAATGTGGAATTGAGAAGCTTCAACCTTCCAGGGATCTTCCAGAGTAGCTTTGATACTCAGAGCAACACGTTTGTTTTCACGGTCGATGCTCTTAACCAGAACGGTTACTTCGTCGCCTTCTTTAGCAACGTCAGCAGCTTTTACGCTACGGTCCCAAGACAGCTCGGTGTTGTGAACCAAGCCAACCAGGCCTTCGCCGATTTCAACGAACAGACCGAATTCAGCAACTTTTACAACCTTACCGGTGTATACTTTGCCTTCTTCAACAGAGTTGTAAGCAGCTTCTTCAGCAGCAGCGCGTGCTTCTTTAGCAGCAGCAATGCGAGCTTCTTTAGCTTCTTTGTAAGCTTTGCGTTTTGCTTCAGCTTCAGCTCTCAGCAGGTCGCGGCGGGAAACAACGATGCGTTTTTTCTCCAGATCAACTTCGATGATTTCAGCTTCCAGCTCTTTGCCGATATAACCGGTGAAGTCTTCTACGCGGCGCAGTTCAACATGAGATGCGGGCATGAAGCCTTCAACACCTTCAACTGCAACAGCCAGACCAACGATGTTTTTAGCTTTGTTTTTGATGATGCGCAGAACTTTAACGGTTGCCGGGCGTTTTTCGCCTTCGGGCAGCTCAGCAACATTTTTCCATGCTGCGTCGCGCTCTGCTTTGATTTTGGACAGACGAACGAAATCGCTCTTGGTGCTGCCAGGAACAACCTTAGCTTCTACTTCGTCGCCAACTTTGATAGAGTTTTGCAGTTCTTCAGCAGATTCGGTCTGGGACCATTCGGAATAAGGAATCAGACCATCATGTCTATATCCAAAAGATACATAAACGCCGTCTTTATCCAATTGAATAACGGTACCGTTGACAACTTTGCCAGGATATACCTCTACCTCCATACTTTCGTTGAGCATGCTTTCAAAATCCATGTTTTCCATTACTAAAATAGCCTCCTTAATTAAACGGTCCGGAGTCGATGCTCCTGCCGTGATTCCTATTTTATTGCAACCCCTTAGCATATCGCTGCTCAGTTCGCTGGCAGTCTCTATATGATATGCTTGCCTGCAATGCTTTTGCACCAGCTCGAAAAGATGCCTTGTGTTGGCGCTGTTGCGTCCGCCGATGACGATAACGGCATCCGATTCAGTAGCCAGCTTTACAGCCGCCTGCTGTCTTTGCGCTGTCGCCAAACAGATGGTGCGCTCCACACGGTATTCTCCCGGGCGCTGCTCCTGCAGTGCCTGCAATATATCATTAAATTTCTGCAGCTCAAAAGTCGTCTGGATTATTACTCCATAACACTCCTGGCGCGGTACATAAGAGATATCTTTTATACATTCTACACAGATAGCGTTTTTTCCTGCCCATTTTAAAATACTTTTTACTTCCGGATGATTTTTTTCTCCGACTATTACAGGAAAATAGCCATCAGCTGCTGCCTGAGCAGCCTTTTGCTGTGCCAGGCGTACATTCGGACAGGTTGCGTCCAGAATTGTCAGCCCTTGTTTTTCTGCCTGCGCATAGGTTTCAGGCCCCTCGCCGTGTGAACGGAAGATAACCGTTTCACCGGGAGCAAACTGCTCCAGGCTGTCCTTACAGGCAATGCCCTGCGATGCAAGCTCGGCAATCAGCTGGGGATTGTGTATCAATGGTCCCAGCGTTGCACCCTGCACACGGTCGGTCGCAGCCTTTTGGGCCAACGCCACCGCGCGCTTCACACCATAGCAAAAACCACAGTGCTCTGCTACCTTAATTTCCATTATACATATTCACCTGCCTGCAGCCTTGCAATGTGCTGCATCAGCTCTTCAGTCATTGCATGCAAAAATTCTTTGTTGACCACAGCGTCCTCAGGGAAGGGCATCGGTTTGCCAAAGCGCACCGTAACCTTCGGCCAGATACGGCCATGACGCTTGTAATCGGTACCGATGATGCAGGCCGGCACGATGGTTGCCTTCGCCTTGCTCGCCATCATCAGCGCTCCGGGCTGAGCCTTGCCAAGCTCACCGGTCTTGCTGCGTGTTCCCTCGGGGAAAATCGCCAGCACCTGACCGCTTTCCAGGATATCAATACCATGCTTGATTGCAGCACGGTCCGCACCACCGCGACGCACCGGGAAAGCACCCAGAATTTTATAGATAGTGCC
>OKTB01001317.1_pt1 | contig 9771 bp, 9 predicted proteins | sample 1606131 | NCBI WGS metagenome assembly OKTB01 (sample SAMEA3879518, study PRJEB24766) | human gut metagenome | biome: human-associated habitat; feature: feces | place: USA | collected 1985/1987
CAACACTTCGATGATTCCGGACACTTATTCGCTGAAATTGCTCTTCCTTGCACGATATATCCCTCGCTCAGTTTACTATGATAACAGCCATCTTACATATTATTAACACTTTGTCAACAGCGTCAAAATTGCATCTGTCGACGTTTAAGGCTATTTGTGTTATAATATAGAGCAGTATTTGAGTAATAGAGATTAACGGATTTCCCGTATTAAAGGAGTAACTAAAATGCGTATTGTAATAGCTGGTGCAGGCAAGCTTGGCTTTAGTATTGCACAGCTTTTAGCTGAAGATCAGTTTGATGTAGTAGTTGTAGAAATCGACCCCAAGCGCAAGGACGTCATCCAAAATACTTTAGACGTACTGGCGATTGAAGGCAACTCCTGCAGCCCTACTACTTTTGCTGATCCTGATATCAGTGCTTCCGATGTGCTTATCGCCTGCACAGATAGTGATGAAGTAAATATGGTGACCTGCCTGATGGCCAAGAATCATGGTATTAAGCATACCGTTGCTCGTATCCGCAACGTGGATTATGCTATCCATTCGCCGGAAATGCTTAAGGATGATATGAAAATTGACCTCGTAATCAACCCTGAGCGTATTACCGCAGGTGAAATCGACCATATCCTGATGACACCATCTGCCTTGAACGTAGATGATTTTGCTGACGGCAAGGTGCGTATGTTCGAAGCCAAGGTGAAGGAGGATTCACCTATCGTTAATATACCGCTGAAGGATTTGAATATTCCTAAGGATATCCTGATGGCCATGGTTTTCAGACGTCATCAGATGATAATTCCTCATGGTAATGATTACGTAATTCCGGGCGATAACGTTTACTTCGTAGGCAAGCATGAAGCAATCCGTGAGTTTGAAAATTCCTTCTCCAATACTTATGAAAAGCTGGAGAAGGTTCTCATCATCGGTGCAGGCCGCACAGGTCGCTTTTTGGCTCCCATGTTGGAAAAGCAGGGCATTCAGGTAAAGGTTATCGAAAAGGATAAGGACCGCTGCCAGCTTCTGGCTGCTAAGCTGAAGCGAGGTTTGGTTTTGTGCGGTGACGGTACCGATATCGACCTTCTGATTGAAGAGGGTGTTTCGGAAGCAGACGTTGTTATTTGCCTGACCGAAGATGATAAGCTGAACCTTTTGCTGGCACAACTGGCCAAGCATCTGGGCGCACGTAAGACCATCGTGCGTGTTGCACGTAACGAATATATCGAGCTGATGGAAAAAGTTGGCGTAGACATCGTACTGTCTTCGCGTCTATTGAGTGCAGGCGAAGTGCTGCGTTTCGTCCGCAAGGGTGGTATTGTATCCGTATCACTGTTGGAGGGCGCACAGGCCGAGGCTTTGGAAATCATCGTCGGCGAAAACAGCGATGTAGACGGTGTGGCAGTGCGTGATATGAACCTGCCGCCGGAATGCTTGCTGTGTGCTATTGTGCGTGGTAATGAAGCCTATATTCCTAATGGTAATACTGTCCTGCATGCCAATGACCGCGTAATTCTCTTTATCAAAAGTGAATTTTCCAAGACTACAGTACCGTTATTTGAAGGCCGGGGCGCTTAACTATGGATTCAAGGCTTGTTAACCGTTTATTAGCCAAGCTGACAATAGCATTTTCCAGTGTATTGCTGGTGCCGCTGATTGCTGCATTAATTGCAGATAGGGACCATGTATGGATTTTTATATTTACGCTGATTACAACGAGCACTATCGCTTCGCTTTTTAACCTCTTTGGCAGCAGAAGACCGCGTCAGCGCCTGCGTGTGCGTGAAGCCATTGCGGTCGTAGGCTGCGGTTGGCTGTTGGTCTGCCTGATGGGTGCGCTGCCGTATTTGTTTTTAAATCCGGCGGATCCGATTGCGGCGGTTTTTGAAAGTGTTTCCGGTTTTTCTACTACCGGTGTTACTACCGCACTTTCTTTTAACGATTTTCCGCCTAGCATCCGTGTCTGGCGCTGCTTAACGCACTGGACCGGCGGCATCGGCGTTATCATGCTGTTTATTATCATCATGCCGCAGATGAATAGCGGTACAAGCTACCTGTTCAACGCAGAGCTTCCTGGTGGTACGGCTGAACGTACTTTGCCGAAAATCAAGGAATCTGCCATGATGATTCTCTTAATCTATGTTATTTTAACAGCAGTGGAGGTTGCCTTACTGCTGCTTGCTGGTTTGCCGATATTTCAGGCGCTGAATCTGGCGTTGGCAACTATGGCGACAGGCGGCTTTTCCTATTATCACGATAGCCTGATTTCCTTTAGGTCTGTTTATGTTGAGATTATTGCTATTGTTTTTATGCTGATTGCTAGCATGAACTTTTCTTTGTATTATAAAATCTGGCGTGGCGATTGGGCGTCCGTGCGTCAGGACAGCGAACACAGATATTATCTGCTGATACTCACAACAGCGGCTGCACTTATCTGTGCCAACCTGTATTTTTCCGGTTATATGGATTTTAACGGCGCTCTTCGTCACAGTATTTTCCAGGCTGTGTCTATCGGCAGTACGACGGGCTATGCGTCGGACGACTATAACAACTGGCCCAGCTTCAGCCGCAGCGTTCTGCTGATGCTGATGTTCATCGGCGGCTGCAGCGGTTCAACCGCAGGTGGCATTAAGATTACGCGTCTGGTTATCCTGCTGAAGGCAGGCTGGGCGGAACTGTTGCGTACTCTGCACCCGCGCATCGTTTATTCCATCAGAATGGGTGAGCGCGAAATCAACCCGATTATCGTCGGCAATATTACGCGTTTCTTCTTCCTGTATATTTTGGTATTTATTGTGCTGACTATCCTGATTGCCCTGTCGGGGATACCGATAATGGAATCAATGGGCTTGATTGCTGCCTGTATGAGCAGTGTAGGTCCGGCCTTCGGCATTGTCGGCCCGACATCTACCTATAATTGCCTTTCCGATTGGGCACGTTTCATCAGCATTTGGGCGATGATTTTGGGACGTCTGGAAATTTTTACGCTGCTGGTTATCATGCGTCCCGATTTTTGGCGCGACAAGCAGAACTGGTAACAGCAGGAGGTATAAAAGATGAATGCAAAGGTTATAATATATCTCTTGGGAAGAATTTCTACCGGTTTGGCAATTGCACAGCTGTTGCCGCTTTTGATGTCTGTTGTTTACGGCGAATATGCTACCTCCAGAACCTTTATCTTTTCCATAGCGGTAGCTGTTATTTTGGCCGGAATCTTTGATTATTATGGTGACGGTAGAGGAGCACGTAATTTATCCGTGCGCGAGGGTATCGGCACGGTATTCTTTTCGTGGCTTTTGGCTGCTGCCCTGGGTGCGTTGCCATATTGCTTTGACGGCATTTTGAATCCCGCCGCTGCTTACTTTGAAAGTATGTCCGGACTGACTACTACCGGCGCAACAGCAATTGCCAATCTTGATATAGTATCGCGCAGCTTGCTTTTGTGGCGTACGCTGACGCACTGGATTGGCGGTATCGGCATCATCGTGCTGTTCGTTGCGCTCCTGCCGCAGATTGCCGGCGGTGCTGTGTATCTTTTTAATGCGGAGGTCAGCGGCTTTTCCAACAGCCGGATTCTGCCGCGTATCCGTACAACTGCAGTAGCGTTGTTCTATATCTATCTGCTGTTTACGATTATTCTTACCGGTATGCTGGCAATTTTGGGCATGAGCACCTATGATGCTGTCAACCATGCCTGCTCTGCGATTGCTACCGGCGGTTTTTCTACCTATAATGATAGCATTGCGCATTTTCACAGTGCGGGTATTGAGATTGTTACCGGTCTGTTCATGATTTTGGCGGCAGGTAACTTCGCCTTATACTATCAGGTTACGCAAATCGGCCTGAAGGTTTTGTGGCATGATCTGGAATTCAAAAGCTACATTGTGTTGCTGACTATTTTCACTGTTTTAATCAGCATCAACATCATTATGGTGAATGGCTACAGTGTGGCAGACGGTGTGCGTGAAGCCTTCTTCCAGGTGGCTTCCTTCGGCAGTACTACGGGTTATGTTTCGGCGGACTACGACCAGTGGCCGTCTTTCTCTAAGCTGATTTTGGCTGTAACCTTCCTGACAGGCGGCTGCGCGGGCTCTACTGCCGGCGGTATTAAGGTCTGCCGTTTTATCGTACTGCTGAAAACTGTTATGGCGGAGTTGCGTCGCACTATGCATCCGCAGATGCTGCTCAACGTTTACTACGCTAAAAGACGCCTGCCGACAGAAACGATTATCAACGTCAGCCGTTTCTTTTTCGTTTATGTTCTGGTTATCGCTGTTTTGACTATGCTGCTCTGCTTAAGCGGTGTGGACGTAGATGAGGCCGTTTTCGGCGTGGCCTCCTGTATTTCCAGTGTAGGTCCTGCGTTTGGCAGTATCGGTGCTACGGGTAACTATGCCGGTGTTACCGGTATGGGACAGCTGACGCTGGCGTTGGCTATGCTCTTGGGACGCTTGGAGCTGTTTACCGTGCTGGCATTGCTCCGTGGTGAATACTGGCGCAGCAGCAAGAGATGGTAAAGTGAATATTGTGGGATGAATAAAGTAAATCCGACGTGCTGTAGAAGCGGTGCGTCGGATTTTTTGGTGGTAAAAATTTTTAATTTCCTTGCCATTCTGCAGAGTTTTTTGCAGATATTAACAGTAGAAAGCAGAATATCATTCTGCAATGCACAACAATCGCGTTAAAAACGAATTATGCATACTGTTAATTATGGAAGGGAGTTGAAAATATGCCTAATAATATTGTTATGTTGTCAATGGGCAGGGAGTGGCAAAAAGAAATCAAATATAAATGTACGAATATGGGAGAGCTATCATGCGTAAGCGGCAGGAGCCGGACGGAGCTTATTATACACTGCTTTTATGAGCTGCTGGCAAAGCAGGAGATTATGCCGGTAAGATGTTATATTGTGGTCCATAACGCACAGGAGGAAGAGGCCTTTCGTAATTTAAAAAACAGATTTATTGGTGAGCTCTGTTTGATAAGCGTTAAGCTGCAGAAAAGTAAAAATGCCGAGAACGACTATCAGAACGCAATCAGGCTTTTTGATGCAATCAACCAAAATAAGGCTACTTATAATGATAACATGATCAGCATGGATATCAGCAGTGCGGATTATCGCCTGTTTATGGATGTCAGCGCTTTACTTTATGGTATAGATATGAAAAAAGGACTTTATATAACGGTTGACAACAAGAAAAGAGAGCTGAGCATAACTGACGGCAGCACAAATACAGCATATTTACATTACACAGTGCAGAAAATGCAGCGGTATCTTAACAGTGATGTTTTAGCGGAGTGTTCCCAAGAGCTGTTTGCGCAAAGTCCCTATATGATTGCCTTGGTTGATCTTGCCAAGAGGCTGAATGATGAAATCAAGCAATGCTGCGCTTATGATAAAATTAAAAATACATTGCTGGAGTTAGGGGATTATTTGAAAAGGCATAAGTCGGCTGCTGCTGATAGAAGCTCAGTACCGGTAGTTCATGAGATTGAGCAAAGGTATATTGCGCGTTTGCGGAAGGAATTTGCCCTTGTTTTGAATACTCGACGCGGAAATGAAAATATACCGGCGCTGATCAGATGGTGTCTGAAAAAGGATATGCCTTTGCAGGCTGTGCTTTTTGCCATCGAGCTGCTACCGGATTACATGTTTGCCTGCGGAAAGCTGCAAGTGGAAAGGGAAAGAATTTCTGCTTATTGCCAGGCCAGAAACAATAACTGGCGAAATTGGCGTATTTACTTCTTAAAAGCCTTTTCTGCTCAGGATTATTATATGTCAACTGTTAAAGCAACCAGAACTGCCAAGTTAAGCGAAGCTGATCTTCAAATCATGCGTAAGGCAGGGCGCAAAAAGAGAATAGACAGACAATCGCGTTTTGATGTGAAGCGTGAGGCTGTTAAGGGAATGACGCAGGAGGAGCTGCATTATTTTGCGGAAACAGGCCGCCATATCAGCTATATTGCCTGCAGAGTGCCACAAGAGCAGAGGGAGCTGAAAAGCTTTTTAGAGGAGGCAAAAAAATTTATTCGTGCAAATAACAGCTTCAGCTTTGCGGAGCAGGTGATAGCTTTGCCTGCAACAAGCAGCCTGCGTAAGGTTTTGTTATATGGTAATAGCATAAGCAGCTCGTGGTATTTATCTGCAAAGCAGCATTTCCGAGGCTGATTATTGCAACAGTGCCGACAGATTAGTGATAAAAAGCTTGGATGGATTGCCGTCATCCTTGAAACAGAAATGGTTTGGCCTGGAGCATGAGGTGAGGATTGAGCCGGAGGTTAAGAAAAACAAGGCCAAGCAACAGGAAAATAATGCTCCCATCAATTTACCGCCTGCTAAGGGAAACCACAGCAAGCTGTTGCGGAAGCTGCTGCAGCAAGGAGATGTCAGCACGAAGATGAATGTGAAAAAGTTGTTTGCGTTTGTTGAATGTTTATGTAAGTATCGCAACCATATGGCCCATTGCGAGCTGGAAAATGCCGACGGCTGGGAGGTTGAGGGACTGCTGCATAAAATGCTGCGATATCTTGAATGTTAGAGAGAAGAGGGCAGAGACGCCGAAAGGTGCTTTTGTGCAAACGAAAAGATCTGAGGTCTAGAGTAATATCTAGATTTCAGGTCTTTTTTGCATACCGAAAACGATGGTCTGGCCTTTCAGTCTATGGAGTTCATCCTAATAGGTCTCGGCACCTACTTGTAACAAAACCGCAAGCGGTAATCTGGCCTTTAACTCTCTAGGTTGATTAGGATCGTAGTCCAAGAGTCTTTGGATACGATTTAAGAGGACAACTTGCTTCAACATCTCAAGGTACATCATCCAATATCGTCCCTCCATCCTGAAAACTTACCCACATAGCTGTTCCGTAACCATCTATGTCTTGTGCTACATACAGGGTACCATCTGGGAGGACCAGGACCATCTGCTGCATCTTACCCTGATAGTCCTCTGGTTTAGTATACCCACTCCAGTGACGGTACTGCCGTGATGCATCTACTAGCACGAGATTGCCAGTAGCTAATACTTTACCACGACCGTGGTCCTCCTTTGAGAGGTATGTGCCGCTGGGGAGATAGGCGTAAGTCAGATCTATCTCGGTATCTCTTTCATCTGCTGAACAGATATAACCGATAAGAGTACCAGGTTCGATACTAGGCGCTGTGCGTATCATATCATATTACACCTCCATTGTGCATTAAGATAGGTGGAGGGGATGAACCCTCCACCCTTAGTAACGGTGGTAACGAGACTATTAGACCATTACCGCACATAAGAGTACTTGTGCTCTAGTATTATTCGGTAGGCTCATCTGGAAAACCGATAGGTCCTCCTTCTGCCTTAGAATCAGCCCACCATCTCTCTATGAGAGTCATAGGCTTGGTATTCTTAGTCTTCTTTTCTTTCTTTTCTTTTTCATCTGTCATAGTACTACACCTCCAAATCAATCTACAGGTTCGACGTCAATGATATAGGCTATCTGGCTACCAGTATCGTCGAGGTACTGGATATTTGTAGCTCTCATCTTCTGCTTAGCGGACATGAGGACCTCAGACTCCATATTACGGAAACCTGAGAATGGGCTGATATCTGCTGTCGTCTTACTTACAGAACCAGCTTTCACACGGAATACGATAGGGAGTAACAAAACCGCAAGCGGTAATCTGGCCTTTCACCCTGTGGCTCGCACACGGCTCACAGAGCGGGCTTAAAGCCCTACAATGGAAAATCGAAACGCTGTTTATAGCAAAAACAGCCGATTTGCTCACAACAGCGGTGTTTTTCCGCCTCTGCAAAAATGAAAATGCGCTTGGCGCAAGGCTTGCAGGCATTTGGCAAATGATTTGCCTGTTGTGATAAATCCACTATAACACATCGAACAGTTTTTGACAAGTGCTTTTCCAAATTTATCCAATTTTATGCGCCTTACAGGGCTTTTGTTAACCATATAAAAACATATTTGCAAACAAAAAGAAAGTTGTCACAAAATTAGCGCAACATTTGCCAGGGGTGTTTCCTAAAGAATTTTTATAAAAAAATACCGTTTCGTGCCGGATTTTGCATTTCGTTGCAGATTTATAAAGTGAAGGGAGAAAGCGGACCGGAAACGGCCGTGATATGGCGCTTAAATTAAAGCGCCAAGAATATTATTTAATAAAAGAAACGTACAAACGTCAAAAAATGAAAGGAAGCTGATAACATGATTCCTATTACCGATTACATTAATATGAAGGCGGATAAATTCGAAGAAAAGGTTGCGAATGGTTACAGCCTGTGCAGCTGCGATTCCCTGCGCTTTAATGAAGGCAACCTGCCTGATTACAGATATTACATTGTGCAGGATTTGTATGCCATGCGTTACGACCTTGCCTATGCTCACGAGTACAAGGTAATGTACACTGAAATGCTGGAAAGCCTGAAGCCGGGTGCTATCTTGGAGGTTACATCCCTTGGCTGCGGCAATATGGTTGATTACTGGTCCTTGAAGCGTGTTCTGCCGGCAAACTGCCGTGTAAGCTATCATGGCGTGGATGCTATTGACTGGGATGACAAATTTGCTGCCTGCAAGGGTGACAAAATTGATTTTTCGCTTCAGTACATTTCCGATTATCTCTATGATTGCGACGAGCTCGAATCCAATGTATATGTTTTCCCCAAGTCCATCAGCGAGATTGATGATGATGAGCTGGAGGCTATCTGCCGGATTATCTCTGAAAAGGGCTTTGCCAAGGACGAGGTACACTTTCTGTTCTCTATGCGTGCTAACCAATATTCACTGGATCGCGATATGGCTAAAACCGATAAGATTTGCGCTGCAATCAGGGCTGCCGGCATGATGTCTGACGGTAAAAGCGGAAGCCTGTATACAGGACCGGATAAGATGATTTATAACTGCGATAGCGATTTTAATATTGACAGGCTGAAAAAGAGCTATGATATGCTTAACAATTTACCCTACATGTGCGACAATTATCATAGCGGCTGCTGCTCCTGCGACCTGTGTGCAGAAAACAGAAATCAGCCAATGCTGAAGACTAAATATATGAGATACCAAATCTTTACATTCAGAAAGGTGGCTTAATGCCGATGATTATAAGTGCAAGCAGAAGAACCGATATACCGACATATTATTCCGACTGGTTTATGCAGCGCATCAAGGAAGGATACGTGCTGGCGCGCAATCCGATGAATGCGCATCAGGTGAGCCGCATCAGCCTTAATCCGGAGGTGGTGGACGGCATTGTCTTCTGGACGAAGAACCCGCTGCCGATGCTGGATAAGCTGCCGATGCTTAAGGATTACATGTATTACTTTCAGTTTACGCTCAACGGCTATGAGCAGGATGTGGAGGCAGGCGTGCCTCCGAAGGATAAGTTCATCGTACCCGGCTTTCAGCGTCTGAGCGACATGCTGGGGCCGGAGCGCGTTATCTGGCGCTATGATCCGATTTTGCTCAACAATAAATATACCTTTAATTATCATGTCCAGCGCTTTGCGGAGCTGGCCAAGCAGCTGGCGCCGTATACGAAGCAGTGCACCATCAGCTTTTTGGATATGTACGCCAAAACCGAACGCAACATGCAGGGGCTGGCAGTGCAGCCGTGGAGCCTGGAGCAGATGGATGCTATGGCGAAGGCGCTGGCGGAAATTGCGCACAGCTACGGCTTGGAGCTGGCAACCTGTGCCGAGGGCATTGAGCTGGATAAGTATGGCATTAAGCATGCGCACTGCATCGACGGCGGCCTGTTTGAAAAGCTGCTCGGCTGCCCAATGAAGGTG
>OKTB01001323.1_pt1 | contig 9715 bp, 9 predicted proteins | sample 1606131 | NCBI WGS metagenome assembly OKTB01 (sample SAMEA3879518, study PRJEB24766) | human gut metagenome | biome: human-associated habitat; feature: feces | place: USA | collected 1985/1987
GGTTGCGTACAGGATATCAAGGACAAACTCGGTGCTACAGCAGTTCCGATTTCCCTTCCTATCGGTTCAGAGGACAAATTCGTAGGTATCGTTGACCTTATCGACAGAAAAGCCATCGAGTACGAGGCAGACAACACCAAGCTCGTAAACTATCACGAGATTCCTATCCCTGAGGATATGAAGGGTGACGTAGAGCTTTGGAGAGACAGACTCGTAGAGGCTGCTGCAGAGTGCGATGATACTCTTATGGAGAAATATTTCGAAGATCCTGAGTCAGTTACCAAGGAAGAGATTATCGCAGCTATCCGTAAGGGTACTATCGCGATGAAGATTGTTCCTGCTACTTGCGGTTCTTCATATAAGGATAAGGGTGTTCAGTTCCTTCTCGATGCCGTTATCCGTTATCTGCCTTCACCTATCGACATCGGAGCTGTCAAGGGAACTGATCCTAAGACTGGCGAGGAAGTCAAGGTTGAACCAGATGCAAGCAAGCCGTTCGCAGGTCTTGTATTCAAGATTGCAACTGACCCGTTCGTAGGTCGTCTTGCATATATCAGAGCTTATCAGGGACACCTCGATGCAGGTTCATACGTGCTCAATACACGTACCGGCAAGAAGGAGAGAGTTGCCCGTCTCTATCAGATGCACTCAAACCACCAGAATCCTATCGACTTCGTAGAGGCAGGTGACATCTGTGCAGCTGTAGGTTTCAAGGATCTCCGTACAGGTGATACCATCTGCGCTGAGGACCATCCTGTAAACCTCGAGGCAATGGAGTTCCCGGATCCGGTTATCGGTATCGCAGTTGAGCCTAAGACTCAGTCTGACCTCGAGAAACTCGGAGTTGCTCTCGGAAAACTTGCTGAGGAGGACCCTACCTTCACAGTCAAGTCAGATCATGAGACAGGCCAGACCGTCATCAGCGGTATGGGTGAGCTTCACCTCGATATCATCGTTGACCGTCTCCGTCGTGAGTTCGGTGTAGAGATTAACCAGGGTGCACCTCAGGTTAACTACAAAGAGGCTATCACCGCTACAGTTCAGCATCGTGAGCTCTTCAAGAAGCAGACTGGTGGTCGTGGTAAGTTCGCTGATATCATCGTTGAAATCGGCCCTGCAGACGAGGGAGTTACAGGACTTCAGTTCGATAATCAGGTTAAGGGCGGTAACATCCCTAAGGAGTTCGTTCCATGCGTGCAGAAGGGCTTCGAGTCAGCTATGGCAAATGGTTGCCTTGCAGGCTATGAGGTTCAGTCACTCAAGGTTACCCTCCTCGACGGTTCTTACCATCCGGTCGATTCAGACCAGCTCTCATTCGAGATCTGCGCCCGCAATGCCTTCCGTCATGCTTGCCCTAAAGCACATCCGGTTCTCCTCGAGCCTATCATGAACCTTGAGGTTGTTACTCCGGAAGAGTACATGGGTGATATCGTCGGTGACCTTAACCGTCGTAGAGGTCAGATCAATGCTATGGATTCTACCGCTAACGGCGCAAGAATCATCAAGGCATTCGTTCCGCTCTCTGAGCAGTTCGGTTATGTGACAGTACTTCGTACCCTTTCTTCAGGCCGTGCTACCAGCACAATGTCCTTCGACCACTATGCGGAAGTTCCTGCTAACCTGGCTAAGGAGGTCATCGAGAAGAGCGGTTACAAGTCAACTGATGACGACGAATAATTATTAACGGAAAAACAGTATTGACAGATATGGGTCAGAAAATCAGAATAAAGCTCAAATCATTCGATCACATGCTGCTTGACAAGTCAGCAAAGAAGATCGCTGAAACAGTGACTGCTACTGGTGCAAAGGTATGCGGACCTATTCCACTTCCTACAAGCACAAAGATTTTCACTGTGAACCGCTCGACCTTCGTAAACAAGAAGTCTCGCGAGCAGTTCGAACTCAACTCTTACTGCAGACTCCTCGATATCGATGAGTCAAACGCAAAGACAGTCGATGCTCTTATGAAGCTCGAGTTGCCTTCAGGAGTTGAAGTCGAAATCAAAGTCTGATAGAAATCAGCATCCTTGAATGCTGAACTATTTCAGAACTCAAGGAAAAATACTATATTTGCAGGACCGGTTCTTGTAGCCGGTTTTGCAATCTTGGCCTCATAGCTCAGTTGGTTAGTAGCATCTGACTCATAATCAGAGGGTCACAGGTTCAAGCCCTGTTGAGGCCACATTCAGAGAAGACACTTACAGAAATGTAGGTGTCTTTTTTGTTGTCTGTATCCTTTTAATATCCTTTTTTATTACTATATTTGACAAATATTGGGCAATCTATTGCCAAGCCACGTGACATTGCTGAAATTTTCACTATTTTTGCAAAGCGAAAAGAAACGAAAAATTAACTTTCATATATTATGGCAAATATTGAAGAATTGAAAAGAATCGCATCTCAGGTAAGACGTGACATCATACGAATGGTCACAGATGCACAGTCCGGACATCCGGGCGGCTCACTGAGTAGTGCGGACATCCTGACTGCGCTTTATTTCAATGAAATGAAGATTGACCCGTCAAATTGGTCACGTGAGTCTAAGGGAGAGGACGTTTTTGTCCTTTCCGCCGGTCACATCACCCCGGTTTATTACTCACTTCTTTCCAGAAGAGGATACTTCCCTGTATCTGAATTGGCTACATTCCGTAGATTCGGAACACGTCTTCAGGGACATCCTTGCGTAGAGAAGGGACTTCCTGGAATTACTCAGGCTTCCGGTTCATTGGGACAGGGTTTGTCTGCAGCAGCAGGAGTCGCTCTCGGCAAGAAACTCGACGGGGACGACAGATATGTCTATGTTCTCTGCGGTGACGGTGAAACCGAGGAGGGACAGATCTGGGAGGCTGCAATGTTTGCCGCTCATCAGAACCTTGACCATCTCATTGCGATGACAGACTGGAACGGTCAGCAGATCGACGGTACTGTGGATGCAGTTGCCGGAGAGGGTGACCTTGAGTCCAAGTGGAAATCATTCGGATGGAATGTGATCGTTGCTGACGGACACGATTTTGAGTCTATTCTTGCGGCATTTGCCAAGGCTAAAGAAAGTACAGGAGCCCCTGTCATGATTCTCTTCAAGACAGATATGGGACATGGTGTCGATTTCATGGCAGGTACTTGCAAATGGCATGGAAAAGCACCTTCACAGGACCAGTGCAAAGAGGCACTTGCTCAGTTGGAAGAAACATTGGGAGACTATTAATACAGAAATATCATGACAAAATATACAGATACAGGTAAGAAAGATACCAGAAGCGGTTTCGGTGCCGGATTGTATGAGGCTGGAAAGGCTGATTCCAGAGTAGTTGCACTTACCGCAGACCTGAAAGGTTCCCTCAAGATGGATGCTTTCGCCAATGAATTCCCTGAAAGGTTCATCCAGTGCGGTATTGCAGAGGCCAATATGATAGGCGCTGCTGCCGGTCTCGCAATCACCGGAAAGATTCCTTTCGCAGGCTCTTTCGCTGAGTTCGTGACTGGCCGTGTCTATGACCAGATCCGTCAGGAAGTCGCTTACGGACAGACCAATGTCAAGATTGCAGCTTCCCATGCCGGAATTACTCTCGGTGAGGATGGCGCGACACACCAGACGATGGAAGATATCGCTCTCATGAGGGCTCTTCCTGGAATGGTTGTCATCAATCCTTGTGACTATAACCAGACAAAGGCTGCTACAATCGCCGCCGCCAAGTACAACGGCCCGGTTTACCTCCGTTTCGGACGCCCTTCAGTGCCTAATTTCACACCTGAGGAGCAGGAGTTTGAAATCGGCAAGGCTTATGTTCTCAATGAGGGTAAGGATGTTACAATCATCGCTACAGGACACCTCGTATGGGAGGCTCTCAAGGCTGCGGAGACACTCGAAAGCGAGGGCATCTGCGCCGAAGTCATTGACATAGCTACTATCAAACCTCTCGACGAGGCTGCCGTTGTCGCGTCTGCGCTCAAGACAAAAGCCGTAGTCGTTGCTGAGGAGCATAATATGGCCGGGGGTCTCGGCGAACTTATCGCAGGTGTTCTCGCGGAAAAGTCACCTGTTCCGATGGAGTATGTCAATGGTCGTGACCAGTTCGGCCAGTCCGGAAAGCCTGCTGAACTCATGACAGCTTATGGTCTCGATGCCGCTCACATTGCAGAGGCTGCAAAGAAGGCCATGACCCGCAAATAAGATTGATGAGTGACGAGGAAATCATCCGTCTCTACCGCAGCGGAGAGCATGAAAGGGCATTCTCTGAGATAGCCGCAGCATATGGCGAAAGGTTATACTGGCATGTCCGCCGGTTCGTGTGCTGTCATGAAGACGCTGATGACCTCGTACAGGAAATATTCATAAAGATTTGGGCTGCACTTCCTTCCTTCCGGGAGGAGGCGCAGCTTTTTACTTGGATTTACCGCATAGCGACGAATGAGGCGCTTAACTTCCTCCGCAAACAGAAAGTCAGGGCAGCATTGACCTTCCGCAGCATTGACGCGGAAATGGAGCGACGCATCGACGATGATCCTTATTTCAATGGCAGCGAGGCACAGCGCGTACTGATGAAGGCTTTGCAGAAGCTTCCCCAGAAGCAGAAGACGGTTTTCTCGCTCCGGTATTTCGATGATATGAAGTATGAGGATATCTCAGAAATAACAGGCACTTCGGTCGGTGCGCTCAAGGCGTCATATCATATTGCGTATGAGAAGATAAAAAGTGAATTGAAAGATTTGACTTTTTAATCTGCCGCGTGTCTAAACGAATGGTATGGAAAAGAAAAGGACTTTAGCTTATGGGAAATGATATGAATTTTGGAAATAAGATGCCTTACAATGTTCCTGAAGGCTATTTTGAGGGGCTCAGGGCGAAGATATCTGAAATTCCGGACAGGGAGCCGGAGGTGACGATGATGTCTCGCGTGAGGCCTTATTTTGCCCTTGCCGCAGCATTTGTCGCTATCGTGGTGTGCGGAACAGCCGTCCTGAAGATTACCTCGGGCGTGTCCGAAGTCGAAGAAATGTCCGCGCTTGACAAAATGCAGATGGCAGATATCGTTCCTGTCACGGACCCGTACAGCATTTATTGCGGGCTTCAGGAAGAAGGCATTACTCATGATGACATCACGGCATATCTAATAGATTCAGGCACAACACTAGAGCATATCGAATATTATGATGCCGGAAATGATAATCAATGATAAATTACAATTGTTATGAAGAGATTCAGCAAATATTTAATAGTAGTGGTTCTGGCGCTCTTTTCATTGACCCTGACCGCTGTGTTCGCTCATCAGGAAGGGGATTGGCAGGAGAAGATGAAGGCGGAACGTGTCGCCTTTCTTACGACCGCAATGGAACTTACTCCTGCTGAGGCCGAGAAATTCTGGCCTGTGTATAACAGCATGGAGGCCGAGCGCAGAGCCTCCTTCGGAAAGGTCATGAGAGCGTATAAGGCCCTGTCAGACGGAGTTGCCGCCGGAAAGACAGATAAGGAACTGGAGGTTCTTGTCAATGATTATACGACAGCCAACAAGAACTCCCATAGCATAGAGGCCAAGTACACGCCTCAGCTGGTGAAGGTATTGTCAGTCAGCAAGGTAGCTAAACTGTTCGTTGCCGAGGAAGAATTCAGGCGCCAGCAGATAGGGCGCTGGTCTTCAAACAAGAAATAGCGGTTCTGTCACGCGAAAAGATAGAAATCTTTGACAAGGGAAAGATACTCATCAGTATATTTCCCTTTTTCCATCATTATGAGTGAGGCCTCTTCAGCATTGACCTTCTCCCTTGAAAAAGCCGCGATTATGCGCGAGGGCTTTTTTCTTTCTATGGTCTTGATTCTCAGTATTTTTGCGAGATGCAGGCCATTCATGCGCCCGTGTCTGAGGAGCATCATTTCCTGGTCTGCAGGAAGAACTACCGACACAATCCCTTCAGGCGAAAGATGCCTTCCGGCGAAGTCCAGCACCTCCCTGAATGACAGGCCGTCGTCGCCTCCAGTATGCCGGGCCGTCGTCTTTTTCTCGTCCGGATTGGTCAACGAATCGTCGTAATATGGCGGATTGGACACGATAAGATCGAATTCTGCCGGCTGTCCGCCATCGTCGAGGCCCGCAAGCCCCGTGCGGATACAGGTCAATGCTGCCGCCCAAGGGGAGTGGCTGAAGTTGAAATCTGCTTCGCAGGCTGCATCTTTGTCAATGTCAATGCCGATGATTTCCGGCGATGTCCCGTCCCCAGTCTTCCTCTCCGCAAACAATCTCTGGGCAATCATCAATGCTATCGTGCCGGTCCCTGTACCGATGTCCAGAACCTTCCGGCATTGACACGGAATAGGGGAGGCAGCGCCCAGCAGAACGCCGTCAGTATTGACTTTCATTGCGGATTTTTCGTTCCGGACTTCGAATTGCTTGAAACGGAAGACGCTCATATTTGGTCGTTTATGAATACGCCGTCGCGCATGAAAAGCGACCTGTCGCACATTTTTGCCAGGTCAGGATCGTGGGTTACGATAACGATTGTCTGGCCGAGTTCATCACGAAGACGGAAAAACAGCTGATGCAGTTCTGCTTTCGTGACACTGTCCAGATTGCCTGACGGTTCATCTGCAAACAGGACCGCCGGCTTGTTCATCAATGCCCTTGCGATGGCCACGCGCTGCTGTTCTCCGCCTGACAGTTCGGATGGCTTGTGGGTGGCTCTTTCTGCAAGGCCGAGAGTGTCAAGCAGTTCTGCTGCTCTTTTCTTTGCGTCCGATTCGCTGGCACCATTTATCAATGCCGGGATCATCACGTTCTCAAGTGATGTGAACTCAGGGAGCAGGTGGTGGAACTGGAATACGAATCCGATTTTTCTGTTGCGGAATGTGCTGATTTCCTTGCGGCTAAGAGTGGTGACATCGGTCCCGTCTATGAGAAGTGTGCCTTTGTCCGGTGTCGAGAGCGTGCCAAGTATCTGCAGCAACGTGGATTTGCCGGCTCCTGAGGCACCCATGATGGACACCACCTCTGATTTTTCAGCATTAAAGTCAATGCCTTTGAGCACTTTCAGATTGCCGAATGATTTTTCTATTCCTTTAGCTTCGATCATCATATCCGTTCAGTATATATCCGCTAAGTTACGTAACTTCATCGAATTCTTCAGGTCTTTGTCGGGGTTTAAGGTCAATGTTTCTGTAATTTTAGCATAAAAAAGCAAAAATAATCCCCAAAAGTTTGGAATTCCAAAAAAGATGCGTATCTTTGCAATCCCGTTTGAAGAGATATCTTGCACGCGGGACCTGAAGAGAAAATCCGAAGGTTTGTTTATCGGGGTGTGGCGCAGTTGGCTAGCGCATCTGGTTTGGGACCAGAGGGTCCTGTGTTCGAGTCACAGTACCCCGACTTACGAGAGGTTGTCCGTTTGGATGACCTCTTTTTTCGTATATGGCCCGGTCTGTATGCGGTGCCGACGGGTCGGGCAAAATAAAAACGGGTCTCAAATGAGTTTGACATTTGAGACCCGTAAAATATTGTCAATATTGAGGTTTACAACGCTCGATATGAAGGATTATTCAGTGAAAGATGCAACGTCCTCCTTGCATGTAGGAACGACCTCGACTTTCTCACCATATATCTCGATAACACCCTTGATATCACCAGAGAAGTTCTTCTTGATGGACAATTTACCGAAGTCTGCAGTCTTTGTGAGGTAAACAATTACATCCGTACCCTTGACGCCCTTGAAGATGGTGTTGCCCTTCTTGTCGGCATCATACCAGACAGTGGCATCTTCAGGAGAGGTAACGTTCTTGACCTTCACATACTGTCCCATGTAGTCATTGAGCTGGTCATCATTGATTTCAGGAACCTTGATGTCCACTTTCTCGGATTTCACATAGATGGTTGCGCCTGTGATGGTGCGGAGGCCCTTTGAAACAGTCAATTTTGCGGTACTAAGTCCAATGATAACCTTGGTACCTACAGCAATCTTGTCGCTGCCGTCCTTCACGATGATTCCTGAATGAACCTTGCCGGTATTGTCGACGATAGAGAGGGCGCCCTTGAGGTTGCCGTGCTCATTGTTTGCAGCTACATATCCCTTGAAGCCTACGAGGTCTTTGAGGACGGTACCGCTGCTCATTCCGTCGAGTCTGGCATTGAGAGCCTCTACTGTAAGAGCTGTGTTCTCATCCGGTTCTACTTCCTCAACAGCAGGTTTCAAGATTGTAGCCATTGTGTTGGCATATCTGATTTCGCTGCCGGTAGCACCTACGAGGTATCCGGTTACGATAATCTCGGCCTTGTCATACTTGGAGATGTTGAATTCAGTGTTAGGATAAGAAACTGCAGCCTGAACTTTGTCCGTGCCTGCGATTTCCACGTTGTAGTGCCACTGGTAAATCTCGTCCTGAACAGACTTGAGAGTACCTCTGTATGTAACGTACTTGATGGTAGGATTCTGGACATAAGCCTCGAAATCAGCAGCTTTCATCTCCTGTGGCTTAGGCTGTGAAACAGCGCTGTTGCCGAGTACGACAATCTCTGAAGAACCATCGAACTGCTTCATTCCGCCGAATTCTGTGGTAGGACCTTCTACAGTCACATTGTCGCCGATTTTGTTTTCGTGGCCCTTCTTGAACACGAGGATTATGCCTGTGTTGTCCTTTACGAGGAAGCCTTTGGTATGAGTTGCAACTATCTGTCCCTTGATCTTGTATTTCTCATCAACAGGTTTGCTGATGACGTCTGCGATGGTAGAGATAGGAGTCTCGACTACTTTGCCGAATTCGACGAGCTGGCCGCCTTTGCCTTCGGTAAGGAGTACGTCATCGAGTCTGTTGGTGCTGAAGCCCTTGGCTATGAACTTGATATAGAGTGTCTTGGTGCCTGCAGGCAGGGTGAAGTCAGCTGTTGCGAGTCTCCATTTACCTGTCCTGTCATCTTCCACTCCACCGAAATCATAATCGAGCGCCGGTGCCCATACGTTGCCGTCCTCGGAGAGGAATACCTCGAAATTGGATTTGATGAAGGTGTTGGCAGCTCCCTGTGAGTAGTACTGGGCGCCGAATGTGAGTCTCAAGTTCTCAGAAGGGACAGCGATCTTCTCGATAGTGAAGTGGTTAGGTCTTTCTGCAGAACCTCCGAAGAAGAGGTTGTTGTTACCTGAGCCGTCGTATGTGGCAAGGAAGCCTTTTGATGCCTGGTTGGTACGCACTGACATCCCATCGAAACTGTATGTGACGTTTTCAACACCTGAACCTTTCTGGTTCTGCCATCCGTCGAACTGGTCGAGCCAAGGCCAGCCCTTGGTTGTGCCGTATTTCTCAGCGTCCTGAACAGCAATCTCTTTGTCGAATGTGTTGTAGAAGATTGCGCCTTCCGGGATAGGCTCCTGGTATTCTCCGTTGTCAACGACTTCTACAGGAACGATGTACATGAAGGTCTTGTATGAACCGAAGAGCCATCCTGAGATTGTCAATGAGTGTCCGTCGTATTTGCTCTTAAAATCATCAGTCATGTAGTCGAGGCTACCGATATTGTCGGTACCGTCGATTTCAAGGTTGGCATAATTTCCTGCAACTCTGAGAGTTCCGTCAAGTTTTACGTACTTGATTTCAGGTGCGCTCATGTAGGCATCTACATCTGAGCCTTTGAACTCAGCAGGTTTCGGCTGGGTGTAGTTGTACTCCCATGTCTTGATGATTTCAACACCTTTTGCGAACTGGCGGAGTCCGTTTCTCATGGTAATTGTACCAGAGACG
>OKTB01001324.1_pt1 | contig 9707 bp, 9 predicted proteins | sample 1606131 | NCBI WGS metagenome assembly OKTB01 (sample SAMEA3879518, study PRJEB24766) | human gut metagenome | biome: human-associated habitat; feature: feces | place: USA | collected 1985/1987
CCCTCAAACGTGCGCGTCTGCCGATTCCGCCACTCTCGCTCAACAGTTGACATTATAACAGAACGTTATACGTATGTCAATACTTATTTTGCCAAAATTTGAAATTATTTAATCAGTTTTCAAAAGTTTTTCACGCTCTTTATAATCAGGCATAAATTCACTGACAAAACTATAAAAATCTTTACTGTGATTATGATGCCTGATATGTGCAAGTTCGTGAACAACTACGTAATCAACTGCTTCTTTGGGATATAGCATCAAATAATATGAAAAACAAATTGAATTTTTACCGCTGCAAGACCCAAAACGCTTTTTGGCGGAAGTAATTTTAATACCTGTCGGCTTAACATTCATAAGCCTTGAATAATAATCAACTCTTCCTATCAAGTATTCATTTGCAAGATTAATAAGTTTATTTTTTTCATCATCGCTTATATCATATTTTTCAAACTTTTTCTTCTTGCGTTCAATTGTATTTTCAAGCCATGCTTCATTTTTTGAAACAAAAGCATTAATCTCCCTATTTGTGACAAAATAAGGAGCTTTAACAACGGCACACATATCATCATCTACAGAAAGCGAAAGCGTTTTCCTGTTGCTTTTAATAATCTTAATTTCCATTAATCCTTTGGTTTCTTCATCGTTAATCCTATACGTTTTTTATCAATATCAAGGGAAATCACCCAAACTGTGACAATATCCCCTACCTTCAATACGTCACCGGGATGTTTGATATATTTGTTGGTAATTTGAGAAATATGAACAAGGCCATCTTGATGAACGCCGATATCTACAAAAGCTCCGAAATCAATTACATTACGAACAGTACCATTAAGTTCCATACCTACCTTTAAATCTTCAATACCCATAACATCGGTACGAAGCATGGGCGCCGGAAGTTCATCACGAGGGTCTCTTCCCGGTTTTGAAATTTCTTTAGTTATATCAATAAGGGTCGGTTCGCCGATATCAAGTTGCTTTGCAATCGCAGACGTGCCAACGCTTTCAACATATTTTCCGACAGCCGATACAATCCCTTTCCTCACATCATCGTCAGATACTGAGCAGATTTTCAAAAGCTTACGTGCCGCATCGTAACTTTCGGGGTGAACAGCGGTATTATCAAGAACATTCTCGCTTTCGGCAACTCTTAAAAAGCCTGCACATTGCTCAAACGCCTTAGGACCGAGCATAGAAACCTTTTTTAATTCATCACGTGATTTGAATACTCCGTGCTCCTGCCTGTAGCTTACTATATTATTAGCGATTTTGCTTGAAACACCTGCAACACGATTGAGAAGTTGAGCGGAAGCCGTATTGAGATCAACACCAACCGAGTTTACACAATCTTCAACAACACCGTCAAGTGCACTTGAAAGTTGATTTTGAGGCATATCGTGCTGATATTGACCGACTCCGATTGCCTTGGGGTCAATCTTAACAAGTTCGGCAAGCGGGTCCTGCAAACGTCTTGCAATAGAAACAGCACTTCTAAGCGATACATCATATTCAGGAAACTCCTCAGCCGCAAGCTTTGAAGCTGAATAAACCGAAGCGCCTGCTTCACTTACAACCATATATGTTATACCGCAGTTAAGCTCTTTAATAACATCAGCGGCAAAAACCTCAGTTTCATGAGATGCAGTACCGTTACCGATTGCAAACATTTGAACATTATATTTTTTAACAAGGTCTTTAATAATTTTCTTAGCCTGTTCAACCTTGTTATGAGGAGGAACAGCATAAATAACACTTGTATCAAGCACTTTGCCCGTTTCATCAACAACAGCAACTTTACAACCTGTTCTGTAACCGGGGTCAAGACCTAAAGTAACTTTGCCTTTAACCGGGGGTTGCATTAGCAAATGCCTTGTATTTTCAGCAAATACTCCTATTGCTTTTTCATCGGCATTTTCTGTTAATGAATTGCGCAGTTCACGCTCAATTGATGGGAATATGAGCCTTGAATACGAATCATCAATAGCTTCCTTTACAAGCTCCTCTGTCGGTGAGCTTTCCTTAATATGAAGATTATAAAGAATTGTTAAAGCTGTGATTTTATCATAATCAATACCAACCTTTAAGAAACCTTCCTTCTCACCTCTGTTAAATGCCAAAACACGGTGTGGCGCTACGCTTGAAATCGGCTCTGTATATTCCTTATACATTTCATATACGCCAAGGTCGTCTTTTGTACCTGTAACAACAATATTACCGTGGTTTTTGATAGAATATCTAAGCATTTTTCTGCCTGACGGGTCATCTGAAACATATTCAGCAATAATATCCTTAGCGCCGTTGATTGCGTCCTCAATGCTTTCAACCTCGTCATTAAGATATTTTTCGGCTTCTTCAATCGGTGATGAGCAATTTTTATTCTGAGCATAAATAAAGTCAGCAAGGCCTTGCAATCCCTTAGCTTTTGCAACAGAAGCTCTTGTTTTACGTTTAGGACGAAACGGTCTGTATATATCCTCAAGTTCTGTTAATGTTGTCGCATTTTCAATAGATTTTCTTATTTCATCAGTCATAAGATTCTGCTCTTCTATAGATGAAATAATCTTATCTTTTTGCTCCTCCATATTGCGAAGATAAGTAAGTCTTTCTGACAAATTTCTGAGTAATTGGTCATCAAGTGAGCCTGTGACTTCTTTTCTGTATCTTGCAATAAAAGGAATAGTGTTTCCGTCATCAATAAGTTTTACTGTATTTTCAACCTGCCAAGGCTTAAGCGAAAATTCATCAGTGAGTTTTTGTAAAATATTCATAATATATCCTTTCAAGGTGATAAAGGTATTTTAACAGATTAACACAAAAAATTAAAGAAAAATTTGTTAAATATTATTGTGCTATCAAAAATAATTTGATAAAATAAACAAAAAAAGGAGGCAACACAATGAAATTTGAAGAGCTTATAAAAGATAGATATTCATGCAGAAAATTTAAGAATACACCGGTAGTAAAGGTATTAGAAAAGGAAAAGATTGAAAAAATACTTGAGGCTGCGCTTGTTGCACCGACTGCCTGCAATCTTCAACCGCAAAGAATTTTAGTGTTAACAGATAAGAATATAATTAAAGCACTTGATGATGAAAAATGCACAAGATACACATTTGACGCTCCCCTTATTTTTGTTATGTGTGTTGACAGGTCAAAGGCTTGGACAAGAAAATACGATGGTATTTCGTCAGCAGAGGTAGACAGCAGTATTGCAATGACTCAAATGATGCTTCAAGCTCAGGAGTTGGGGCTTGGCACAACTTGGGTTATGGCATTAAATCCTGATATTGCAAAAAAGGTATTAAACATTCCCGAAAATCTTGACGTAATTTCATTTATGCCGACCGGTTACCCGGCTGATGATGCAGAAATTAATCCACTTCATTACAAGCATATTGACATTGATGAAATGGTAAAATTCAACAAATTTTAAATTGACAGAATAAAAAAGAACGGCTGACGGGGTGTCCCGAAAGTCGTTCTTTTTATTAGTTTTTCTTTACATTCTTTTCAAATTTAATCAAATAATTAATTGTAACTGTTCCGACAACTATACCCGTCGCAATACCGACAGTCATAATTACTGTATCAATTCCGTTTCTGTAAAGCATTTTACTGTTGGAATTTACTATTCCGTACATAGTATAATATAGTGCACCTCCGGGCAAAAGAGGAATGATTCCCGGAACTAAAAATACATTTGAAGGCGCTTTCAAAATTCGTGCGCAAAGTTCACTGTAAAGATAAATCAAAAATGCTGCGGCAAAATTTGCAAAAAACAAACTTTTGGTAAGCTTAAAAATTAAAAGATAGAAAGCAAATCCTACAGCACCGCCTATTGTTGATGCGGCAACATTCTTTTCGCTAACTCTAAAATAAATTGAAAAGCCTAAAGTGCCGATACCTGCCATAATAATTTGAAGAATTTCTTTATTCATTTAAGAACACCTCCTAAAAGCAGAACGGAAACGGCAAAGCCTCCTGCAATGGCAACAGCAACAAATACTGCCTCCACAAAACGATAAAGCCCTGTTACTATATCACGATTAAACATTTCCTTGATTGAATTAACAAGCAACAACCCCGGAATGAGAAGCATTATTACACCTATCATCACTTTGTCAACATTATTTCCGAAGCCAAAATGAGTAAATATCAGCGCAATTACACCCGAAACGAGACTTGCAATGAAAGTATAAATAACATTATTAATATTGCGTAGTTTAAAGTTATAATCCATAAAATAGACGGCAATTGCTATAACTGCGGCTGCCGTACCGTCAAGCATATCTCCACCGAAAAAAACCGCAAAACCACCTGCGGCAAGCATATATCCAATGCATTTCAGAAGCTTTTTGGGCTTGGTTTTTTTAGGGTTGTTTATAATATCGCTAAGCTTGACTAAGTTAGGTTTATTTGTACAAATATATCTTATAAGTGCATTAATATCCTCAAGCCTGCCAAGGTCAGTACCGCCGGAAGTTACACGAACACTTTGCGTGTAATGAGTCCCGTCAGGTCCTTTTATTGTTACGACAATAAGGCTTGTAATTGCATAAATTTCTATATTTTCAAAGCCGTATGCATTGTAAATTCTGTAAAGCGAATCTTCCACTCTTTTAATCTCGGCGCCCGTTTCAACGTATTGCCTGCCGAGCGACAAGGTTAATTCCAAAAACTGTTCACATTCAAAATTGTTCATAAACATCCCTCAAGATTAATAATATTGATAAACGCTCATTTTGTCAACAGATTATAAAGAAATTTCTAAGAAACGGAAAAATCATTGTAATACTTAATAAAATATGATATCTTATAGTTGATAAGAGGTAACATAATGACAAATTCAAAAATAAACTCAAAGCGTATAAATATATTTATAATAATGATTGTAATTGCATTTATTATATCAAGTTACATTTTTACGCCCTATTCAAAAAATTACAGTGTAGAGGTTCAAAATCCAAACAGAAAAATGATTGCGCTAACCTTTGATGACGGTCCGAGTGACTATACTCAAACTCTATTAGACGGACTTAATCAAAAAGGAGCGAAAGCAACATTTTTCGTTCTTGGTAAAAAAGCCGTAAAAAATGCATCTGTATTAAAAAACATAGTTGCAGATGGGCACCTTCTCGGCAATCATACATATACACACATTGATATGCTAAAAACAAATAAGGGTATTATAAAAGAACAAATATATTCAACAAATAAAGTAATCAAAGAAATAACCGGAACAGACGTTAAGTTTTACAGGCCGCCATACGGTCATTACTTTGGCAACACGTTAAACGCTATTGATGATATGATTGCGGTTAAATGGACTAATGATTCAATTGATTGGAAGCATCAAGATGAGGATTACGTCTATAATTATATTGTAAACAAAGCACACGACGGTGAAATTCTTCTTTTACACGATACAAAGCAAACAACTGTTAAAGCTGCACTGAGAGCTATTGACACACTTCAGTCGCAAGGCTACTCTTTTGTGAGAGTGGATGAACTTCTTTGCAGAAATGGGGACAAACTTGCACCGGGAATTGCATACCGTGGGTGCAAAATGAATAAAAAACCAACTTGGTTTTAAGAAAGGACAACATTATGAATAAGAAAATTATATCCATCATTTTATCATTAATAATGACTATTTGCACAGTTATAATACCTGTCAGTGCCTATGCCGATAATTATTATATTTCAGGCGTTGATATATCTGAGCATAATGATAATGTCGACTTATCAGCCTTAAAAGCTCAGGGTTACAGTTTCGTAATGATAAGACTTGGATATTTCAATCACCTTGACAATAAATTTTATGAGAATGTTCAAAACGCAGTTAATGCAGGAATGAATTTTGGTGTATACCTTTATTCTTATGCTTTTAATTCTGCTGAAGCACAAACTGAAGCGCAATTTACAATTAACACGTTATCTACCCTTTCGCAAGAGGCTAAAGCATTAATGACTTATCCTGTTGCTTACGATATTGAAGATAACTCAATATCTTCAAAACTTGATAAAAATGCAATAACAAATAACGCACTTTTGTTTACTTCCCTTTTATCTCAAAACGGATATGACACAATGGTTTATTCAAATACATATTGGTTTAACACGTTTATTAATGCCGATTTACTTTCGCAAAACGGCATTAAATTATGGTGTGCTGATTACACTTCTTCACCTATGACTAAGGGCAATACCTCAATCGGAAATACTAATTCATTTGCTTATATGTGGCAATACAGTGACAGCCAAATTGACCAAAATGTCATATTGATGACCGACGCTCAAAATCTCACCGTCAAACTGTCAAAATCGAGCGTTACGTATAATGGAAAAGCACAAAAACCAAGCGTAACCGTATATAATCAAAGCGGTCAAAAAATCCCGGCCGAATATTATACGGTTAAGTATTCAAGCAATACTAAGCCCGGTAAAGCAACTGTTAAGGTTGATTTTAACGGTATATTCTTTGGCAGCAAGACAGCAAACTTTATAATTAAGCCAAAAAAGCCAACTCAAAAGAAGCTTAAATCAAAATCCAAGAAACAACTTAATGTTTCTTGGAAAAAAGATAAGAATGTGAGCGGATATGAGATAAAATATTCAACCTCATCAAAATTTACAAGAAAAACAACAAAAACAGTTAAAGCCGGCAAAAAATCAACCGGTGTTACAGTTAAGAAATTAAAATCACGCAAGAAATATTATGTTAAACTGAGAAGCTACAAAACAATTAACGGCAAAAAATATTATTCTTCATACTCAAGCACCAAGAGCATAAAAACAAAATAAATCAAAAGGACTGCTCAAACTTAATTTTTGAGCAGTCCTTTTTTACCTTGTAAGTGCAACAAATTCACCAGGAGTAATGCCATACTCTTTTTTAAAAAGCGAAATATAATGAGATTGGCTTGAAAAACCGAGCAAATAGCATATATTATCACTGTCATATCCTTCAAAAAGAAGCGTTTGCGACATTTCCAGTTTTTGATGAGTAATATATGCGCTTAAATTAACTCCCATCTCCTCTTTGAATATGCGTGAAAGGTAATCACTTGAAAGATTACAATATTTTGCAACGCTGTTTACAGTCAGCTTTTCATTTAAGTTCTTATTAATGTATGCAACACATTTTCTTATATGCGGTGAATAATTGAATTTTTTTTGACAAAGATTTACTTTATTTGTAAGTTCGATTGCGGCATCAACGATTAAAGAATTGACTGCCGCTTTATTTTTGGCTTTATCAATCTTTAATATAAAACTATCGGAAAATGAATATGCATTATTTTCATTCATACCGCCCTGAATAGCATATCTTGTTGCAAGTGTTATAAAGCTTACAGCCATATATTTTTGCTGCTTCAGCTCATCATCAGACATTTGACCGACTGTTATATTTTGTATTCCGAGTTGAGTCATTTCAAAAATCAGTTTTTTAAGATTACCCTGTTTAATACAGGAAAAAAGACGAATTTCATCCTTATAAGGAGTATGATATAAATTATTTACAAGTGATTTTGACTGCGATTTTGCGATATCTTTCGGTATTACTTTAATGCTCATAAGCTCTTCATAATTCATATTATCACCTCAATATAAGCATACAAAATAATGATATCAAAGTCAAGAAAACAGTTAAATCAATGACGGTTATATAACATTAAATATGATTTTTAATGTAAAAAGGTTGTCTGATTCCCAATCAGACAACCTTTTTACATTAATCTTCTATTATTTTATTGACATAATCAAGAACAACGTCACAAGCGCCGTCTATTCCGATTTTTGAGGTACTGATAATTAAATCATAATAACGGGAATCGCCCCATTTTTCCTTAGAATAGAAATTATGATAAGCCTTTCTCTTTTTATTATTTTTAATAATCATATCCTCAACCATAACAGGGTCGAGATGTTCAATTGAAGCAATACGTTCCATCTTATGATGCATATCAGAAGTGACAAAGACCTTAATCATGCAATCAAAATCTCTTAAAATATAGCTTGCGCATCTGCCCAAAACCACAAAAGATTCCCCTGCCTGCGCTCTTTCTTTAAGAAAATCAAATTGCATTTGAGCAATAGTATCCTCAGGCGAATTACTAAGGCCGTCAACAGACCTTGAAAGCCAAATATTACGAGCTTTTTCATCATACTTTTTAAGTTGGTCAAGATTAAGTTTTTTCTCTTGGGCTATATGCTCGATAATATTTTTATCATAGAATTTAACATTAAGTGTTTTTGCAAGATGTTCGGCAATAACACGACCGCCCGAACCGTATTCTCTGCCAATAGAAATGATAAATTGTTTTGCCATACCTATTCACCTCTTAGAAATATCTTAATTTAATTACAATCATAGCAATAATAATCACTATAGCGGTAGCAGGAATTGCTGTTTTGCAATATTTGCCCCATCCGACAGGATGACCTGCTTTAGAAATAACAGAAGTGCCTACAACGTTTGCCGAAGCACCTATTGGTGTTGCACTGCCGCCGATATCCGTACCGACTGAAAGCGCATAAGCCAAAACAGGAAGCTGGGCGCCGACTGTAGTTGCCGCAAGACTTTTTATAACAGGAACCATTGTTGCCGCAAACGGAATATTATCAACAAATGCGCTTGCAATTGCAGAAATCCACATAATGATAAGTACCATTGCAAATACATTTCCGCCGCATACTTTTTCAATAAACGAAGCAATCATTTCAAGAACACCTGTTTGCTCCAAACCGCCGACTACGATAAACAAGCCAATAAAGAATAAAAGCGTTTTATAATCAACTTTTTTAAGAATAGCACCTATGTGCTTGAATGAGGTAATAAGAGTGATAAGAGCAATTACAACGCCGATAAATGCAACAGTCAAGCCTGTTTGAGCATGAGTTACAAGAAGAACAATTGCAATGATAAAAATAATTGTGCTTACTATGAAATCCTTTTTATTTTCAATAGCATCGCCGGGATTAGGAAATGTTGACGGGTCTATTTTTTCGTCCTTATTTGCAGTAAGTTCCTTTTTAAATGCAAAGAAGAAGAAAATAATAATTGCAATAAGAGCAATTCCTGCAATAAGACCTGTATTCGTAAGGAAATCAGCAAAACTATATCCGAGAGCAGTACCGATTATAATATTTGGAGGATCACCGCACATTGTTGCAGAACCGCCAAGGTTAGCACAAAAAATTTCAGCTAAAACCATCGGAACAGGACTAAACTTAAGCAATTGCGAAAGTTCAACAGTTACTGCCGCAAGGAAAAGAATAACCGTAATACTGTCAATAAACATTGAAAGAACAGCACTCATAATCATAAATGTTACAAGTATCGGCATAACCTTATATTTAACAGCCTTAGCGATTGTCAGGCAAAGCCAACGGAAAAAGCCTGCTTTAGCCATACCTTCAACCATTACCATCATTCCTGCGATAAAAATTATGGTTGCCCAATTTATACCGCTTGAACTTTCGCTTCCTTTACCTGAAGTGTGCCAAAACTCCGTGGTAAATATGCTTTTAATGTTTAAAGTTTCAATAATCGCATTTGGGCTTCTCATACAAATAGCGAATACTATAATAATTGTAGCGAGACCGCAACCGAGAGTAACCCAATGGCGTGGAATTTTATCCATAATTATAAGTGCAAACATAAGCACAAATATTACTATGGCGAAAATCTGTGATACCATTCT
>OKTB01001329.1_pt1 | contig 9662 bp, 11 predicted proteins | sample 1606131 | NCBI WGS metagenome assembly OKTB01 (sample SAMEA3879518, study PRJEB24766) | human gut metagenome | biome: human-associated habitat; feature: feces | place: USA | collected 1985/1987
AAGCATTTACCATTTGAAAATAAGTCATCCTATTATTAAGACGACGAATTTCTTCGAGTTGTAAAGCCTTAGTAAATGAATCCAAGGTATGTTCCTTTTGAAACTTTATATCTTGTTCAAAAGAATTATAATAATGTAAATTGTTTTGGATTATATCAAATACCTTAGTAAATAATTTTTTAATTCTTGGCAAATTCAGAATTAATAAATCAAATGCCAGAGGATTTTGTTTATAAATTTCATTTGCAGCATCATAAAATTGTTTAAGAAAATCAAGTGCTCCACCAGCACCAATACCGCCAAGTGTATCAACTAAAAATTCAAGGTGATCAAATTCATATCCATAATTATTCAATTCAGATATTTTTGCATCTACAGGATCAAAATTAGTCCTCAAAACCCCATCATCAAAATAATAAGACATCCATATTTCAGGAACATATTTTCCATTAAATTGCTCATTTTTAAAGCATAAGTGTACGTGTAAAGGTACTTCAATACCTAAAGGATCAAATACATCCCTTGCGGTTGTTGTATCAGTAATTGATGCAGTACCATCATAAATCAGCGAATATTCAACTCCATTTTCAGTTGCCGAATTTTGATAAACAACAACTCTCATCTCTTTTGACATAGATATTATAAAGCTCCTTCTTTAGTTTCTTCATTATAAATACGCACAAATTCCTTATATTCACTTGAATCCTTAGACATAGGTGCTTTAATTACTGTATTTTCATAAAGCGCAAAATCCGTATGAATAATGTTTTTACTCTTATCCCATACATTCAATCCTGCAATCTTTATTTCAGCATTTTTAAACTCATTTTGAATCGCATCCACCACTTGTTTCATTGAATGTCCTGTGTCTACAGAATCATCTACAACTAAAATACGATCAAAAGATTGTCCCTTTAACTTTTCTAAGCTTTCATGAAAATGAATCTTTCTTTCCGTATTCTTATCATGCGTATTTGATTTTAATTCCATACTAATCAAGAAATTACGCACAAAATTAGGCATTAAAGAAATAACAGGACCCACAATCTCCTTTAATTTATTTCCCTCACGCGTTGCACTAATTCCTACCATTGGCACTTCAAAGACTTCACTCATCTCTTTACCAATCAAATACCCTGCTCTAGCTACATAGATCACTAAATCCGGACAATATGTTTTCTTTAATTCTCTAGCCCAACTATTACATTCACTTTTTAATTTTTCTATTGATAACTCTGTATATTTCATTGAAGTTCCCCTTTACAATCATTTTCATTAATTTAGCTACCTTAGTCACCTTATGAGCCAACTTTATACATGGCTTGGTATGGAAAGTACAACTTTTAATAACATCCCTAAATTCAGAACTATTCAATGGCACGCTCTTAACTTCCATATAGTTTCTTCCTATTTCCATTAAAGTATGTGCATCTGAACCTACGACTTTTACTAAACCATACTTATTGGCAATCCTGGTTTGTTGAATGCCATAATTCTCATCCACATTTCTACCATTATAACATTCCATACAATCAATACGATGTGAATTACTACATATACAATCCTCGTCTAATACAGTTTTAGACCTTTTCTCATCATAAGGATGTGGTACATAGACTACACCACCCTGACTAATAATACGATCTATTGTTTCATCACAAGATAAACCAGCCGGTATTTCTTCTTTTAAATAAAGTCCAATAATTTCTCCTGAAGTAGTCATAATTTCTTCTCCAACAATCACAAAGATCTTATTCTTTCTTTTTGCACAATACTCCTTAAACTTTAATGCACCCAAGATATTATTATGTTCACAAATCGCAATCGCATCAATATGACACAGACGACACTTCATATACAACAAGGAATGCAGAAGTAGACTGTCTTTTGAATATCTTGTATGACAATGTGTTTCTAAACGAATCATAAGTAAATTTTCTCCATATGCAATATAATACCACACGAACACAAAATAAAAAAACCTTCCATTTTCTGGAAGGTACAATGTTTATCCTAAAATTGTAGATATTACAGTAAATGTAGCTGCATCTACAACTGCTGTAGTAGTAACATCATTTAATACAAATGTGACTGTATATTGGTTTGTGTTTGAATCTAAAGAACAAGTAATATTCGATACATCATCTTGTACTAATCCAGAATTTGCCAATGCTGAATTGATTGCCTGTTGTTGACCTTCATCAAATGAAGTAGAAGACTTTTCTTCTTCTTTTTTTGTAGTTTCTTCCTTAACTGGTTCTTCAACCTTTTCCGTTTCAGTACTCTCTTCTTTAGCTCCATGCTTAAAACTACGTTCTTTTATAATCCCATCTTTACCAATCTTATATTCATAAGATCCACCATTCGTATTAAATGAAACAATATATGAACCTTTTTGTTCTTTGATTGATACATTTTCACATTCACTTTTCGTGGCATTCGCATCATCTCTAGCTACTTCTAGAATATCATCTTTTGTGATTTCAAAGCCTGACTTACCACAGCCTGTTAGAAGTAGCCCAAAAGCTGTAAGGAATATTAAACTATTTCTTTTTACCATCATCGTCTCCTCCATAACCATATCCATATCCGTAGCCATAATGGCTTTCATCACTCATATCCACTTTATTTAATACAACACCAATTACGTGTCCACCATTACGTTTTAAGTCATTGATAGCTGCTTTAACTCTACGTTTATCTGAAGATTTCGCATCCACTACATATAATACGCCATCACTCACATTACTCAATGGAATTGTATCACTAGCTACAGCCATTGGTGTTGAGTCAATAATAATGTATCCAAATTCTTTACGAGCTTGTTCTAAAAAACGTCCCATTCTTTTAGAACCCAACACTTCACTAGGATTAGGTACTCTATGACCTGCTGTAATAACAGTCAATGTTTGACCACCATCATATTGCACTTGTTGAACACCCTCATAAGAATTGATACTAAGTCCTTCTTGAAATTCAGACATAATATTTGTAAATCCTGAACGGTTTGAAATATGCAACGTTTTATGAACCGATTCATTTCTTAAATCACAATCAATTAATAATACATTTTTGTATTTTGCTGCCATAATACGAGCCAAGTTACAAGCAATCGTACTCTTTCCTTCATTTGGAACTGTACTTACACAAGTAATAACCTGCATAGCCTCATCCATTTGACTAAACTCAATATTTGTACGCAACCCACGATAAATCTCATCTACATCAAACTGATTTCTCTTTTTCTTTGCCATTTCTATCTCCTAAAGAAACTAAAACGCTTCTTTTTCTTTACAACCTCAATATTTAATATATCCATATCACTCAAGATTCGCTTAGGATTCTCAAAAAATAATATATCCGCATTCTCAGATCCAATACGCTTTGAAACAATTGAATACGCATCACTCAATTTAGAAATACGATGCCCACTACTTCTATGTGTATCTGTACCAATCACATCACAATATCCATCATCTAATAAAGATAAAGCATTTGATTGAATTGTCTTTCCATGCATTCCTAAAATAGAAGTACGATTAATTTGTAGAACACAACCCATATCAATCCAGTTATCAATAATCGAATAATCAAGTCCTGAATGAAAATAACGCTCAATATGCGCAATCACAGGAACAAAACCCTTTACCTTCAATTCATACAAACAATCATCTCTATAATCAATTGAATGAATGTCACGAAGAACATTATATTCCACAAGCATATATCTAGATCCATTTAGTGTAGGATATAAATCCATATCCAACCCATCAATAAACTCACTATTCATCATGACTTCTCCACCACAATAAATTGGAATCGGACTCATTTCTTTTAATTCCATTTGACGAGAAACAATCTCATTATAAATAGAAACATCTAATTGTCCAGGAATAAAGTGTGGTGTACTACATATCCCTACTATTCCATCATTACGAGCTAATTCTAACGAACTTTGAGCATCCTCAATAGATGGCATACCATCATCAATACCCCAAGCGATATGTGAGTGAATATCTATAAACTTAGCCATTATAATTCAGGAATCTCGCAGAAAACAGGAATACCCAAATATTTTTCTGCCTCTTCTTTCGTACGCAAACGATTATCAAATAAGAATCTTAATACTGCATAACCAACACCAATGACACCACCAACTAAAGTAGCCAACATTGTATTCTTCTTAATATTAGGTCCACTAGGAACATAAGACAACTTAGCCTTATCTACAACCTCAATATTACGAACATTCAAGTTTTTCTGCATAGTTTTAGTAAAAGTACTTACTGTACCATTTGCGATATTCTTAGATAACTTAGGATCTGTAGTTGTAGCCGTAATCGTAATGATTTCAGTATTCGCTTCATTCGTTACTGTAATACACTTTTTAACGCTTGCCGCATTTTCCATACCAACATCCTTAGCTACCTCAGACATAATGTTATTCTGCGTTAATAAATTAACAGCATTCGTAACCAACTTACTATTCGCCATCTGTGAATTATAATCCAAAGACCCACTCTCACTAATTTGTGGAGTTAAATAAATCGATGTACTAGCCGTATATGTTGGAGCAATCAAGATCTTAGTTCCAAAGAAACCACCGACTCCAAACAATATACATAATACGATAATCAATTTAATATATTTCAAAACCGCACGAAATAATTCTAATAAATCAATCTCTTCCATTTCATTTAGATCATTACTAGGCATACGATCTAATCTACTCTTTGCCATAAAAGCCCTCCCTTTTTATTCATAAGACATACTCATTAAATATAACATAATTAAAAATTAGTTTCATTAATTCACAAGAAAAAAAGCTAAAAAAATTCAATTTTTTAGCTTTTATTTAACATAAGTTAATCTCTTCTAAACAAATCACGAGTATATACTTTATCTTGTACATCATCCAAACAACTATCATAACGGTTTGCGATAATTGCTTGACTTAATGATTTGAATTCTTTCAAATCATTAACTACCTTACTACCAAAGAATGTATCTCCATCCTTTAAAGTAGGTTCATAAATAATAACTTTAGCACCCTTAGCCTTAATACGCTTCATAACACCCTGAATAGAGCTCTGTCTAAAGTTATCACTATTTGATTTCATTGTTAAACGATAAACACCAATAACTACTTCACGCTCTTCATTTTCAGAATATGTGTTATTATCTTCATATCCATAATAACCAGCCATATTCAATACTCGATCCGCAATAAAATCCTTACGAGTACGGTTTGATTCAACAATAGCTTCAATCAAGTTTTCAGGCACATCCTGATAGTTAGCCAATAATTGTTTAGTATCTTTAGGTAAACAATAACCACCATATCCAAATGAAGGATTATTGTAGTGAGAACCGATTCTAGGATCAAGGCACACACCATTAATAATCTGCTGTGTGTTCAGTCCTTTCATTTCTGCATAAGTATCAAGCTCATTAAAATATGAAACTCTGAGAGCCAGATATGTATTAGCAAATAATTTCACTGCTTCAGCTTCTGTAAATCCCATTATCAAGGTATCAATATTTTCTTTAATTGCACCCTCCTGTAACAATCCAGCAAACGTGTTCGCAGCTTTTACAAGTCTAGCATTTTCAACATCTGTTCCCACAATAATTCTGGATGGGTACAGATTATCATATAATGCTTTTGACTCTCGTAAAAATTCTGGACTGAAGATAATATTATCACAGTGGAATTTCTCTCTAATACTTGCGGTATATCCTACCGGAATTGTAGATTTAATTACCATAATTGCATCTGGGTTATATTCAATAACCAGCTTAATCACAGCTTCTACCGCTGATGTATCAAAGAAATTTTTCTTACTATCATAGTTCGTAGGTGCAGCAATAACTACAAAATCCGCATCTTTATATGCAGATTCTGCATCTAATGTCGCTGTTAAATTTAATTCCTTTTCTGCCAAATATTTTTCAATATATTCATCTTGAATTGGAGATTTTTTTTGGTTGATTAATTCTACTTTTTCTGGAATAATATCTACTGCAATCACTTCATGGTGTTGCGATAACAAAGTAGCTATGGATAGTCCCACATATCCAGTTCCTGCAACTGCAATTTTCATGTTCACATACCTCCTGCTTTACACTTTTGTTTCTACTGAATTTTAGACTATATCATAAAATTCCTTCAAAATGGATGTTCCATTTTCTAAAATTTCTTTTGTCTTTTTATAATAATTTTCTGCAGTATTTTCTACATAATATGGATTAATTATTTCTTCGTTTTTCCCGGTAATCTCTTTCATTGCCTGACCAATTATGCTACTGTCACAAGCAACATCAATAACACTGTTACCATGCACTCGTCCCTTTTGTCTATCTCCAATATTAATTGTATATCTTCCTAATGACGGTGTTTCAATAATTCCAGAAGATGAGTTTCCTATTAGTGCTATAGAATTTTTTACTAAATATAAAAATGAATCCACATTCAAATTTTCATAGTAATACGCATTTTCATGCTCATCTACATAATTAAGCCATGAAGAACGTATAATATCAGATTTTGTATCTGCATTCGTCCCCATAAAAATAACGCTCATTCCATCCAGATTTTCCTGCAATGCAGTCAATACTTCCTTCACTTGGTCTTCCATTTTCACATCAGTTAATGTTTCAGGATGAAAAGCTACAACCCAATATTTTTGTGGAATAAGTTCTTTTACCTTTTCAATTACTTTTTCTTCATCTATCTTGCAACAATTTTCTGCCCCTAATGCCCCAAGATAAAATACTCTTTTAGGATCTTCTCCCAACTGTATTACACGTTTTCTATATACTTCTGTACTAGTAAAATGATACTGACTCATTTTGGTAATAGAATGACGTATAAATTCATCATAATTGCCATATGTAACTTCTCCACCATGTAAATGTAAGATTGGAATTCTTTGCATAGCTGCTGCAATCGCAACCGCCATCATTTCATATCTGTCCCCAAGTATAATTAACAAGTCAAATTTATTATTTTCAAAATAATTTCCAAAACAATCTAAAGCTGTTGCCATGCAATGCATCACATTTGCATTACTGTCATTTTCTATATTTAATGGAACCTCCAAATCAATTTTAAATCCATCCTGCTGTATTATATCTACAGAGTGACCAAACTTATCTTCCAAATGTGAACCTGTAACCAATACTGAAAACTCAATATCTTTGTCATTATCTAATAATCTCAAAAAATTTTTTACTATTCCATAATCTGCTCTTGAACCAGTCGCATACGCTACTCTATACTTTCCCATACTAACCTTCTTTTACTGATTTATAATAGTTTCGGCAATTTTAAAATCAAGTTCTGTATCTATATCTATACTGCGTTCTGTCGGCATTATATATGCGTAACAATCTTCTCTATACAGATTTGTATTTTCCAAAAAAGCCTTCACATTTGCCATATAAATTGCCCCATTTATCCTATAAAATGTTTCTAACTTCTGTCTTTGTTTATTACTGTCTGCCTGCAAAAATCCGGATAACGAATTATTTTCTGGTAAAGTATTGCTCCACAATGGCGAATGCTCCATTTCACAGACTGATACAACCGCTATTGCATCTTTCTCTTTAAATAATTCATAAGCCTTTTTTATATCTTCGTACTTTCGCAATGGAGATGTAGGCTGTAAAAGTGTAAATGTATCAAATTCTATTCCCATCTCCCTATATTTTTTCAATACCTCTTTTACAACATCCCATGAAGACGCTACATCTGATGCATTTTTTTCTGAACGATAAAAAGGTACTTCTGCTCCATATTGTATTGCAATCTTGCCATACCTTTCAGAATCCGTAGAAACTAATATATGTGAATAAATTCCTGATTTCTTCGCTGCTTCTATGCTATATGCAATTAACGGTTTTCCATTTAATAATTTTATATTTTTATCTTTCAAGCCTTTTGAACCGCTTCTTGCAGGTATTATTGCTAAATTATTCATCTTCTCTATTCACTCCTTTACAAGAAATCAATTCATCTATTTCAAAATTCTTTTCGGCTTCTTTCCCCAACACCTCATACCAATGAATCGGAGAAATTCCATTTCCTGGTCTTTTACAAGTGATATTCTCTTCGGAAAACATTTCACCTCTCATGATTTTTCTTTTTGCCACAATAGATTTTCTTGCAACAAAAATATTGCTTCGTTCAGATTCAGTTACTTCTTTCGTTTCATTTCCAAGCATAATTTCAGCTTTATGTACACCTACACACAATTCTTTTAGTTCTTCCGGTGTAATAGACGCTTTATGATCAGGCCCTGGCATAGCTTTATCTAAAGTAAAATGTTTTTCAATAAATTTAGCTCCCAATCCAACAGCTACAAGAGAAGCAACAATTCCCTCTGAATGATCTGAAAGTCCAATTTTCCAATCTGGTGCTAATTCCTGAAGCTTATTCATAGCACGCAAATTCATGTCTTCCGGCTCTGTTGGATATTGTGTATTACAATGTAATACCGTAAAACTTGTGTCTTTACTTTGTTGCAAAACATTTATTGCATATTTAACTTCATCAATTGTAGACATTCCTGTTGATAGAATTACTTGTTTATTTTGACATTCAATTGCTGCTACCCTCTGTAAATAAGGAAGATTTGTAATCTCTCCTGATGGTACTTTCCATATATTCTGACCAATTTTTTGCAAAAAAGAAAAAGATTCAAAATCAAATGGCGTAGAAAAAATCTGAATATCTAAAGTAGAGGCATACTGTACCAATTCCAAATATTCCGTTTCCGTTAATGCTAATTTTTTTAACATATCTAACTGCGAACCATTTCCGTCATTTTTTTTCTGATAGTCAGCTTTAGGTGCATATCTTGAAACAAGATTTTCTGGCACAAAACTTTGGAATTTAACTGCATCTGCTCCAGCTTCTTTCGCTTCTTTCATCATTTTTTTTGCCAATTCAACACTTCCATTGTGATTACAGCCAATCTCTGCAACAATTTGGATATTACTCATTTCTAATCTCTCCTCTTTATAACTCTGGCAGGTACACCTACTACGGTTACATTCTCCGGCACATCTTTTATAATCACACTCCCCGAACCAATAATTGCATTGGAACCGATTTTCAATTGTCCGTTACACACAGATGAGCTTCCCAAAAAAACACTATTTCCTACAATTACATTTCCATTTATAACAGAATTTGTTGATAAATGATTGTGATTGCCCACTTTACATTCGTGTTCAATCAAAGCCTTTGTATTGATAACGTTATTATTTCCTATTTCTGCATCAGCGTTTATTACTGCCATTTTGCCAATAAAATTCCCTATTCCCATTTTTGCACTGGCTGATATAATTGCTGAAGAATCAATAATATTGATTATGCTCAACCTTCGTTCTCTAAGTCTGTCAAACCACTGCTTACGGTATCCAACATCTCCAATAGAAACAAAATAACTATATTATTCATAGTTAGGAATATCTTCAAGTTCTGCACCCCAAATGGGTAGTCCCATGTGTGTACCCTTTTTATTACTATCTATAAATCCACATAATTCATATTCTAATTTGTTAATTGAATCTGCAACCGATTTTGCATGTCCACCTGCACCTATAAGTATTAGATTTTTCATTTTAACACCTATTCTTTTCTAGTTGATTTTACT